>Ga0080003_1000564_pt1 | contig 24016 bp, 22 predicted proteins | sample JossMetagenome_FD_69206 | JGI IMG/M metagenome (GOLD analysis project Ga0080003, IMG submission 69206) | Hot spring microbial communities from Joseph's Coat, Yellowstone National Park, USA - JC2_E (SPADES assembly) (version 2) | ecosystem: Environmental > Aquatic > Thermal springs > Hot (42-90C)...
GTTGATCCTGTATATGGTGTGGTTCAGCCTCTCCTTGAGGGGCATGCCAGGGTGGACCTTCAAAATGGCCCTCTTAACGATGCCAACATCATACTCCTTCTCCCAGTTTTTGAGCGACATGAGGCCATCCGCAAGGAGGCCTTGATAAACCTTTTTCCGAAAACAAATTGCCACGGGTAAGAGCGGACGGCAAAAGCCATGACCAAAAAATCACCAATCACGCTGAAAATATTGTGCCAGATCCAGACATGCCTCTTGCATCAACAGCTCTTGAGCTCTTCTAGAAGCCCCAAAACCAACCTCCGATCCGTCCTAGAGACATCGCCTTTTTGAAGGAATGAAAACAGTGCCTCCAGCCTCCTCTGCCTTTCCGCGCTTGCTACTTCTGCACGAGGGCAAGTTGCATAGGCGATGACAGCCTGAACCAGACCATATATATCTGACTCCAGTGGGAGTCCAAGCGAAGGCACCTTGAAGGTCTTCGGGGAGGCATACCTTCCTAGAGATAGAGAGCAAGCAGCCAGAAGTCCTGGTTCCAACTCCCTGTATATCGACGATGATCCAGCCGCCCACTGACCCAAGATCCTCTCCGAGGATGTCTTGATGTCCTCGAGCGCCTCTCTAGACAGAGGCTTCAGCACTATGACGCTTTGAGACCCGCCAGAGCTGACTCTCTTCCAAGAGATGTAGAGGGGAACGTAATCGTTTTTTAACCAAAAACTAAGCGTTGGCCGATCGAGGCTAAAAGATGCCCCGACCCAACCGTATCCCTCTCTGGCAGCCATCGTCTCCACGTCAGCCAGCATGCGGGAACCCAACCCTCTCCCCTGAAGGTCCGGATGCACCGCTATTCTAACCACCCTGATGCCGCGAAGGTCTGCCAGCCGAGCCATCCCTACTCTGCTCACCAACTTATCTGGAATCATATTGCCGCTGAGCTCTCCTCCAGCCAACACGATGGCGACCTCGGCTTTCGACAAAGGACCCTCTGGAGAGAGCTGCACAAAGCCAGCTGGCTGACCGCTCAGTTTAAGACCGTAAAGTCTGTGATCCAAAAGGTCAATTAGGGCAGCGAGATCATTTGGTTCATTCCTGTAGTGAGCCTCCGCCAGCAACGGATAAAACTCCGAAATTGCAACCATGTCGTGAGGTATTTGCTCAAAGGAGCATCCTTGACACAGCTCCCCAGAGCTAGTTGCAACTGCAGATAAAGGTGAAAGCTTTGCATCCATGAGTAAGGTCTCAGATGCCCATCTCTCCAACGGGTCTCCTGCGATGTACCTGATGGGAGTTTCAAGGCTGAGATGATGAACCTCATGACGACCCTCTCTTGAGAGAGTCGAGAAGAACCGCTTCTGAAAACCCTTACCAGATCCTTCATATCCATGAACGGTCGTTGAGAAGACGACCTTCTTAAACCTCCTGGCCAAAGCCAACAGTTGCTCTACTGGGAACTCCGCTGCCTCATCGACCATTACCAAGTCCGGAAGCTCGGCCGGTATGCGCAGTACAGCTTCCATGGGCAACCAACGAAGCTCTCCGATTGGTCCGCCGTTCCGATCACACGCTATTGCCATGCGGTCTGCCCAAGAAGCACCACTTGCCTCACAGAAAAACTCAAAGCCTGACCGAACCGAACCGAAGTCCCTGCTGACAAGGTATACCTTCGAAAGACAGCCGTGAGAAGCCAAAAACCGAGCAGCTCCCATGCCTAACGCAGATGACTTTCCAGTTCCCCTCCCTCCCGTGATCACAAGCGCAAACTTTCCCTTCGAAATCGCCGTTTCCTCGAAGCGAGAAATGACCGCCCGCTGCTCTTCCGTTGGCTCCCTTCCCTCCCTTGGTTTCCCGTAAACCATCTCTTGATTCTGCCACAAAATCCTGCAAGCGTTGCCATCTCCGCCGAAATCAACTCCCATGCTGGCCCCGCAGCGCGCCGCAGAATGCAAAACGTACTTGACAAATGGGGAAGGAGGCCCGACACGAAGAGATTCAGAAGAAGGTACTTCTCCGCGCCTTCTGCCAGCATAGAGAACCATCAATCCACCGCTCATCACCATCCCAGAGGCTGCGCCAACCGAGTTTGCATCCAAGGCTGTCCTGCAGGAAACTGCCACGAGTAGACCTCCCTTTCCCAGGCCCTTGTCTAAAGAGACCCAGCTGAGCGAAGATTTATCTTGCCCAGCCTCAGTGGGCGACACAATTCTTATGAGACCTCCATAGTAATCGGCAAGCCTAAGGATGACCTTCTCTTCCATGGATTCTTCACCCATGGTTAAAAGCAAACCCCTAGAACCAGACGAACGAAGCTTTTCTGCAAAACGCAACACGGCTTCCATTAGCTCAGCACAACCGCTCTGATTTCCGAGTTTTAAACCGTCTGTCAAACCCATAGTCCCGTGCGGCTGACGTGCTTAAACACGACGGCATCTCGCTTCATAAAATATCGTCATCCTCAAACATTGCGTTTATATCCACGGAGGTGAATTAGACAAATGACCATCAAGGTAGGTATAAATGGCTTCGGCAGAATTGGCAGGAACTTCTACAGAGCTGCCATGTCAAACGAGGAGTTCAAGAAAAAGTTTGAGATCGTGGCAGTCAACGACATCACTGACGCCAAGACGCTTGCATACCTTTTCAAGTATGATACCGTGTTCGGTACGTACAAAGGCACGGTGGAAGCCCAGGGCGACCAGCTGGTCATAGACGGCCATGCCGTAAAGGTGCTGGCCATAAGAGAGGGACCTACAGCCCTTCCGTGGAAGGAACTCGGGGTAAGACTGGTCTTGGAATCAACTGGTCTGTTCACGAAGCGGGAAAAAGCGGCAGGACACCTTCAGGCAGGAGCTGAGCGGGTGATAATATCAGCACCCTCGGAGGACGCAGACGCCACCATAGTCATGGGTGTGAACCACGACCTTTACGATCCCCAGAAGCACAAGGTGATATCCATGGGCTCCTGCACCACCAACTGCCTTGACACCATGGTTAAGGTCCTTGATGATGCGTTCGGCATTGAGTTCGGCCTCATGTCAACAACTCACTCATACACGAACGACCAAAGGATACTGGACCTCCCTCACTCGGACCTAAGAAGGGCAAGAGCTGCTGCCCAAAACATAATACCCACAACAACTGGAGCTGCCAAGACAATTGGTCAAGTCATCCCGAAGCTAAACGGTAAAATGAACGGCTTCTCCCTCAGGGTACCGACGCCTGATGGTTCCATAACCGTGCTGGTGGCATACCTAAAGAGGGATGTCACTGTTCAAGAGGTAAACGACGCCTTCAAGAAAGCCTCGGAGGGATACCTGAAAGGAATCGTTGGCTATGCCAATGAGCCAATAGTATCTCACGACATAGTAGGCGATCCTCATTCGTCGATATTCGATCCGTTCGGCACCATGGTCGTTGGAGGGAGACTTGTAAACGTTCTAGGCTGGTACGACAACGAATGGGGCTTCTCAAATAGGCTGGTCGATCTCATGAACTATCTCTACAAAGATCAACGAAACCATTTTTGACGATAGAGCTGGCGTCATCCAGCTCCAAAAGGGTGAACTTTCCCCACCCTGAGGGGGCGGGGCTTCCTGCTTCGAGAACCGACGCGCAAGTGCAGCTCGCCTGGGCCGAGGCGGCGATCTCAAAGGGCCGCACCAGTCCTGCTGCCAGCGGTCATGACGCGCTTTCTAAACGGTCAAGGCGGCAGGGTCCCTGCCCGAGGGGCCCCTTGACCCCCGTTAAAGTTAAATGCGGACAAACTTTTCTGGCGCCTCGATAGCTCAGCTCGGCTAGAGCGTCGCCTTGGTAAGGCGAAGGTCGCGGGTTCGAATCCCGCTCGAGGCTTGGGGCCATGGGCTAGCATGGTAGGCTACGTGGCTTGGGCCCACGGGACTGGAGTTCAAATCTCCGTGGCCCCACGCTAAAACACGCTCAGGCGCAGGAAGGCCAGTCCCTTCAACTGATTCTTGATCAGGACCCTGACTGACTCTACTGCTAGTTCACATCGCGTATAGCTTCTAAAGATATCTCATCTCCTGCGAAGTATCCCTTCATGCTCACCTCGTGAAAATCAGAACAAGCCAAGACCCAGAGCCGACCTCAGACCAACGCCGTGCACAACCGCATCAAGCCTACAACGGATATCGTCTCAGCCCGCTCAAGCATCCTTGAGTCAGTTTTTTCCCAAGAAACTAAAGGCGATTCCAAGATCAAGCTCCTTTAGTTCCTTCACGGCAAAAAGACCCGTCAACAAACTCCGCCACTCTTCGGCGCTCAAAGTACTTGCATACATCTCATGAAGCCCGCAGAACAACCTGATGTCCCGTCCAGTGGCCAAAAAAGCCATCAGAGGAGCCAAAATGCGCGTGTAAATCCCAAAGATTTCTGCTATCAACCGAGACTTGGGTCTGGCGATGTCAAGCACAAAAAACTCTCCGCCTTTCTTCAACTTGGTCCCCAGAACTGTAACTGCAAACGCCTTGTCGACAACCATGTGCAGCGAAAAACTCATTATGATCGCGTCGAAAACACTTGGTCTAAATGGAGGGGAAGAAAAGACTCCCTGCACTCTTTCGCCAGAGCTCTTCTCGAGCGACTCGTAGCTGGCGTCCATTTGGACGACAAAAGCGCCACGCCTTTCCACCATTCTTCCAGTTAGACCACGCCCAGAGCCAGCATCCAAGACCCAAGCTCCCTTCCCTTCTTTCAAAACCAAGACCCTGCTTCTCCAGACCCTTAACCTAAAGAGGCTGGCCGCCATGCTTCCTCTCTCGTAAGCCTCTGGCATGTCAAACAGAGACACGTGACCTAGCAATGCATCGAGTTCCCTAAAAGACAAGAGATTTCACTCAGCTAGAAAGCCGAGAAAGAGCAGATGATGCAGCCGCTTGAACAGACTCCGCCAACGAGGCGTGCTCGTATCCCGAAAGTGCTAGATCTTCCGCCTTGGCACCCAACCTGAGAGCTAAAGAGAGGATGGAAATCATCTCCTCAGCATCGTAAGATACCACTCCACCTCCCAAGAACCTGCCATCTGGGGAGAAGACAAGTTTGACCAACCCTTCTTCTGCCCCCATGGCAATGGCCTTTTCGTTGAAGCGAACCTCAGACATCCCAATGACGGGATCGCCAAAACTTCTTTTTGCCAATTCCTCGCTCATCCCTACGTACGCGAACTGAGGGATTGTGAATATACCAGAAGGCAAAAGAGACTGGTTTACCTTCAGCGGATGACCAGAGATGTTGAAAGCTGCCACCTTGCCCATGTACATCGCTTTCGTGGCACCCTTGGCCGACGTAACTTCTCCAACCCCATAGAGCCAAGGAAGATTGGTCCTACAACTCTCATCAACGACGACGAAGCCATCCTTCATTTGCACACCTAGCACATTCAGACCCAAGCCCTCGGTGTTCGGCAACCAGGCATAAGATGGTATCAACTTGTCAAACTCGACCTTCCTGCGCTCTCCAGATTCCAAGAAATTGACAACGTTATTCTCCACTGACACGTCCTTAACTCCCATGTGAAACCTCAGGCCGCGCTTCTCCAGATCCTCTCTAAGTACTTTCATCAGGTCCGCATCGAACTGTGGAAAGAGTTCCGCGTTCTCGTCAATTACCTCTACATCCGAGCCAGAAAGAGCCAGCAGCTCAGCCAGCTCAATTCCTCTTATAGAGGGGAAGCCTCCTTGGATCAACGCGACGCCTTTGGGAACTTCACTGATATCCCAGAACTCGCGCGCCGTGATGACACTACCTTCTGTCGCTCTGGAGACCCTGCTGAGATCATACCGAGCGCCTGTTGCTAGCACTACCGCCTTTGACTCAATAATCTTCCCTGCCACCTTGACTCCGTGGTCCACCAGGCTACCTTCACCCGTAACAAGATCAACCCCTAGAACTTCAAGCATCTCCGTGGCCAGCTCATTGACCTTCCCTGCCACTCCTTTAGCCCTGTCCAATTTCCAACCCAGGTTGACCTTTCCAGCTGGTATCCCCAGCAGTCTACCATATTCCTGAAGCGACGTGACCCAAAGGGCCGAGTCGGTTGGTATGCAACCATAATTCACGCACATACCTCCCACCCCCGACCTCTCGACCACTGCTACCCTAAGACCCATGGAGGCACTTGTGACCGCGCCAATGTAGCCGCCCGCTCCTCCGCCCAGGAAGATGGCGTCATACATGCGATGGCCCCGCGGAATTTCACTTACGTCTTTCGCTTCGGCACTTGGGCAGGCTTATATGCGCGGTTATAACGGGATCATAATGGGAGACCAAGTGGAGCTTGACCTCTCAGATTACGGCCAAGGAAAGAAAGTCGTAGCAAAGAAGTACTTCAACCCAAACTTGGCTCCAGTTCCCAAAGAAACCAAGAATTGGAATTGGTTCAACTTCACAACTGTATGGGCTGGGATGGTTCACAACGTGGTCCAGTTTGAGATAGCAGGTCTGCTGACATTCGAATTCGGACCCGTGATTGCCCTAGTGGTAACCGCGTTGGCTTATGGCACCGAGCTGATAGCCATGTACCTAAACGGACACCTCGGAGCCAAATGGGGGCTACCTTTTCCAACAAGCGTTAGACCATCATACGGGATAATTGGATCTTACATCCCAGTAATGCTTAGGGCTTTCTCGGCCCTCTTCTTCTTTTCTGTCCAAACCTACGTCGGAGCAACCCTGATAAACTCAATGCTGACTCTGTTATACCCACCTTGGTCATCCTTCAACTTAGTTCTGGCCGGCATACCAGCCAATCTAGCAATATGCTTCGCCGTGTTCTGGGTCATCAACGTACTCGTTATGTTCAAGGGGATGGAGGAGGTCAAGCGCTTCGAACTCGTGATGGGGCCAGCTATACTGGTTTCCTTCCTAGTGCTGTTTGGTTACGGGATAAGCCTCGCTCATGGCCTAGGCCCCCTGTTTGCTCCAATGAGTCCAGAGATTCCTGCGACCCCCTACGATCTGGCACTTGCGACCGCCTCACTAGCTGGAGCGTATTCGACGCTCGTGCTAAACGTGATGGACTTCACTAGGTTTGCCAGAAAGCAAAAAGATCAGGTAATCGGCCAAGCGATAGGCTTTCCTCTTCTTTTCGTGGCCTTTTCCTTCTTGGCAATAGGAACCGTCTCTGCAACCATAAGCTTCTTTCACGTGCCCGCCTCGCAAGCCGTAACATACGTCAACCCAGTAAACATAATGTTTCTTTTCAGTAAAAATGTGCTGATTTCAATGGCGCTGGGGGCAACTTTAGTTGGCGCTACGGTTGGTGTTAACGTTGCAGCCAACCTAGTATCCCCGGTTTACGACGTCATAGCTTTGGTACCAAGGCTGAGCTGGAAAGCCGCCGCAATCGCGGCATCGGCAATCGGTGTGCTCTTCGCTCCCTGGTTATGGTATAACTCCGCCACAAGCATATTGGGCATACTGAACCTGCTTGGGGCAACCTTGGGGTCTGTGGCAGGCGTCATGATGGCCGATTATTGGATAGTGAGGCGCAGGCTGATCGATCTGGCAGGCGCCTTTGAGTATAAGGGGCCCTATTGGTACTTCATGGGCGTGAATCCAAAGGCCCTGCTAGCCACTGCTCTGGGAAGCCTGATTCCCATATTGGGTTATCTCTCTGGGACAACCATATTGTACGACTTTGGATGGTATTTTTCGCTGGCCGTAGGAGGGGCGTCCTACGTCGCTCTGAGCCTGACCAAACGCTGACATCCTCTCATACCTGAAGCAATTGAGGTTCCCGATTCAACGACGCGTAGGTAATCGTCAGCCCTAGGGATCAGGCGAAAGGTCTTCAGGACACGAGCTATGCCTTCAAGGCTGCGATGGCCAATTCACTGATGCCGGATTGACCGCCACTTGATTAGAGGATCAGGGTAGATGCATGGTGGTCTCCTCCTGTTTTTATTGGCCTTCTTTGGTTCCTTCTCCCAGCGCTTGAAGATCTTGATGTTCTGAGGGAACCCTCCCTTTACGACCAGCTCCTCGTCCTAGCAGTGCCAATGACGTTTGGGGCCGGGCTTGTTTTCTTTGCATGCGGATCATCCCTGTGAACGAACTCTTGGCGTGCATTACCATTGCGGCTCTAACCGTCACTTACTCCATGCTCTGAAACTTCTCCTTAGAACTATTCAACAATACGGTTGATCCGCAAGGCTTATCCGAGTCACCTTGCGATCAGCGAAATGCCCATTTCCTTCGCCAAACCAGAAGTAAGGCTTCTGGCAACGTGGGGCAACGAATCTTTCATAGCCGGAATGCTGGACACGATCTATGGAAACAAACAACCTGAGCTTGCTGACCCTCAGAAAACAAAAAAAAGACTCGAGAAATTTCTAGCTGATGGACACCACTCCGTCATGGAATTCATGGGAGCCCAATGGTTGCTGACTGGAAGCCGTGCTCTTTCCCACGAACTGGTTCGCCATAGGGTTGCCTCCTACTGGCAAGAGAGCCAAAGGTACGTCGATTACGCAAAACACCAAATTACATACGTCGTACCCCCTCACCTGAGAGCTGCGTTATCCCCATGGCTGGAGGAGGAAGCTGCTCGCTACATCGATCTGAGAGCTGAAAACACGGCAGAAAACTCCAGATACGTGTTAAGCAACGCCTTTCAAACAAAAATCCTGATACAGATGAACGCCAGAGAGTTCTTCTTGAACTTCCTGCCTCTTCGGGCTGGAACGGGTGCGTTTCACGAGATCAGGGTTGTGACGTGGCTAATGTACGACAGTGTTCATGAGAAATTTCCCATAACGGCTGAGTGGGTTGGCAAGCACCTCACGCAGCTGCATCCAGACTTCTGTAGAGAGGTGAAACCCGGAGAGAATTGTCTCAAGAAGAGCATAGAAGAGGCCTTTTCGGAGTGGGAACTTGAGGTACCGCGCAGCGTAAGAGACCTGATGACCCAATACTTACGAACACAAGCTTAACATTCTCCTGCTCCCGGCAGGCTCAAACACGTTGCCGCTGCGCGAAAGCCTGCTTCAATCCGCGGGAACGCCATGGTCTTGATTTGGAGTGGCCTCATCTTCTATGGCCTGCCAACAGCTGCAGTAAGCCAATGGGCCGTGTTTTACATGAAGGATCTGGGTGTCTCTACCACGCAGATAGGCTTTCTAAGTGTGATAACGACGACTTCTTCTCTGGGCTTCCTATTGCTGGGGGGCGTTATGACAGACGCTTTGGGCAGGAAGAAAACGAATATCCTGCTGGACGTCATCGCTTGGGTGGGAGGATACATCATACTTGCCGTCGCCCAAAACTTTGCCTATTTCGTGATTTATTCTGTGGTCTGGGGAGTGAGTGCTGCCTCTGGCGTAGCCTACGGTTGCCTTTTCGCGGAGTCCGTAAGACCAGAAAGCAGAGGAGAAGCCTATGCCTTGAACGCCGTCTTGAGCCCTCTTCCTGGACTATTCATGCCTTTTCTAGGTGTGCTGGTCATAGAGCACTTTCAAACGCTCATGGGACCCATTGCCGGTCTAGTCTACGCCGTAAGGCTTCTCTACTTCGCCGTGGCTGCTTCCGTAGTCGGAGGCGTGACCTTGCGCTACTTCAAGGTGAGGGAGATCACCCCCGCAGTGCCAACGGCTGGCTTCCTTCCTAGAAGATACCTCTTTGTCTTCAGTCCATTTCCACCTCGCCTTCCTAGGCTCGTATTCCATACCAAGCTTCTGGAAAGCTACTGGGAAGATCTGAGATGGCTTTGGAACCGCAGAGCACCATTTTACTACTGGCTAACCACAGCCTTAGCAAGCGTCGCATCTGCGATTCCAAGCATTGTATACCCCCTTTACGTTGTAGAAGAGCTAGGGCTTCAACTCTCAGCACTAGCTCTACTCGCGAGCACGAGCACGGCAACTGGCATAATCATAACGCTGTTTATCGCACCTCGTCTAGGCGTTCAAAACCTGAAAAAGTTCCTTCTGATAGGCTATTCCGTACTTCCGGCTTCGCCCTTGCTCTTCATAATGGCAGGCCGCAACCTACTTCTTCTCGCGACTTCCAGTGTCGTTGGTAGCATCTCTGGCGCCTTTGCAGGCCCAGCTGGCGGGGGCTACTGGGCAGATATTATCCCTGACGCAAGGAGAGCCAAAGTCTCTGCCGTAACTGGAATCATGAACAACGCATTGGTGATACCGGCAGGTTTTATTGGGGTGATTCTATACCAAGAAGCCTCATTTCTTCCATGGATCGTCGTAGCAGCGACCGAGGTCGTTGCCTTGCTCATCCTTCTTAACTTGCCCGACAACCCTCTGGATCAAGGCAAAAAATCATAGCCCTGAGCTATGCTTTTCTTTTCATGCTGGGTCGCGTGGCATGGACGTAGGAAAAGTCAGGGCTGGACAAGAGCTTGATGCGCACGAATTCGGAAACGACTTCTTAGTCAGCGAGGCACCAGCAGTGGGCCTACCAACCAGCACGCTGCCTTTTTTCGCGACTTCCTATGCGGTGGGCAATCTGCTGGCTGCATTTGCAAAGCCCGAGTTCATAGTCGACGTGATCACGCTGCCTCCCGGCTCGTGCGATTTAGCCAGCAATCTGCTTGAGGGTGTCCGCGAGGCAGCCTCAACGTTTCAAGTTGAATTAGCTGGTGGGCACACCGGATGCTACGAGGGAATCGAACTGCCCCTCATCACAGTTACCTCCTTTGGAAAGAAGACGAGAGATAGAAAGCTACCCTCGCCCGGAGACCCAGTAGTGCTTGTGGGGGAACCTCTGCTGGAATCCAGATGGCTTAGGTGGTTGGTTGGGGAAAGCGTTGATTCCGTGGACTGGAAGAGCCTGACCCCTGTACCAGCCCTCAGAAAGCTCATGGAATTTGAAGCCGTAAAACTCGCTCATGACGTTTCAGAGGGGGGTATTGCGAGTGCCCTGAGCGAACTCTCTGCTAGATACGGCTTGGGCCTGGAATTGTCGAGGTTCGCGATGAATATAGGAGATGAACTCTCCGAACCGTCCTATGGTACGGCATTGGCAGTAGTCTCGTCCGAAAAGGAAGAGACTTTAATCGAGTGGCTCAAGCAGCGGGGCATATCTGCAAACAGAATTGCCACCTTGGGAGAAGGAAATCCCGAATTTTCTCGTGCAAAGTTGACCGAGCTTTACGGCTGGCCCACCTCTTCATTTGACAGGCAATTGAACCGCTTTTCGCTTTTCGTGAAGCGGTTGCTGGCCATAAGAAACCTTAGAGAGCTAATCCTAGAGGTAGGAACAAACGTCGCCTATTCTGAAGATCCAAAGTCTTCCCTCAACCAGATTTTGGGGATAGAGGGCAGGATAAGGAGGACTCCTTCGGGCGTAAAAGCAGGTAGGCCTAACTATGGTGCATCATCTCACGTAGGCGTGCTTCTTCATGAGGTCATGAGCATGGGTGGCCCGTATAGAGTCGCCATCAACATAAGGCTCAGCGAGAAAACTCTAGATGTCCTCTGGAAAGCGGGAATAAGGCCAACCAAAGTCACAACGAGTGACCCGTTCTGCCCAACGCTCAAATTCGTAAGGGAAACAAGAATCCTTGCCGACGCCTATTACGAACCGCCTTCAGTCGGAATGGAGGGCGGCATCCTATTGTTGGAGCGCAGCACAGACCTCGCGCTGGAGTTGATCTCCACCATTGCATCAAAGCTATAAACCTGAGCGGGCAACGCGTGAGGGGAAGCCTCCGTTTCGAGGTTGGATCCGCCTGAGATCCGCGGGAATTGCAAGGTTCGCCGAGCAAGGTTCCAGGAAGTCCCCCGAAGAGAAACACCTCAAGTCTTCAGGTCAGCTTTCGTTGGATCGCTGCGCTTTGGTCTATGGCAAACATGGAAGAAGCTCGAACCCCGTGAGGAATACTGCCAAAGCCCATCCGTCGTGACCCAATGGATCAAAAGCAAGGGCGCTTCGCCATCAGGCGGCCAAACCATGTGCAGGGTATTCGTGGCGCCTTTGCGAGGCTCAAGTCAAAGGGAACAGACAAAACTCGAAGAGAAGGCATCGCTTCAGGCAATCTCTGTGCCGTTGATCGCCGAGAAAGCTTGGAGGAAGACTCAACAGAAAGCACAAAAATAATCAAGATCCTGGAGGTTTTTCGAGGATTCCAGGCGCAGCAAGAGGTACAGAGAGAAAAAGCTTCTGAATCGTCTAGCGCAAGACAGGAGTTCCTTGCCGTCCTCTCACCAAAGACGCAAAGCCCGCAAGCGCCGCCAACGCTATGGAAAAACGAAGCGCACTGTCCATCCCTTCCACGTAAGCTGTCATAAAAGACGCAGATAGGCTGACGTTGGTTCCAAGAAACAGGGCGAAGACGGCATCAAGAGGCATGGACGCAGCCGCCACGGCTATTGCCAAGGCAATGCTGATGGCCTGACCGGTGTTCCTGAGAGTCGTCATCATGCCTGAACCGACGCCATAGTATCCCCTCGGAATGGAGGACATCACGGCTGACGTGTTAGGGGAAAAGAACAAGCCACTGCCGACACCCATGACGGCCAACCCAGCAGCCACAGCGGCATAGGATGAATTCAACGTAAGAGCTGAAAGCATGCATAAGGCAACGCCTTGAAGAGCTATCCCTGCAGTTGCAGGAACCCTCGCACCAATGCGGTCTGATATCAACCCGCCTAGCGGCGCAACCAAACTGGAGAACAAGGGCATGGGTATGAGAAGTATTGAAGATTCAAGTATGCTATATCCCTTGGCCGCCTCGAGGTAAAAGATGGCCAGAAACATTATCGCGTACATGGCAACCGACTGAAGAAAAGCTGCAGTCGTTGACGCTGCGTACACCCGATCCCTGAACATGGAGAAACGAAACAGGGGATGGACCGAGCGGCGCTCGACGACCAAGAAGGCCAAAAACGCCATCATGGATAGCACTACGGATGATACATCGATGACCGATATCCCGACGCCAATGCTGGCCATTATCGCAATAAGAACCAGTGAGACGCTCGCTGTGAACAACGCAGCTCCAGCGAAGTCAAAGTCCTCTTTTCTCTTGGTTTCAGTGAATCCCCTAAGCCTAAATCTAGCCCAAAGCACGGCAAACAACCCTATGGGAACGTTCACGTAAAATATGTACCTCCAGCCCAGGTAAGTGATTATGACACCTCCGAGGACCGGTGCCACCACTCCCCCTATGCCCCACGCGATGGAATTTATGCCGAACGCCTTTCCTCTCTCATTCTCAGGAAAGGCCTCGGATATGAGAGCAAAAGAGTTACCGATCATCATTGCTCCTCCAGAACCCTGCAACAGACGAAAGACGACAAGTTGCCAGCCCGTCTGAGAGAGTCCCGACAGGGCAGAACCAAGCACAAAAACAAGAAAACCGGCTTCGTATACCCTTATCCTTCCATATGAGTCGCCAATTCTGCCTATGGTCAAGACGAGCGACGTGCTCATCAATATGTACCCCATTATGACCCAGGCCATCTCGATCATGTCAGCGTGAATGGCTTGCATTATAACAGGTATTCCAAGTATGACTATTGTGGAATCTATGGCAGTCATCAGCGAGCCCAGCGTAGTTACGGATATCACATCCCAGCGCTTTGAGTAGTTTTGAGGATGCACGAGGAGCTTGAAGCTACGGTTATAACTTTTTCGCGTTGCTCATGCCGTTCAAAGGGCCCAGAGCAGCACGCACATGACGCAAGAGCGTGGAGATCAGAGCGAAGACCTGACACTCTGCCTTTTCCGCCAGAGACCCCCTGACTGGTGGGCATTTCACCTATCCCTCTTCAGGTATCTCAACACACCCACTAGCACCGCTACGAAAAAGGCAAGCAGCACCATTATCACAACCTCAAAGTAAGTCTCGAAGTAAGGAGGAACGTATCCGGCTGGGATGTAGCTCGCCGATATGCCAGGCCTAGCCTTCAGAAACACCGACCCGCTTCCGTTCCTCGTCGTCACGTTGAGCAGATGACCAATCGAGGGGACAGAGACACGGTTGAGCTCTTCTGGAACGAAGATCTCTGCCCAACCCTGCTGTGCCTGAAGCGAAAAACTCACGTTAACCCCCTCTAGCCATCCACCGCTTGTTTCATTTTTCACGGTCAGGCTCAGGACTGGAGCCGAAGAAAGCCTTGCATAAGGCTCTCCAAGCATAAGCACCCGAGGGTTGTCGGCATAGTTTACATTGCCTGGTCCTCCTGCACCAGTCCAGCTATAGCACCAATACGTCCAAGAGAGGCCATAGGAGTCAAAAAGTGGGATCGCCGAAGCGGCAGAGCTATAGCTGCCTCCGAACTCCCCCACAAACAGAGGTACGTCCCAATCCCTTGATTCCAAAAGCGCCGCCTGAAAAGCCGTCCCAGCTAGATCCACGGAGTAGTCATGAACCTCGAGTACCAGGCCGTGGTCAGGATCGTATGGCTCCACCCAGTCCTTGCGGTTGACCCCAGAGTCGTAGTTCGAGGTCTCCATGAAGATCAGCTGTCTTGCTCCAGCTGCGCGTATGCTCTGTATGGCCAGATCGTAGACTCTAGCCATCCGCCTATACATCGTGGCAGACGACCAGCCAGGAGGAGTTGTGGGCTCGTTGAAGAGATCGTACCCAAGAATTCCTGAGATGCCAGCGAGATGCAAGGCCAAGTAGCCCCAAGCTGACGCAAATGCAGCCTCGACTGTTCCATTGCTCCAAAAGTAGGCCATGTCCTGATCCATGGCCGAATAAGTCGGCGACGTGTCGTTCAACGCCCAGGATGGCAGGCCGTTTGTCCTCGAACCTGCCAGAGGAGAAAAAACCGGAGACCAGAACCATTGATGCATATCTATCAAAACGTATATTCCATAGGAATTCGCACTCTCAACGACTGATTCTATTTCAGCCAGATAGCTGGCGTTGAACTTGTTGGGTAGAGGCTCTAGAAAGGACCAGGCGATGGGCAGGCGTATGGCGTTGAATCCCCAATTAGCCATCGCCTGAAAATCGGCCGCGGTAAAGTTATCCGATCCGTCCTCAAGTCCTGATAGGTCAACCCCGTGGAACGTCACAAAAGTGCCGTTGCTAAACTCGAAGTGGGTCCCTTCAGCACGGACCAACGGCAGATCTGGCGTAACTGCCACCGAACGCGTTGCTAAGCAGTCCTCAAGGGGCGCGGTGCTCAAGACAAGGAGCACCACTAGGGCCAACGGCAGGAGCTCCTTCATATCATGAGACCATCTGATAATATTTAAGCTTCTGACTTTCTCTAATACAGCTCATGCTTGAGCTCCGACGCGAGCAAGCGACCCTTCCTAGTTAGAGTGTAGTAGATCCCTCTTGGACGATTATCCCGATTCTTTTGCTTCAGCTTCATCCAGGGTTTGATCGAAGAGGTAGGCATCATTTTCAATTTTTTATTGTGCCTGTCTACCAATCCGGCACTTTGCAGCGCAAGAAGAGAACTCTCCACAAGAGCCTCATCCACCTTCTTGGACCACCCACTGGCCCCGAGAAGACGCCTTGATATCAACCAAGGAGTATCTGGGCCAAACTTTGCAAGATGAACGAGCAACTGCTTCTGGAGCTGGCTCAACTCGGGCCCAGGCATGCCTTCCTGTGAATTGGTTCTAGCTGACCCGACTGTTTCCCGATCCAACACCGATCACCAGCCAGCCCCCAGAGCGAGAGAGCCTTTGTTCCTCACCGCAGCTCCCATGGACGGCGTTAAAAAGACGCACAGGAATACTAACTGACGCAACAACTGCGGCACGCTGCCCTCCTCTAGACGCACCCTTGAGCGGGTGCGGCGCCTGGCAGCTTCCCCGAAGGGGACCCAACTGCCCCACGGTTAAAACGGTCGCTACTTTCATCGTACTAGCCAAAACCCACAGGTTAAAAACTATGCTGCAAGTGGGCGCGAACCCAGAGCACTTTGAGCAATTGCAGAAACGGTCGACGGTTTAAATGCTTCAGGTCCCTCGAAATCAGCAGCTGAAGCCGTCAGCTCAGATCCACGCGAACAGCCTTCAGCTGCGGACCGACCGTGGACGCTCCCAACGTCGCGCCTTGTACTACGCTCGGGGCGGCATTCAGAAGACCTTCTGCCAGGTCGTCCTAGACCTGGCCCTAGCACTCTCGCACGATGCGAAAGGATCCATCAGGCCGTTTGAATATGGAGAGTCTTGCAGGGCTCTTCCAACCGATCAAGGATGGTACTTTAGAGACCTCATATATGGGTCTCATCTCAATGACCAAGTTTTGTGCAAGCGCTAGCTGCTCGGACCCTTCCCCAAACTCTTTCCGAAATCTAGCCAGCACGTGATCTGGCCCCAGCACGTTCACCCCTTCCACCAGTTTGTCGGCAAATGAAACCAGCTTCTCCTCTAGCGTCAGAGGCACGTAATCCCGCTCCGGAAGCCCAAGCAACTTGGCTTGAGAGGTCGTAATGCCAGCCCCCACGTGCCTTTCCACCGCCAAGCAGACCGAGGAGGAAAACCCAAGCCTTGCCAGGTACTCGGCACCCCTTATCCCATGATCTACTCCTTTGCTGAAAGTCCTGCCAATGTCGTGAAGAAGCGCTGCCTGAACTACAACAGACAAGTCCAAATCCCTTCCCGACTTCTCTGCGGCACTGCACAACAGGTCAGCGATGTAGGCAGTCACCAGGCCGTGTTCCAAGACGTGGCGAGATGCGCCGGAACCAACGAGCGTGCCCAACCCAATGTCTATTATCTCAGCCCTCGAGCTGGCAAACTCTCCAATATCTGGGTAAGCTGGTATATCTCCGATCTTAACCTCTCCACTACCTGACTGTTGTCCTGACTGGTCAGAAGTGCTCCGCAACTGGGACATCTGAAGTCGCTTTCCGCTGCTTCTTCAAAAGTATATCTCTTGCCCTCTCTGGGGCAAACAAAGAAGCTATGCGCTGTCTCATAATCCAATCTCCTCTGCAGGAGTTCAAGCACTTTTTTGAGTCTCTGCCTTATCAGGTAAGCGATGTTCCCTTGATCCAGCTTCCAGAAATAGGCATACCACTTCTGGTTGGGAATCTTGCGCTTCTCAAACGAGACTATGCCGTTGGCATAGAGCTCGTTAAGCTCCGTTCTAACCGTATTCACCTTAACTCCTATGAGAGCAGCAAGATCATCGTCAGACACCGACTCACCGCCCTCAAGATTTTGAAGGATGCCCTTTATGACGGGGTTGCCCTCAGCGTGAAGAAGGACTGGGACAAGCTTTTCCACCATATCCTTGTCGAGGCCCCTTGATTGGTTGTTGCTCTGCCTCCTTCTCGGCCTTCTCTTGACGGACCCCTTCTCTGAGGACAACTTTTCCAACCCTAGATGGTTTTATTTCTACCCGGGAGCCATTAAACCTTTGCCCCAGTTCTTCCCCATGAAACAGATGATCCAGGAAGACCGCCAAAGCGGCAACCTCCGAATGAGGCTGATTACCCACGGAGACGTTGTAGTCAGCCAGCCTGTATATTTCTGGAGGTACCTTGGAGGCTCCAACGAAGATCATAAGAGGCTGAGGCCTCAGCACGATCTCGCGAAGCGCTTCGTCCAGCTGCTGTCCGTACATGGTCAAATGGATCAACATGCCGCCTTCTTTCTTCCAAGCGTTTATTTCATCCACATAGCTGCTTATCCAGCGCAGCCAGAAGCTACCTCCCCACGTTGAAACCACCCTTGCCATCGACGCTTCAAGAGAAGGATCTGGATCTCCCCAGACGAGCATTCCCTCAGCACCAAACGCCCTCGCCACAAGAGCCACGTGAGTGGTGACCCTTTTATCGCGATCTCTCCTGTGTCCGTACCTAAGTATTACCACGCTCAACTCTCTTTTCCACCCCGTTTTTCGGTCCGTTTGGGTTCGCGCAACATCATTCGGAGACAGCGCCGGGGACGGGGTTTGAACCCGTGAGGCCACGAAGGGCCACGGGCTTAGCGAGCCCGCTCCATACCAGGCTAGGAGACCCCGGCAGCAAAAAAAGGCAAGGGCTATTAAGATTAGCCTCTCTTCGACCTGGTATGTTGAATGCCTTGTCGACGTCGAAACCCATGCTCTTGCCCCAATCTGCAATGTACTTCAGTATGATCATGGGCCCCACCGAAACGAGAAACCTAAGCACTGGTCTCAAGTACGGTGGTACAGACTTAACAGATTGACTGAAGTACATGGCTTCTTTGACTGTATGCCTCCAGCTCCTGTAAATCAGCGCGAACCTCGCCTCAGTCATCTCTCTTCCCACATCGAAGAACTCCTCCCGGCTCAGCACCGAGAGGGGGACGAATGACAGTGGGACCGATACAAAGTGCGCTCTAGATCCCAGTTTTTCGCCCAGCCATTTTTCCATAGTGTCTATCAGCCGGACGGTAGCCCACACGTCGTCTTCCGTCTCCCCCGGCAAGCCCATTATGAGCGTGTAAGCAGGGAACCAATAGTTCTGATTAAAAGCCTTGGTTCCTTCCAACACCACTTTCTCCCATTCCGAGGGAGTAAAGGGAAGCATCTTGTTCCTCATGTATTTTGCCAGAAGATCCCCAGAGGCAGTCTCCAGACCCGGTTGTATACCTATCCAGTTCTCAGGACCAGCTTTCAGTATTGGAGAAAGTCTGGGAAGCAAGTCCTCATCCGCGATCACCGGCGCAATGGTCCCGTGGGTAGGATTGCTATGTGTGACGCCTCTTGTCCCCATTATGGCGGAAAAAAGGTCCACTATGGCATCCGTGTTGGGATAAAAGTGCCTCTTGTCTTCCACGCGGTACAGGAATATGTCATCGCTGTGCGCCCATATTGACGGTTTCCCGCCAGCCACATTTACCCTGACCTCTTGCAACACCTTCTCTACGTCCATGTAGCGAGCCGTACGCACGTTAGGGGCGCAGAACTGGCAACCTCTGCCGCAGCCTCTCATCACTTCAACCATGCCGTTCATAGCCGGATTGACTATCGGAGGTATTTGATCAACCGAGGGCCAGCCCTTCACCTTGTGGTTTCTCTCCAGGCTACCAGACTCTATGGCCCTGAAGACGTCTACCGCGACGTGGTCAAGCTCACCCTGAACCAGGTTGTCTATGGGAAGACCGTCGAGAACGCTGCGCCTCACGTCGAGCTGCCAAGCTCCCGGACCGCCCACTGCGATCTTCGCTCTTGGAGCCTTCTTCTTCCTTACCTCGTCCGCCAGTCCCACGAGCTCCAAGAAGCGCTTCTTGGTATAGGACGTGTATTGGCCGCCATAAGTGAACATCATCGTGACCGGACCCAGCCCAAGCGGATCCATTGTAGAGATCCCAATCACGCGTGTGCTTTCATCAACTATCCCTGCAAGGTGATCTGGATCGGTAACCACCACATCCTTCGGAGGAAAACCCTTCAAAAGATCCGCTTCCAGTTTCCTTAACCCGTATGGCGCGTAAATTGCCACCCCGTCTCTAGTCGGAAGGGGTGCAGCTATGAAGTCAAACAGCCTCTCTGGCACCCTTTCAGTGGGTGCGCACCCGAAGAAATCGGCAAGTGGTATGTTCCTATACTCGCTCATCAGCGTCTTGTCTGTGGTCAGCACGATTTCTGGCACGCCTGCTCACCTCTTGCCGTAACCCAAGGATTCTTGACAGAACGTCCATCCCCAGAGGTTTTTGCGATATGATGTGCTCGCGAGTCCAAAGAGAGGGGAGCTTCTTCGCCTCGTCGAACTCCGACCTCACGGCCGAAGCCGTCTTGAACTTGATCAGTCTGACGATCTTGTGCGGAGCTACCCTCGGACTCAACTCCATCTCGATGTAGACGCCATTTTGATAGACGATGCTCTTGTCTAACTTGATGCCGCTCTCATGCGATATCTCCTCTATCAAGCGCTTGACCCTACGTCTCAGACGCGCTTTGAGGATTTTTTTGCCTCTGGCCGTCTTCCAGAGGCACGCGTACCAAAGCGGTTGTTGATAGCTCACGGCTATCTACAGATTCGCCCGTATAAACCCTGCGGTGGCAGCGGCTCCGAGCAGCCGTGGCAGAGGACCGACTCCGAGCCCGATGAACTCCACCGTCCCCCTTGAACGACGGAGTTAGCCGGTGTGATTGCTCCCTTCCGGGCCTCATCCGTTCCCGGCAGCTGCCGCCAGCACCCTCCCCTCCAGGAGGGGTTGACGACCCTCCGCCCCCAAGGGCTAAGGCTTCATCGTCCACTTGGCCGAGCTCCTCGCAGGCCCTCCAACCCTTCGCCGCTCCAGTTGCTGGCCCCAGCATGATGCCCATTTCTGGCAAGGGAGAGGACAGGCCTCCAGCCCTACCCGCTGCCAGTCCGCAAACGGCGGGAGCTTAAAAATGTGCGGATCTCTCATTCAGTTCAAGTCCCGAGAGTACCCTCGTGCGAAGCTCGCATACTCTGCAGACATCCCTTCCCCTAGCGGTTGGATACCCGCAGATAGAGCACCTTCCAGCCGGCTTGCTTTTCGGTGAGTCGGCACGCAGCTGCTCCCCCGCCGAAACTACCGCGTTCATAGTGCCCGGATGCCGGCTCTCCAACTCCTCCAGGTAAGGCATGATCTCATCCCTGAAAGAGCTCCTGTAGTAAGGGCACTCTTGTTCCTCCATTGGAATTCCCAGCATGTTTGCATAGAACGCCGTCTCCCTTTCGGTGAGCGACCTGACAGGCTTTATTCTAGGCACGAAGCTCCCAAGGGCTAACCCATCTTCTAAAGGGGCAGGACCGCGCCGAACGTCCCCCCTGAGCACGTTCATCAAGAACGTACCGGCTTCGTCGTCCAGGTTGTGGGCCACAGCTATCTTCGTAGCCCCAACCCTCATAGCGTAGTCGTTGAGGACGCGCCTCCTGAGAACCCCGCAAATAGTACATGGCTCCTCGCTCTTTCCCAAAGAACGCAATGCCTCGTCCAGGGTAAAACCAAAAACCTGACCAAAGGATATGAGCTCGTGCTGTATTCCTCTTTCCTCCGCCATCGCCTTAGTCAAGGAGATCCTGGCGCGCCTGTATGCTCCTCCGTTTATACCCTCATCAACAGTAACTGCCATGAGCTTTACTTCCTTAAACCGACGCTCGACCCTCCAAAGCAGGTCCATCATCACAAGGCTGTCTTTTCCGCCTGAAATTGCGATCAGAATCCTCTCCCTCTCGTTGACCCCTTGTCTGCGCAATTCTTGTCTGACTTTTTTCTCAAGAAGCTGAGTTAGGTGGTTCGCGCAGTACCCTTGCCCAGCCCTCCTGTCATAATACACGGCTGGTGAGGGACAAAAGAAGCAGGTCTTTGCCGTCATGATCGATCACACCATCGCCCTAAAGGATAAGGCCAGATTGGCAAGGAGCAAGAAAATCGCGCCCCCTTCGACAACGTAAATTGCGGCTTTCCAGAAGCCCCCAGCTAAGCTGGCAAAGCCCCCCTTGGCGCTCCTTGATGCGTCAGCCAGGCCCTGGAAGAGCTCCCTGAAAAACTGGTCGCCATCCAACAGCGGGATTGGAAGAGCGTTGAAGACCGCGACGCTCAGATTTATGAACCAAATCCAAAAACTATAGATGGTGACTTGGAACCAAAAGCCAGGCGAGAGGCCAAGCGAAAACCTCGGAATGTAGTAGGGACTCAAGCCAACCCCGATGAAACCAACTCCATTTGGCCCTCTTCCAAGCCGCCCGACGTAGGAACCCCCGCTCGTGGCGATGTTGATGAGCTGCCCTGGATGCGACTTGGAAAGAAACGCCGACACCGAGGCCGTGGAGTTAACAGTTGTGCCGTTGAGCGCCAACAGGAGCTCCCCAGGCCGGATACCAACGCTTGAGGCAAGCGTGCCAGGCAAGACCCTCTCGATCATGACCGACGTCGGACTCGTCGGGTATCCCAACAACAGCCCAGCAGCAACGCTCAAGACCAAAGCCGCGGTGATCAGATTAGCAAGCGTGCCAGCCGCAAGCATCTTCAGCTTTGCCATGCGCTGGGCAGTTCTAAACGACTCCTCGTCTGGCTCAGTGAAAGCCCCGATCGGAAAGGCCAGGAATAGAAGTATACCCAGGCTGTTTACCTTTATTCCCTCGCTACGGGCTGCTACCGCATGTGAAAGCTCGTGCACGGCAGCCGTCACGGCTATGGCTACGAGGCCGGGGAGCAGTGGCACGGTCAACCCAGGTACTAGAACTGTGACCGTTTCTACCTGTTGCCTAAGCGATAGGTCGCGAACCAGGCCAGCAGAAAGCAGGTAAAGCGCAGAAACCGAACTCAACAAGAAGATGGCAGTACCCAGGGCGTACAAGCGCCTCCAAAGGGAGCGGAAACGCAACGCCAAGAAGTCTACGACCCTGTTAAGAGACGCCGAACTTACCATCATGACCGCGAAAAACATCTTCACACCCTTCGGCTTAGCCGCGAGTGCATAGCCCCAAATCGCTACCGTGGCTGCCGCGAAGGCCCCAATCCATATCATCTCTTGCACCAAGGATCCCCAGCCTTCTTTGAAACCAAAACAACGATGGTCGAGGCCCTTTTTATAGGTATTGCGCTAATGCACCTACCTGACCAAGCCCCAATCAGAAACGGAAACAATAGCAGCCGAAAGCTCAGTACCTCAACAAGGCCACTACCCCCCCTAGGGCCTTTAGCTCCCTCCCCCCTTCTTCACTCAACAACTCAACCTGACCTCCTTTTTCCTGAACGGAACCAACGAGTTCTACCAGGTCGCTTGGAGGGTTTTCCAGCATTGATGAGCTGATCAAAAGTACCTCAACGCGACCTTCCTGCGCCGCCGTCGCCGTTTCCTGCATCCCAGCGGCAAACCCCTTTCCTTCGGAAAGTCTCCGAAAAAGCTCGCCAATCAAGCGCCTCTCATAAGCTAGTCTGAGATCTACCGCCTCGTGTTGCAAGACCTCGTCGGTCAAAAACAGCGCCAGTCCCTCCTCCCCGCCATAAGAACTGTGAACTTCTTTTACCTCAATTTTCTTTCCGGAAAAGATGCCGCTTCTTTCCGCGTGCTTCCTGAATTCATCGAGGACTATTTCCGGCCCTATCAAGAAAAGCAGCTCTGAGTTCCGCTTCGAGAGCTCAAACGAAAGGAGCCTTTCCACCTCCCGGAAGAAGTCTTGAAGTTTTGCGTCATCTTCCTCTCTCTTTGAGCTAACCGTCGCGATCTTCTCCAGCCCGTAGCTCCAAAGTTCCCCGAGAGCAGCCGAGTTCATATCGATGGAAAGTATCATGGCCAATTTTCCCGCCCCTTGGGCCGAGCGCTTTGCCCGAAGCAGACGTAGCTGTAGTTCATCAAGCGGGCTGGATTTTTGAACCTCTACAGCGTCCCCGACGCCGACAGAAATGGCGTGATGATCCCCCCTTTGCGCGGCCCACTCCATCCCTTCCTCCACCCGCTCGATCCGGCCAAGAAATCTCATGAACCGACCGAACGGCTGAAACTCGACTTTCTCGACCCTCACGGTCATGCCAAGCAAGATCCTCTTGCGTCCCCTCACGTCTCCGCCCTCGTCACGCAGCTTCACCTGCCTGTCAGTCCTAGCGGTGATCAAGTCCCCAGGCTTCACAAAGAAGCTAAGCCTCCACAGGTCGTCGAAGTCCTCCACGACAAGCCTTACCCTTTCTTCGGAAAGAGGCTCTATCTTCAAACTCCTCACATCCCCGCTGATGACCAACCTGCGCCGCAACGGTTTGATATTTCGCCCGACGTAGCTCCTCAGGCGCAACCTTGAGCTCACTACCCTTGGACTTTTGGGGACGGCAGGCTGAAGGCCTCGGCTTGCGCCTTGACCCTTACACCTCCGTTCCATCAAACCCATCTTCTATGGGGGTCCTTGTGCCTGACGGCATGGCCGCCTATTTTCAGGACGGGCTTCCCGCTTAGATGCACTCAGCGGTTATCCCACATGGCGTAGCTGCCCGGCAATGCCCGGTCGGACAACCGGTAAACCAGAGGCCACGACGCCCTGTTCCTCTCGTACTGAGGGCGTCTTCCCTTCAGGCGACCAGCAACCCTGATAGGAGGAGGCCGACCTGTCTCACGACGGTCTAAACCCAGCTCACGATCCCCTTTAACGGGCGGACAGCCCTACCCTTGGAGGCTTATGCACCTCCAGGA
>Ga0080003_1000565_pt1 | contig 23910 bp, 24 predicted proteins | sample JossMetagenome_FD_69206 | JGI IMG/M metagenome (GOLD analysis project Ga0080003, IMG submission 69206) | Hot spring microbial communities from Joseph's Coat, Yellowstone National Park, USA - JC2_E (SPADES assembly) (version 2) | ecosystem: Environmental > Aquatic > Thermal springs > Hot (42-90C)...
GGAGTTAAGTATTAAAAATTATGGAGGAGATGATGTCATGAAGATCACATTTGTAGGAGCGGGAAGCGTGAGGTACACGTTGAAACTGGTCGGTGATCTGGCAAAGACGAAAGAGTTAGCCGGCACAGTTATTTCTTTGATGGACATAGATGAACGCAGGCTTGATGCCATATACACACTCTCTCAAAAGTACACGTCCGAAATAGGTGGCAACTTGAAGTTTGAAAAGACGACGAATCTTGAAAGGGCGCTCGAAGGTGCGAACTTTGTCATAAACACGGCGCTTGCCAGAGGAGAAGGCCACCAAGATGGGTACGTTCAGTACGAGATTATGAGGGATATAGGGCAAAAGCACGGGTATTACCGTGGGATAGACTCTCAAGAGTTCAACATGGTCTCGGATTACTACACGCTTTCGAATTACAATCAATTGAAACTTTCACTTGATATAGCCAAAGCGGTAGAGCGTGTATGCCCTCAGGCGTATCTCATTCAGACCGCAAATCCTGTCTTTGAGATAACACAACTCATATTGAGACAGACAAAGGCCAGAGTGGTAGGATTCTGTCATGGGTTCGGAGGAGTGCATGAAGTATTCAAGACTTTAGGGCTTGATGAAAAGGAGATAGACTGGCAGATAGCCGGTGTAAATCATGGTATCTGGCTTAACAGATTTCTGTACAAAGGGAAGGACGGATATCCTCTTTTAGATGAATGGATAAAGGAGAAGTTGCCGAAATGGGAATCGACAAGCCCATGGGATATGCAGATGAGTCCTGCGACGATGGACATGTACGGATTCTATGGTCTTTTGCCGATAGGAGATACGGTTAGAAATGGCACATGGAAGTACCATTACGATCTTGAGACGAAGAAAAGATGGTTTGGGAAGTTTGGAGGCATAGACAACGAAGTTGAAAGGCCGAAGTTTTACGAGGAGTTAAGGCAGATAAGAGAAAAGATAATAGATGTTTCAAAAGATCCATCCGTGAAACTCACACAGGTCTGGCCGGATGAATTTCCAAAAGATAAGGTGAGCGGTGAACAGCAGATACCGTTCATAAATGGAATAGCGAACGGAAAGAAAACAAGGCTGTATCTTAACATTTTGAACAAAGGCACGATAAAGGGCATTCCTGATGATGTTGTCGTTGAACTGCCTGTTACCGTGGATAAAAATGGAATTCATCCTGAGAAGATAGAGCCTGATTTGACGGACAGGATAAAAAAGATGTACCTGACACCGAGGATAATGAGGATGGAGATGGCACTTGAGGCCTTTATAACTGGAGACAGGCGGGTACTCGAAGAGATTTTGATAAGGGATCCGAGAACTAAATCTGAAAAACAGGCGAAGGAAGTTTTAGATGAGATAATGAATTTGCCATTCAATTCAGAGATGAAAAAACATTACAGATCGTGACATATAAAATTCTTGCTTATCTTGCAATAATAGCGATAGGATATTTTCTCAAATCGTTAAAATTTTTAGATGAGACAGAAGGGCGGGCATTTTCGAAGATAGTCATAAACATCACGCTTCCTGCAGTCATAATTCAGGCCGTCACAAGCGTGAAACTCACCCTTCCGCTTTTCTCGTTAACAGCTTTCGGAATTTTGTCGACGCTCACACTTATGATTGCCGGCTTTTTGATCTTTCGAAGATCGAATACCTCCCGCGGCACGAAGGGAACTTTGATCTTAACCTTCAACGGCCTAAATTTAGGCTTATTTGCATATCCTTTCGCCCAGTTATTATGGGGAGGAAGAGGTCTTGCTTACATGTCGATATTCGACATGGGAAATGGTCTTATGATATACACGGTAGGATATGCGATAGCGATACTTTTTTCTGCAGACGCATTCAGCACGAAAGAGGTTATCAAAAAGGTCTCAACCTTTCCGCCTTTGCTTGCGATCTTTGCCGCCATAATTTTGAACCTTTCTTTGTCTCATATGCCCGATCTGCTTTCTGAATTTCTTGGAATATTCAGCGGTGCAAATGCTTTTTTATCTCTTTTGACGATAGGCATCTTTTTGAACTTTGAAAGGTTAAAGGTTGAATTTAGAAATATGGCAAAGGCCATTTCTTTGAAGTACATTCTCGGCGCAGCACTGGGCGTAACATTTTACTTCGTGCTAAGAATATTTGAACCATCGAATCCGTTGATGGCAAACGTTGTGCTTTTGAGTGCCCTTATGCCGGCTCCATTGCTGACGCTTTTGTACTCGATAGACAAAAAACTCGATCCAGAACTGGCCGGTGGTACTGTAACGATGACCGTTATCATAAGTTCAATATTCCTTTTGATCTTTGGAGGCAGTATATGAATATGTACGATGGTGTTATAGAGTGGGGAATTAAAAGGGCACGGGATTCAAAGATGATAGCCCTTGGCTTTCACTCGGTCATAGATGGCCTTGTGAAGGTTGATCCGCAAAAGATCGACAATTTGGATGTCGCAATTCCACGGAATCTTTCAGTACTTCCAGATTCGATAAAGTGTATCGATGATTTCTGGAAAGGGTTCACATTTTCATTTGTAAATGGAAGCGCGCTTCAGTTGATGATCGATTCGAAAGAGGTTTACGAATGGATAATGAACGTCTTCGGAACGGGTACAGTGAGGCTTGGTGGCACCTCTGCCAACATGGCCAAAGGGCTCGTTCCATTTCCCTTTGAAAGGATACTCGTTTACGTGTATCCTCTGAAGAAAGAAATAGCAACACTTTTCCCCGACTCAAAGAACCTCTTCGTTGTTGGAAATGATGGATTACATCATCCAAAAGATGCTTACGATGGTAGTGGGATTGAGGCAATTCACTGGATCTTCGAATTTGCTGAAGGTCAATCTGTAACGATCAATGGCAAGCCCTACATATGTCCGAGATCGAACAGATTCATAGCGTCATGGAATCCTGTCAATTCAAAACTTGAAATAAGAGAGCCATTCAGATCTTACACACTCGATCACGCAAAGGAGATCTCACATTTTCTCATCTCAGGTTTTCACATCATGCAGGACATTTATCCGGATGGAGAGACCATCGAGAATAGGCTTGAAGATCTAAAAAATTTCATGAAGGAAATGAGACAAAAACATTCACAGATCAAATTCCATCTCGAATTCGCATCGATAAGGCGTGATAGGGTAAGAAAGGCCGTCGAGGAGAAGTTGTTTTCCAAATTCGATAGCCTTGGCCTCAACGAGGTTGAACTTTCATGGGTGGCAAAGGATATGGGGCATGACGAAAAAGACGTCTTGAATTTGGACGTTGAAAGGATATCGCAGATAATATCTGAAATCATGAAAGAAAACCTTTCAAGGGTACATTTTCATGCACTTGGCTTTTATCTGCTCGCGCTAAAAGATCATGATCTTGAATCACAAAAAAAGGCCCTTGCCTTTGCAGCGCTTGCAGCAGCACAAAGAGCCATGGACGGGGAGATAAATTTAGAAAGATTTAGATACATGTTGGATATCCCCGAAAAGTACGATTACAAAGAATGGGAAAGGAACGGAATTCATTTCATTCTCTTTCCGACGAAGGTCGTTCCGTCTCCAAAGATAACGGTTGGACTCGGCGACACGATATCATCGCTTGGATTTGTGCTTGGATGATAATAAATGAACAGCACGTAGCGCGTGGCAGAAAAAGAGTAGTGATTAGTGATTAGTGAGCAATGAGCAGTAAATGGCGAATGTCGGAGCCAGATTTCATATTTAAAGTTGATCAAGTATACATTTATGATACAGACTTTGATCATGTTGATGGAATGCAAAAAACGGAGCCATGAAGAGGTGAGTTTATTGAATTTTGAAGATTTTGAAATCATAAAAGATGTAACGGGACAGTTGATAGATTTTACGCTTAATTTAAGACAAAGCGGTCATCCGGGCGGTTCACGCTCAAAGATGCACGCATTCTGGTCGATGGTTTTTTCGGAGTATTCTCATTTTGATTTCATTCATCCGGAAAATCCTCTCTCAGACAGATTTATTCTTTCGGCAGGGCACACCGTCCCTTTGATCTATGCATCCCTTACCGTTATAGGAGAGTCGTTCAAAAAGAGATTTGAGGAGACAAAAGACGAAAAATTTTTCATAGATCCATCCAAAATAGTGCTTTTAGACGATCTTTTGAAGTTCAGGCATAGAGATGGCCTTTCTGGTCATGCCGAGTTTTCGGGAAAGACTCTCTTTTTGAAATTCAACACAGGTCCCGCAGGTCATGGACTGCCGGCCTCCGTTGGTGAAGCATTTGCGCTCAAGCGTGCCGGCCTTCAAGATGTACGGGTATGGCTTATCGAGGGAGAGGGAGCGCTAAGTGCTGGGGCTTCTCACGAGTCTAAAAATTCAGCCTACGGTCTCGGGCTTGATAACCTTTACTGGCTTATAGACTGGAATGATTTCGGAATAGACGATCATCGTGTAAGTGCCGTCATTCATGGAACACCAGATGATTGGTTTAAACCTTATGGATGGAATGTTGCCGGCTGTGAGAACGGACATGACTGGGAAAAAGTATCAAAGACCTTCGATGCACTTGAAATGCAAAAAAAGCAGAATGTCCCGAATGTTGCGTGGTTTAAAACTAAAAAGGGATACGGATACGGTATTTACGATAACAAATCACACGGAAGCCCACATAAGGCAAATTCGGAACTCTTCTGGCAAACGAGAGAGGAGTTCATGAAAAAGTACGGTATCGAATTTGAAGGATATGGAAAAGTCGCGCCAGAAGGCGATGAATTCGTAAAACAAACAAGGGCAAATTTGAAAAAGGTCATCGATGTGATTTTAAAAAGCAATGATCTTGTGGGAAGAATAACGGATGAACTCATCAACAAGAGAATAGAAAGTTCGAAGAGAACATTTCCAATGTTAAATGCAGGTATCTTCGATGACAGATCACTCTTCGATTACAGGTCCTATCCATCGGAGATTTTCTTCAAGGTGGGTACGAAAGTGGCCAACAGGCAATCTTTGAAGATGTGGGGTGCATGGATAAATGCCGAGAGTGCCAAAAAGTATGGAAGACCATTATTTTTGGCAGCTTCTGCCGATCTGACTGAATCTACCAATCTGTCGGGCTTCGGAGAAGAGTTCGGAGAGTTCAAAGGATACGGATGGTACGACAGAGAAAAAAATCAAAATGGAGTGCTTTTACCTCAGGAGATCACCGAATTTGCCAATGCAGGAATTTCTGCTGGAGTTGCAAGCGTTAATCTGTCCGTCAAACCTTACGAGAAGTTCAATGGATTCTGGATGGCAACGTCAACTTACGGTGCATTCGCGTATTTAAAATACGGTCCTTACAGATTGTTTTCACAGATGGCCCAAGACTGCCCCGTCAAACTCGGCAAAGTTTTATGGGTTGTCGGCCATTCTGGCCCTGAGACAGCGGACGATTCGAGAACCCACTTTGGCATCTTTTCAACGGTCGTCACGCAATTATTCCCGAAAGGTCATATAATCAATGTGTATCCGTGGGAGGCAAATGAGGTGCCAGTTCTGTTAGGAGCGGCGTTTTCTAAGGATGTACCGATTATCGCGGTTCATCTTACAAGGCCTCCAATTGAGATTCCTGACAGAGAAAAACTGAATATACCCTCTTATTTTGAAGCTGCTAAAGGTGCTTACCTTATAAGGGATTTCAAGGCTGGTAAAAAAGATGGTACGATCCTTGTAAGGGGCACGATGTCAACTTACAATCTTTTAAAAATATTGAATATCCTTGATGATAAATACAATTTGAAGATAGTTTCACTTCCGTCAAGAGAACTTTTTGACATGCAACCTCGAGAGTACAAAGAAAAGATATTGCCATGGGAAGATTGGGAAGAATCGATGATCATAACGAATGAATCTTTAAAGGCCGTGGAAGACTGGATTGCCACCAAAAAGTATCTTAAGTACTGCATGTCATCTGACTGGGACAATCGCTGGCGCACAGGTGGTACATTGGACGAGGTTATCGATGAAGCGCATCTTACGCCTGAATACATCCTCAGAGGCATAGAAAAGTTTGTGAATAGAAAAAAACAGTGAAAAGTGAGAAGTGAGAAAAAAGCGCGTGGCAAAGACAGAGATTAGGCATTAGTGATTAGAGCTTAGAGACAAAACAGTGAGAAGTAAGAAGTTGGAAAAAGCACGTGGCGCGTGGCAGGTAGCACGTAGAAAAAAATAGTGAGAAGTGAATGGTAAGAAGTGAGAAAGAAAAAAAGCACGTGGTTCGCGAGAGATTTGGTATAATTAAACAAATGAGGCGATACATATGTACGTTATAATAGTTGGATGTGGATATTTTGGAGCATCGCTGGCTCTAAAACTTGCAGATGAGGGACACGATATTGTCGTTATCGACAAGGACAAGACGTCATTTTCCAAACTCGGAATGGCTTTTAACGGTCTTACGATCATCGGAGTTGGTATTGACGAAGATATTCTCAAAAAAGCCGGTATAGGAAAGGCCGATGCCGTTATCGCGGCAACGCGTGATGATAACACTAATATCATGATAGCCGAAATTGCCAAAAAAATTTACAAAGTTCCAAAGGTTATCGCAAGAGTTTATCTTCAGTCAAAGGTAGGGACTTACAAGGATTTTGATGTTGATTTTGTATGTCCTACAACAATAGGTGTGGAAGAGATGTACAACATGCTTTTTTCAGATGGCACAAAATTGCGTGCGAATATCGGAGATGGCTTTTCTGTCTTTGAAGTTGTGGTGCGCAAGGACAAAATTTTCAAAGTAGAAGAGATCGAGTCAAAATTTGGTGTGAGGATTTGTGCCGTAAAAAGAGAGAATTTTGAGATTGCTTTTGGAGATCGCGAATTGCAAAAGGACGATATAGCGGTTATTTTGTCTGATTTAGAAAGTGCAAGAAAGGTTTCAAAATACTTTGGTGATGTGGAATGAAAATAATAATAGTCGGCGGAGGGAAGGTAGGATATTATCTTCTAAAAACTCTTTACGGGAAAAAGCACAAGATCTCTGTGATAGAAAAAGATCCGGTTAAATGCGCAGCAATCGCCGAAGAGATGAACAATGTAAATGTCATAAACGGTGATGGAACGGAAATTAACGACCTTAAAGAAGCAGGCGCCGAAGATGCGGACGTTATCGCTGCGGTTACGGGAAAGGACGAGGTAAATCTTATCTCATGTCAGATGGCAAAGAAAAATTTCAACATTCCCAAAACTATTGCAAGGGTTAATAATCCCAAAAATGAGGCTGTGCTTAAATCTTTGGGAGTTGACAACGTTGTCTGTTCGACGGCATTCATTGCAAATGTCATCGAGCAGGAAGTTTTGCTCGGAGCGATAAGATCACTTTTGACCTTTTACCATGGCGATCTCAATATTTTGGAAATAAAGATAAATCATGATTCACCCTCCGTTGGCAAAAAAATAATGGAGATCAAATTGCCTCGAGACAGTATAGTCATAACGGTTATAAAAGCGGACAAACCAATAGTGCCAAGGGGAGATACTCAAATTGATGAAGGCGATCTCGTCATCATAATGTCGAGGAAGGACAAAATTGACGAGATAAAAGCCATTCTTGTGGGATCAGGTGATGAAAATGAGGCAAAAAATTGAAAAGGTTAAAGATACCTCGATAGGAATTTTGATAGAAGTAGGTTACTCTGTTGCCCTTATTGGAATCGCTTTTTTGATAGGATATTTGATCATCCACTGACATGAGTAAAAAAACAGTTTATTCGGATCTAAAAATAATAAATTATTACACCGCAAAAATAGTCGAGACGATGGGTTGGGTAATGGCGATCCCACTTGTCACGGCTTTGATCTTCGAAGAATGGAATACGGCCATAGATTTTGGAATAGGCATGGCCATTTCTTTTATTTTTGGATTCACACTTGAGATTTTATGTCGTGATCGTGAAAAGCAAATGGACTGGCTTCACGGCATGTTCATAGCGGCCTACGCATGGATAATTTTGACGATCATCGATGCAGTTCCCGGATATCTTTCCGGTCATTATCTTTCTTTTTTAGATGCCGTCTTCGATGTTATGAGTGGCTTTACAACCACAGGTCTTATACTTATTCAAAGGATGTACGATCTTTCGATAGGTATGAACATGTGGAGGGCTCTGCTTACCTTTGTCGGCGGTCAGGGCATGATAGTGCTGTCTTTAAGTTTTCTAATAGGCATGCGTGGTGGGTACATGATGTACGTAGGAGAGGGAAAGAGTGAAAAACTGCTTCCAAGTTTTACAAAAACTGCAAGGGCAATATGGGATATCAGTCTTATATATCTTGCCATCGGAACGTTTGCACTCTTTGTTGCAGGGCTTGTTATAGGGCTAAAGCCTGTAAATGCACTTTTGAACGGTATATGGATCTTCATGTCTGCATGGAGTACGGGAGGTTTTGCACCACATTCACAAAATATTCTTTACTACCATAGCATGCTTTACATGCTTATAACCATGGTGATCTTCATAATAGGCTCTTTCAACTTCGCACTTCACTACGCTGTGATGAACAAAAACAGGAAAGAAATATACAAAAACATAGAAACACAGTCTTTTTTCATAACCGTCCTTATAACCTTTACCATAGTCGCAGTCGGTCTTGTAAGGAATAACGTCTATCCAAATGCAGTTATTCTCTTTACGAAGGGATTTTATCAGTTGATTTCCGCACACACGACAACCGGCTTCATGAACATATATCCTTCACAGTTTGGATCTTGGGGGACACTTGCCATGGTTGGAATAACTATTGCGATGCTTATAGGGGGAAGTACAAGTTCAACTGCCGGAGGAATAAAGGGAATGAGGATAGGTATAATCGCCAAATCATTTATGTTCGAGACGAAAAAACTTTTCATGTCACCAAAAACCATCAAAGTGCAGAAGTTTCATAATCAAGAAGATATCGATCTTGATAACGAGGTCATCAAAAATGCCATGGTTATAACTATGATGTACATCCTCTCATTCGTCGTAGGACTCATAATAACGCTGATATACAAATATCCGATAGAAAAGGCCGCATTTGAAGTTGCATCGGCTCTGGGAAATGTTGGGCTCTCATCTGGAATAACATCGCCATCTATGCCAGATGTGCTAAAGGTGCTTTTCATAATTTTGATGTGGGTAGGTAGACTTGAATTCATGGCCGTTATAGCCCTTGTGGCCTATCCTTTCATGGGAGCGAAGAGAAGATGAAGCATTTTATTCTTTTTATGTTTTTGATCTTTTCAACGTCTGTGGTTTTTGCTTTACCAACCATATCTGATATGATAAATAATCCCAACATGTACAACGGAAAATTTTTGACAGTTCAAGGTCAAGCCGTCGGAAGCATCATGAGAAGAGGAGATTACGCTTGGGTCAACATGACAGATGGCGCTCAAACTCTTGGCTTTTGGATGCCTTATGTTCTTGCGAAAGAGATAAAATACACGACAAGTTACGATTTTAAAGGCGATCTTTTAACAGTTGAGGGCACTTTCGTTGCCATGTCTTTAAAGCACGATGGAGACATGGAGTTTGACGTTTCGAAAATAGTTAAAATTGTCCCGGGTGGGAAAGTCTTTCATGAAATAAATTTTGACAGGGTAATCTTTTTAATCGTCATATCCGCGGTAGCATTCGTTTTATGGATTTTGAAGAGAAGATTCTTTGCTCCAAAAATTTAGCCATTGCGCGCAATTTATAAGTTTTGATCTTATCTAAAGTCTAAAAATTCAAGAGGTTGATTATCATGACGATCTTAGTAGGTATATCGTGGGGATTGATTGCAGCGTCTTTCTTTCTGGTGGCCAATTTATATGTGACTATATATTTTATTTCTAAAATCTTTTTCCGAAAGAAAAACATCAAATGGATTAAAAAAATGGGTGATTCATGGCATTACATTCACTACGTTGGGAATATAGCTGCTTTTACCGCAGTACTTATACATCTTGTATTTTTTGAATCACTTGCAAACTATGTTAACTGGATTTTAATCATTTTCGAAGCGTGGCTTGTCTTTTGTGGCATAACTATCAAATTCACAAAAGTGTCAATTGGAATAAAGACAGTTTTGAGGAAATTAAGCATGAAATGGTACATGTTTTTGATCTTTATAGCCCTACTTGTTTTATCCCATCTTCCATTTTTACCTTTAATGGTCTTCCCATTTCCAAAATTTTAAAACAAAAATCCCCCAAAAAAGGGGGATTAAATTATTTACCAACCGTTAGAAGGGGGATCTGACGATTTGACCAAAGATTGTTAGGAAGATTGATCATTTAAAATTACAGTATGCCATGTTCCAAATGGATCTCTAAGGTTATTGCCAGTTATGTCACCACGTTTTGAATCTCTTATGAAGTAATATAGAGGCAAACCATTGTAAGATACCTGATCGTTCCCATCTGGCCTCTTAAAAATTTCAAAATCAGAAGGGTTAAGACCGCTAGGCACAATTATATTTTTTGTGTTAAACAATGGCCAGAATGAGAGACACATTCCGTTGCATTTGATCGCACTTGTCGATTCTCCGTCGAGGTAGTAAAGTGTCATACCATTTGCGTCCACAAGGTAATTTCCAATTTTCGGATTGGTGGCTATCATGATGGTGTAATCAGGCTTCATAACGTACCATAATCCCTTAAAGCCTTGACCATTTGTGTCTCCTGGTTTTGTGTCATTTATGTAATAATAAAGTGGCCATCCTTTATATGCTATTTGAGGTTTACCATTACCGCCTGTTATGACCGAAAAATCTTTTGGATTCAATTCTGAAGGTACGACTATGCTGGAAACATAAAATGGGCTCCAGAAATCAAGATATGAGCCGTTAAAAGTTCTGCCGTTAACGTTTTCTGTGAAATAATACAAAGTCATTCCATTTGAATCGACGAGGTAATGTCCTATGCCTGATTTATAAGATATATTTATAGTGTAATTACTTGCAGAGTTGGATACAGATTGAGATGTTGAGTTGGTTGACCATGATTGTGCTAAACCTAAAACCGTCATAAAAACCACCACTAAAGTAAAAATTACAATTTTCTTCATGATGCACCTCCTAATTAGGACTCTTTTAGTATAGATTATATCACAAATGATTTTTAATTTCAATACATCGTTTAGAGTAGAAGGTACACATATGCTAAGAATTTATCTATAATGTCATTCTCCACCTGATTGGGAATCTCCCTTACAAAAAAAGCGATTCCGGTTCTTCGACCGGAATGACATATGAACTTCATCGTTTAGAGGAGAAGATACACATATGCTAACAATTTATCTATAATGTCATTCTCCACCTGATTGGGGATCTCATCCTTACAAAAAAGGCGATTCCGGTTCTTCGACCGGAATGACATACGAACTTCATCGTTTAGAGGAGAAGATACACATATGCTAACAATTTAATATCATTCTCCACCCGAAATCGTGTCTAACGCTGGAGGCGACGATGGGATTTGAACCCATGAATAAGGATTTTGCAGACCCTCGCCTTTGACCTCTTGGCTACGTCGCCCTTACCACACATCATATATTATCATTTCAAATCAAAGAAAATCAACCCCTTGAATTGAATCAAAATATACTAACTCATGATGTGCGTGAATGTTGTAAAAAGTCAAGCAATATTTAAATATCATTTCCGTTCCCGCTTCGATCAGGTTGAGGGTGATATTAAAGATACGGTTTATCAACTGCGGGGATTGCCTTTAAGGACTCAAATGCGATTCCGGTTCTTCGACCAGAATGACAGAAAGCCTGGACATCTTGTGGCATTTATTGTAATTTTGACGCACATCATGAATATACTAAATCTCTTTTAAAAGTGAAATGCAAATTTGAGTTTGACAAGGGACATGATGCCTCAAGATGGCCGATGTTGCGCAGTGAAGACAAAAGACAGTGAACAAATGCTAAGGGATACCTGCCAAAGTATTCGGAATCTGAATTTTGACCACCTAAAAATTCACTTTTTATTTTTAAATTCAACTCTCAGATGAAAGAAAAGGTACAAACTAAAAATAAAAAGTACCATGGCTATAAAAAAATTCAAAAACGGTTTGAATTCAAAAGTGCCATTGTTTATAAGGTTATCAAAAGCCGATGCCAAAAGTGCTATAACGTAATAAACCTCGAAAATAAGTCCCATTATGCTACCTGTCATTGCATGGGCTATCCCACTTTTTTTGTTGTTAAACACATCGGAAAGACCGAAAATGAAGATAAGGGTTATCGTTAAAGCGACAAAGGCATCCATGTAATCTCGAGAAAGTACCATAAAAATGGTCAAGACTGCATATCCAAAGGATGCTAAAATCATCAATTTGAACATATCAAATCACCAAGTAGGCAATTTTTTCAAAGACAAAAGCGGTGATGTAAGCAAGGGAAAGACCCCAAATGACTGAAAAAATAGGCCACTTGTAACTGCCTGTTTCCATTTTCATCGTTGCCTGAGTTGCGGCACACGGTATGTAAAGCAGGGCAAAAAGCATAAGTGCGTAAGCGGTAACTGGATTTAAAATTGTCGGCAAGAAGGATTCAATATTTCCGTTTGCAAAAGTTCCAAGAGTGGTAACCGTGACTTCCTTTGCAACGCCTCCAAAGATCAAAGATAAGGTTACGTGCCAGTCAAAGCCAAGGGGTGCTAAAATCGGAGAGATAGTTTTTCCTATCTGTGCGGCAAAAGAATTTCCAATGGATGAATTCGGAGGGAGATTTGAAAGGAGCCAGACAACCGCAGTGGCTCCAAGAATTATACCCCCTGCTTTTTTTAAAAAATGTTTTCCTCTTGACCAAGTGTATATTCCAAGACCCTTGGCCGTTGGCAATTTGTATCTTGGCATTTCTATTATGAATGGAGAATTTTCTTTGTTTTTAAGTATGAAATTGAACACAACTGCCATCGTAAGAGCGACAAATATGCTTATCAAATAAATAGAAAAGATCGCAAAACCTCCAAACGATCCAAAAAAAGCGGCAGATAGAACAACGTAAATCGGAAGGCGCGCGCTACAGGTGGCAAATGGATTTATAAGAACCGAAACAAGCCTTTCTTTTTCTCCTTCAAGAGTTCTGGTTGTCATTATGGCCGAAGCGTTGCAACCAAAACCCAAGAGCAAAGGAATAAAGGCTCTTCCGCTTAACTTGAACCTGTGCATTATCCTGTCGATCAAAAAGGCCGCTCTTGACATGTAACCGGAATCTTCGAGAATCCCCATAGAGAAGAAGAGAAAAAAGATCAACGGGACGAAGGTAAGTACAGAGCCGACTCCAGATATAAGCCCATCTCCGATAAATGAACCGGCCCATCCGGGTATCGCATGAGCATATGTACCGAGCACATCGAATCCTTTACTTAAAAGATCGCTAAGAGGAGCAGAGATAGAAAAGGTAAATTCAAAGATCATCCACATTATGGATATAAAGATGGGAATTCCAAGAATCTTATGCGTGAAAACATGATCGAGTGCATCCGTCAAAGTCCACATTTCTTTTGGCCTGATCTCAATCTGTTTTACTATTGAATCGATGAAGTCGTACCTCGCTTTCGCTATTCTTAAAGATGCATCATGAACTGAAATGTCAGGTAAACTTAATCCAGCCTTTTCAATGATTGACATTGCGTAAGGATCTTTCTCACTTAGAGAGATAGTAAGCCATCGCAGAGAAAACGACCGCAGGTTTTCATTTTTTTGAATGAAAGTTTGAATGGATGAGAATTCATTTTCAAGATCCATTGGATATATCATATACTTTATCTTTTCATCTTGAGTAAGAGCGGATTTCATTAAATCATCCACGTTTATTCCCTTTGTGGCGATCGTCTCAACAACTTGTATGCCAAGCCTTTTTGAAAGTTCGCGCGTATCTATTTTTATATCAAGATTTTTAACCTCATCCATTTGATTAAGGACAAGAACGGTTTTGACTCCCGTTTCTATTATTTGAATTGTGAGATAAAGATTCCTTCTTAAATTCGTACCGTCAATGATGTTGAAAATGACATCTGGCTTTTCATTAACAAGGTAATCGCGGGCAATCTGTTCATCGATGCTTTTTGCGTTCAGCGTGTATATGCCCGGAAGGTCCACAACATTCACGTTGTAATCCTTCCATTTTAAAACGCCCGTCTTTTTTTCAACCGTAACACCCGGCCAGTTTGCCACATACTGATGAGTGCCTGTAAGTGCGTTGAAAAGCGATGTTTTCCCGACATTGGGATTTCCCATGAGAGCGATGGTTATTTCTTTCATACCACCTTCACCAGGATTTTTTGCCCCATTCCATGACCTATTAAAAACTTTTTTCCGTTTGCCAGGATCAAAATTTTACAATTAGAAGGGTCAGACAGCACCTGAATTTCTTTTCCTATTTCAATTCCCAAATTTCTAACCTTATCGGAGAAAAATTTTCCTGCCGTGAAATTCAAAACTACGTAAGTACCTTTAGGTACAACAGAAAGAGGTGCGGGGTAAAGTGGTTCAACCTTTATCATCTTACTTTCATCTTGCCTGAGAGATATTTCCGTCGAGTCAACAAGATAAATGGTTGGATCTCCGAATGGAGCCCTTCTTATAACTTTTATTTCACGACCGGGAAGCCATCCCAAACTCATGAGTTTTGATTTTAAAGAATCAGAAAGATCAGATTCGATCAAAATGCAACGTGTATTTTCGGGACATATGTCAAGGGATATTATTCCGACCATCTCCTTATTGAGAACCAATCTCAATAAGATTCTATCATAGAGAGATTTAAATGTCAAACATCCTTCTTTTCTTCATCTCCCACCATATCCTTGAAATCGGCAATCCCACGACGTTGAAAAAGTCTCCTTCTATTCTTTCGACGAGTATCATTCCCATTTCTTCCTGAACGCCATATGCACCGGCTTTGTCAAGAGGCAAACCGGTTTTGACGTATGCTTTTATAGTTTCATCATCAAGTTCGTAAAATTTTACATCTGTTGATTCGATGAAATTGATCTTTTCTTCTTTAAATTTTATGCAAACGCCTGTGTAAACCGTGTGCCATTTACCCGACAGCATCTTAAGCATTCTAACCGCATCATCCGGATTTTCTGGTTTTCCGAGAATAATCCCATTAATTTCGACGGTTGTGTCTGCCGCAAGCACGATGTTATCACGTTGTATTGAATCAGCCTTTATTCTCGAAAGTCTTAGCACCATTTCGCGGGCTGATTCACCTTCTAAAATTGATTCATCAGCATTGGGATGTACAACTTCAATTTCTTTGAAAATTTTTTGAATCAATGCTTTTCTTCTTGGAGAAGAGGATGCTAAAGTTATCATCTTATCACCTTTAATTTTGGAAAGTCATTGCATCGTAGGTAGTTCTTTCTTTCGTGCCTTCCGTGTATACAACTATCTTGTTTGGAATGCTTATTATAGTTTCACCTTCTTTGGATATCCATCCAGTCGCAACACTTACCTGATTTGTCTCCGTTTCCGGAAAGATCCAGTTCGTTGAATAAGTTGCCCTTATGGCTCCAGGTCTGGTTTCAAGTGTCATGAGATACGTATCTCCTCTGTAAACTTTGTAGTATGCATTTTTATTCAATGGTATGACTTCATACACTTTTCCATCAAGCAAAACGACGGCTTTTGCGGCCGGTGGGGCAAATTGTCTCAATCCAATCCACAATCCGAAAGCAGTTATTAAGGAAACAAGCAAGATGAGATCCCATTTTGAAAATATTTTACGGTTTGTATTCGTATTTTTGCCATTCATCATTTTTAAGTACTTGTCCCTGTTCGTTTATCGCGTAATACGCGACTCCCAATTTAGAAGCCATTTTCTCCATCGCGGATTGTCCCGCAACCATCGAAAAAACTCCGAAACCATCTGAAAATATTGATCTGGTCGAGACGGTGGTTACAGACTCAAAATAGTCGTTGGAATAACCAGTCTTTGGATCGAATATGTGGTAATATCTTTTACCATTGACAATTATGTATCTTTCGTAGTCTCCGGATGTTCCAACATAGCCACTGTAAAGTTTAACGTAACCTATAGAATCATTCGAATTTCCCCTTGGATTCTGAATTCCGATTATCCATGGTTGATCACCGTATTTTGGTCCTATTATTCCGACCGTGCCACCAACATCTACGAATCCTGAAGATTCGGGATCATTTTGTCTGGCAATGTCTATCAGCATCTGATCTATGTATCCTTCCATCATTCCGTTAAGATCAAGCCATACGCCGTTTAAAAGTCTTACCTCATTTCCTTTTATCTCAACGTTTTTGTAGCCAACGTGTTTTAAAGATTCCTGTATCTCCTGAGAAGTTGGTAAATGCCATGATTTTGTGTTGTCGGTGTTGAAACCCCATAAAGGGACAAGCCTTCCTATGGTGGGATCGAAGACGCCATCTGTAAGTTGGGCAAAATTCATCGATGCTTTTATAACATAAAGCAAATCCGGAGAAATTTTGACCCATTTTCCATCTGAGTGGTTGAGATTGTAAAGTTCGGAGCCCGCAATCCAGGGATTGAAAATGCGATCGTATTTCTCGAATTCACTGAACATTTTATCGACAACTTCTTTGGCATTTCCTTTTCTCGTGGCGTAAGATATTTCAACGTTGGTACCAAGTTCAACGCCGTAACGGGTGTAATATTTTGGTGGAACTTTCGTAAGGAAGATAGATGCTATAACACTCCCCACAATTACCACCGTGAAAATAGATATTATGATGTTGCGCTTTCTCATTGGAACCTTCCCTTCATTTTTAAGACTTTATTCTTTTGATAAGCACACCGGCGACAATTGCATTGGCTATACCTGAAAAAATTCCGATTATTTCCATGTACGGTAGATAAGACATAATGGCCCACGTGCCAACTATTTGAACTCCTATAACGACCTGGATAAGATTGTTTAACAAAGCACCAAGCGTACTGTGAAAAATCAGTCCAACTTTTTTAAATGACCGAAAGGAAAGATACATCATAAAGGTCGATCCTATCGATCCGACAAATCCCATCAAAAAGGTGGGCGCAAGAAAAGTTCCTCCAAGTAAACTTCCTATAAGCGATTTTCCAATCGTAAGCACGATAAGCCAAGAAAGTGGGGTATCTGACAGGGCATAGACTATCACCATGTTAGAAAATCCCCACCGTGCCCCAGGAATAGGTACAGGAAAAGGAGCATAACTCTCAAGAATATATATCGCCGCTCCAACCGCTATGAGCATGCCGTAAGTTGTTATTTTCTTGCTTATCTTTTGGTATTTATCATTTTGCATATTCATTCCAGAGCGTGTTGTTTTGAACTTGACCGTTTTCGTAAATTACAAAGTATCCAATTCCCAAATCTTCAGCCCATTGGTTGATATTATTCGGACCTGCCACCATGGCTGCAGTTCCAAAAGCATCTGAAAGCATTCCGTTATTCGATATGCTTGTTACAGATTGAAAATAATTATCCGAATATCCTGTTTTGGGATTGAGAATGTGATAATATCTTTTTCCACCAACGGTTATATAGCGTTCGTAATCTCCAGATGTCGCTATATATCCTTTGTAAAGATCGACATACGTTAAGGCGTCGTTGGAAGTCCCACGTGGATTTCTGACACCTATGACCCATGGCTGATTGCCATATTTCGGCCCTATTATTCCTATATCTCCGCCTATATCCACATATCCTGTGGAATTCGGATCGTTTTCCTTTGCCATTTCAACAAGCAATTGAACTGCATACCCTTTCGCTATGCCTCCAAGATCTATCCATACGCCGTTTAAAAGTCTTACCTTGTTCTCATCAAATTGAACGTTTTGATAACCTACGTGAGGTAAGACAGTGGCAATTTCATTTGGCGATGGTAAATGCCATTTTTTGGAATCTGTTGAATTGAATCCCCATAAATCTATGAGTCTTCCTATGGTCGGATCGAAATCACCGTTGGTCTCTTGCGCAATTTGAACAGAATATTTCAAAACATCAAGTAGTTCAGGGCTAACCTGGGTCCACTGGCCATTTGAATGATTTAAATTGTAAAGTTCGGAATTCGGAAGCCATGGATTGAAAATGTTGTTTATGTTGTCTAACTCTTTGAACATCGTTTCGACTACCTGCTGTGCATTCCCTTTTTCAGTCGCGTAAGAGATGGTAACGTTAGTTCCTAAAGCGACACCATATTGGACGTAGTATTGTGGAGGCTTTTTCCAAAAAGCCACAAAGATCACGATTGCGATTATAAGTAAAACGGAAAGAGTTATAATTGTGACTCTTATGGATAAAAAATTCATTTTCTTATCGCTATCGGGTAGCCGCAATTTGTACAACTCCCTTCTTCATCAAGCCCTACGATATTCACGTTATATCCGTTTCTCTCGATAACGGTCTTACCACATTTGGGACAAATCGTATCTTCGTGCATGCCCGGTACGTTACCAACATAGACGTAATCAAGGTATTCCTTTGCAACCTGCCATAGTTTCTCAAGAGATTCCAAATCTGTCGGTGGCCTGTCGTATTTGTAGTTTGGAAAGTACCGTGAAAGGTGAAGAGGAATTGATCTGTCTATCGATCTCAACCATTCGGCAATTCCTTTTATCTCTTCTTCAGAATCGTTATCTTCTGGTACGATCAATGTCGTTATCTCAACATGAATGCCTGCTTTTTGAGCAGTTTCAACATTTTTCATGACAACATCACGTTGACCTCCGAGCACCTTTCTGTAATATTCAGGGTTAAATGACTTGACATCGATGTTCATGGCAGAAAAGTACTGGGTTAAAAGTTTGAAAGGTTTTTCTTCTATAAAGCCATTTGTTACAAGCACGTTGTTAAGTCCGTCTTTCATGGCGGCACGTGCGCAGTCAAGCACATATTCAAACCATACAACCGGCTCAGAATAGGTATAGGCTATTCCAAAAGAGTTATGATCTTTGGCCAGAGAAGCCAGTTGTTCTGGAGAAAAGTCTCTGACATGCGGGACGGCATGAGATATTTCCCAATTTTGACAAAATGGACATGACATGTTGCATCCCCAACTGCCTACTGAGAGTATCTCACTTCCCGGATGAAAATGAAAAAGGGGTTTCTTTTCGATGGGATCTACCGAAATAGCTGAAATTTGACCGTAATTAAGAGAATAAAGTGCTCCTTCTATGTTCTTTCTTACACCACATATTCCAACTTGGCCATTTTTCAGCACACAATGGTGAGGACACAGATCGCACCTTATTTTATCGTCCTTCAGAATCTCGAAAAAAAGGGCTTCCCTCATTTTTTCAGATCCTTCCATTCCTCATGACATGCATAAGCGTTATGCGTATGAATCGACTCGTAACTTGTGACCTTCACGTTGTACCAGATGACGCGATCGTCATCTTCGAGTTTTAAAGAAATATCTCTAACGACATCTTCGACGAATTTAGGATTGTCGTAAGCGCTTTCAGTCACGTATTTTTCATCTTCACGTTTTAAAAGTGTGAAAAGTGGAGTAGATGCCGAACTTTCAGCCACATCTATGAGATCTTCTATCCAAACTATGTGTCTCATTCTGACAGAAACATCGGCCTTTGCCCTTTGATTATGGGCACCACGTGCACTTATTTCCTTTGAACAAGGGCATAGCGTTTGGATAGGAACAATAACCTCAAGCACAAAATCGAAATTATCATTTTTTTCACATATAAACTTGGCTTTGTAAGGAGTATAACTTTCTATTTTGGAAACAGGCGCTTTACGCATGACAAAGTAATCAAATTCAACTTCGAAATGCGCCGTTACAGACTTTAGGTGCTCTCTCATGTCGTCAAGGATTTTTTCCATATTCTGAATGGTCATTTTCCCTTTATGATTGTTAAGCACTTCGATGAACCTACTCATGTGAGTACCCCTAAAATCCTCCGGTAGATCAACATACATGTTTATCTTGCCAACCGTACTTTGATATGAATTTTCTCTGTCCAAAACGATTATCGGGTAGACTATGTCACTTATTCCCACTTTGTCTATGTACACATTCCTTAAGTCTTTTTGACTTTGCACATCCGGCAGGTGCTTCTTCAAACTCATTGCTCCTTTCGATAGAAACAATTCAATTATACCATTTTTCACACGTCATCCTCTCCGCTTCCGTCCGTCATTCCTCAAGCCTTTTGTCATTTCAGCCCGCGAGCCGGAATCGCCTTAATGGTTTTAGCTTTTTAATATTAGTTCTGTGGTTTCATATGTCATATTCTTTTTTCACTGCTCACTGATGTTTAATCTCTTCTCTTGTCATACGCCATGTGCTGTTTTTTACGCTTTACTTAAAAAAAGATTTATTATATAATTTGTTTTGCGGTGAGGATATGGAAAAGATAGTTGAAGTAAAAGGGCTTAGAAAAAAATACGGCCATTTTGAAGCTTTAAAAGGAATAGACATAACGCTTTACAAGGGCGAAATTTTTGGCTTTTTAGGGCCCAATGGTGCGGGCAAAACAACTACCGTTGAAATACTGGAAGGGCTTAGGAAACCGGGCGAAGGTGAAATAACCTTCTTTTCGGAAAAGATAAGTGGTGCTATTCCGCCTCGTGTAAAAGAAAAAATAGGTGTTGTGCTTCAAGAAACGCGCTTTCTCGATCATCTTAAAGTTAAAGAAATAATCGAACTTTTTGCCTCTTTTTTTAAAAACGCCAAATCTCCGGAAGAAATAATTAAAATGGTTCAAATAGAGGAAAAGGCCGATGACTACACGGATAATTTGTCAGGTGGGCAACGTCAGCGTCTTGCGATAGCAACAGCGCTGGTAAACGATCCTGAGATAATATTCCTTGATGAACCGACGGTTGGTCTTGACCCCCAATCAAGAGAATCTGTCTGGGAACTCATAAAGATGCTTAAAAAAGAAGGAAAAACGATCTTCCTCACGACCCATTACATGGAAGAAGCACAGGCGCTTTGCGATAGAATATCGATCATAGACAGAGGAAAGATAATAGTTTCAGACACACCGAAAAATCTCGTCAGGAATTACGGTGGGAAAAGCGAGATAGATTTCAAGTGTGATCCAGTTCCATCTCAATCGATAATCGATGACCTAAAATTACATGTAAGTGTCGTTGATGATCATTTCAGAATTGAAACTGATAACGTCACAAAAATTCTTGAAGTACTTGTTGAATGGTCAAAAAAATTCAATCTTCTCATAACCGACATTTCGCTTGTGGAACCTACCCTTGAGGATGTTTTTCTATCTTTGACCGGAAGGGGCTTAAGAGATTGAAAGCATTCTGGAAATTTTTCAAACTTCATCTACTTTCAGATGTAAGAAATCGAAGGTCCATCTTTTGGGTTGTCATATTTCCGGTGCTTTTGCTTGTTTTACTTGTCTTAGCCTTTTCAAATCTTGGAATAAATGGTGCGCTCAACTTCAGAGTAATATTGATAAACGAGGCGGGAACGTCGGGCTTCGACTTTTCGAATAGAATCGTGGATATAGTGAAGTCAATATCATTTCCCAGCAAAAATGCGGTCTTTACACTCATAGAGATGAATCCCAATCAAGAAGATTTGGCGATCAAAAAAGTACTTTATTCAGATGCCGATATTTTGATCGTTATACCCAAAGACTTCGATTCTTCCATCGCAAGATCTGTTTTACTTTCAAAACTTAACATAAACTTTTCGCCTGCAACACTCGATGTTTTTTACGTTCCAAATAGGGCTTCTTCAAGCCTTGCGGAAGGAATGATTGAAGGCCTTGCGGGAAAAATAAACGCTTTCTTTGCAGGCACACTTGGACAAAAAATCTCGCCAGTTGTTGTGAAAGATCAAATTCTCGGAGGAATCATGAGTTCTCCGTCTTACACCGATTTCGTCACCCCCGGCATCCTCGTTATAGCGCCATTTACAACGGGATTACTTTTAGTTGCTCCAAAATTGTCTTTTTTAAGAAGCAATAGGGTGATGAGAAGATATTCATCGACTCCCATGAATCCAGCGAGTTTTTTCTTTGGTTTCACTTTTTCAAGAGTCGCCATAATGGTAATTCAATACATAGGTCTTGCACTTTTTGCCGTTTTTGTTATGCAGGCAAGTGTTGATGTTTTTTCCTTAGATGCTTTCTTTTATTATCTTTTCTCATGCGCTGTTTACACGGCAATCGGATTTGCAGTTGGGGTAGCCGTTTCGAGTGCCGTTGCTGTAAGTGCGCTTTCGAGCGTTATAAATTTACCACTTGAATTTTTAGCCGGTATATATTTTCCGCTTTTCAACCTTCCATGGTACTTAAAGATATTTGTCTATGCTAACCCCCTTTGGTATGCGACAAATGCCATGCGTGAATTTTTGCGAGTTTCTCAATCACCGTCTCCGATGTGGATGAACATCTTTATTCCGGGATTGTGGTTTATCATATCGATGAGTTTTGCCCTCACAAAAAGGGCAGCTGAAAGAAAGTGATTTGGTGAAAACTTTTATCGGTAAATCTTTTAAAATGTTCATTCGAGATCGCCAGGCTGTTTTGATGTTTTTCGTACTTCCAATTCTTCTTATGTTGATCCTTGGTTTCGTAATAGAAGGATTGTCTGGAAGCACAACGGGAGTTAACGTTAAAATCGCTGCTTTTACGTCTTCACACGAACTCGAAAATGCCATGACCAAAGCTTCATCTGGCACGGGAATTGAATTTGTTTTTGCAAAAAGTGTTGACGATCTTAACGTTCTTTTGAATAGTGGAAAAGTTCAAATGGGTATAATCTTTGACAAAGACGTCTTTACCTTCGTGTACAATCAATCTTTTGGTCAGTACAACAATTACTTGAAAATCCTTCAGGATGTGATCTCGAACAGTATTGTTAATGCACTTTCAAATGTTAAACCTTACATCCAGATAAAATCATTATCCGTTAAAAGTGGTAATTTAACCGTAATTGGTTTCATAGTTCCGGGTGTTGTCGCCATAGCCATAACCATAGCGGGAATTTTTGGTATGGCAATAATTGCTGGTAATTACAGACAAAACATGGTTTTAAAAAGATTGGAAGTAACACCCTTGAACGGAGGTCTTTTCTTCTTTTCTCTTGCAATTGTCAGGTTCATAGCATCTTTGATAGCCGCATCCTTGACGGTTGTGCTTTCTGAAATCATATTTTCAACTTCGTACAGTATAAATTGGCCTTCTTTTCTTATTTTCATTTCAAGCGGTGTGATACTTTCTCTTGGAATAGGCGTGATCTTTGCTTTACTTTCAAGAGACCTATGGACCATATTGAACATCTCGACAATTCTTTCGATAACTATGATGCTATTTTCTGATGTGTTTTTCCCTTACTCTATAATGCCTCCTTACATGAGAATAATTTCGGAAATGCTTCCAATATCCTATTTTTCTCAAGGCCTTAGATATACGCTTGGAATAGAAGCGATGCATTATCAAGATTTTTTGATCTTAACGGCTGTTTTTATTGCCGGTGGTTTTGCAATGATCTTCTTTGGAGGAATGGAAATTTTAAATCTTGAAAGAAAATAAAATATACTAACTCATGATGTGCGTCAAGATTACGATAAATATTACAAAACTGTCATTCCCAACCTGATTGGAAATCTCCCAAAAAAGGCGATTCCCGCAATTGATAAACCGTATCTTTAACGTCACCCCCAACCTGATTGGGGTGGGAATGACGATGCGACCGATTCTCTGCCCGAACAAGCCTGTAATGTGCAAGTCTTGTCATTCCGGCCTGCGAGCCGGAATCGCCTTGGAACTTATCCGTAAATATACTAAATCTCTTTTAAAAGTGAAATGAACATTTGCGTTCGGCGCAGGGCATGATGCCGAGAGGTGGCCTTCGCAGCGCAGCGAGGACAGACACCGAAAGGCGAATGCCGGAGCCGACGATATTTCTTAAAGCTAATCAAGTATACTAAATTTCTTTTAAA
>Ga0080003_1000566_pt1 | contig 23886 bp, 26 predicted proteins | sample JossMetagenome_FD_69206 | JGI IMG/M metagenome (GOLD analysis project Ga0080003, IMG submission 69206) | Hot spring microbial communities from Joseph's Coat, Yellowstone National Park, USA - JC2_E (SPADES assembly) (version 2) | ecosystem: Environmental > Aquatic > Thermal springs > Hot (42-90C)...
ACTAGAAGGACTGCCGGTGTTAAGCCGGAGGAAGGAGGGGGCCACGGCAGGTCAGCATGCCCCGAAACCTCCGGGCCGCACGCGGGCTACAATGGCGGGGACAGCGGGATCCGACCCCGAAAGGGGAAGGCAATCCCACAAACCCTGCCTCAGTTGGGATCGAGGGCTGAAACTCGCCCTCGTGAACGAGGAATCCCTAGTAACCGCGGGTCAACAACCCGCGGTGAATACGTCCCTGCTCCTTGCACACACCGCCCGTCGCTCCACCCGAGCGGAAGAGGGGTGAGGTTCCCTGCGATGAGTGGGGAAACGAACTCCTCTTCCGCGAGGGGGGAGAAGTCGTAACAAGGTAGCCGTAGGGGAACCTGCGGCTGGATCACCTCACATAAATAACTCCCCCGTCAATTTAGGGCGGGAGGGCTTCACTATAACCCTCTGGTTCTCCTCTGGCAGATGCAGTTCCTCCCTTTGGGCGGGGAGGAATGAAGTGCCTAGAGCCCGTATCGGTAGGTGACTTAAATGTCGCCTACCAATATTGGGCTCAATGAGGCTGGTGCCAGGCGACCGCCTAATAACCGCCTAGGGAAACCCAGGGCACCAAGCCGCCCGGTGGATGGCTCGGCTCGGGCGCCGAAGAAGGGCGCGGCAAGCGGCGAAATGCCCGGGTGAGGCGCAAGCAGCCGTAGACCCCGGGATTCCCGAATGGGATATCCTGCCGGGTCTCCGGCGCTCCCTCATGGGAGCGGGAACCCCCCGAACGGAAACATCTTAGTAGGGGGAGGAAAAGAAATCAACCGAGATCCCCTGAGTAGGGGCGACCGAAAGGGGGACAGCCCAAACCAAATCCGCTGGCGATAAGTCAGCGGAGATGTGGTGTTATCGGCCCTAGGTCAGGGGCAACCCAGCCTCCCTGGCCCACCTAGCCGAACTCTCCTGGAACGGAGGGCCAAAGAGGGTGATAGCCCCGTAGGCTAAAGGTGGGTGGGAGGTGGCCTAGGGCAGAGTACCATCCCCTGGTTTGGGGGTGGGAAGTTGGGGGACATGCGCCTCCAAGGCTAAATACGTCCCGAGACCGATAGCGAACTAAGTACCGTGAGGGAAAGCTGAAAAGAACCCCGGGAGGGGGAGTGAAAAGAGCCTGAAACCGGGTGGTTATACAGGGCATGGCTCGAAAGAGATGAGTCCTCCCGAAGGAAAGGGACGCAAGTCCTAAGTACGAGGGAGGAAGATCGGGGTCATGCCTTTCGTCTTGAAACACGGGCCGGGGAGTTCATGCCAGTGGCGAGCCTAAGGGGGTCAACCCCGAAGGCATAGGGAAACCGAACGCCCGCAGCCGGGCAACCGGCGAGGGGCGGGGTCTGCCAGGGCCTGAAGTCACTGGCATGAGGCTAGAAACCGGGCGATCTAGTCCGGGGCAGGCCGAAGGCGGGGGAAACCCCGCTGGAGGGCCGAATAGGGGTTCTGACGTGCAATTCGTTCCCCTGACCCCGGACTAGGGGCAAAAGACCAATCTAGCCCGGTGATAGCTAGTTCCCCCCGAAATGCGTCCTAGCGCAGCCTCCCTGGAGGTCGCCCGCGGGGTAGAGTGACAGATCGGGGGTTCCAAGCGAAAGCTTGGGACTCTCGGTCTAACTCCGAACCTACGGGCGCCGAAGAAGGGGGGAGTGGGTCACCCGGCGTAAGGTTGGGTGGCAAAAGGGGAACAACCCAGACCTGGGTTAAGGCCCCAAAATGCCGGCTAAGTGCCAATCAAAGGGCGTCCCCAGCCTTAGACAGCGGGAAGGTGGGCCCAGCAGCAGCCATCCTCTAAGGAGTGCGTAACAGCTCACCCGCCGAGGCTGGGGGCCCCGAAGATTGGTCGGGGCTCAAGCCGGGCGCCGAGACCCGGGCGGTGGGGCTCACTGAGCCTCACCGGGTAGGGGGGCGCTGCGGTAGGTCAGAAGGCGGGCCGTGAGGTCCGCTGGACCTACCGCAGGTGCAGATCCCGGCGGCAGTAACAGCGAGGGAGGGTGAGAATCCCTCCCGCCGGAAGGGCCAGGGTTTCCCGGCAATGGTCGTCAGCCGGGAGTTAGCCGGTCCTAAGGCGGGGCCCAATAGGTACCCGCCGAAAGGGAAAGGGGTTAATATTCCCCTGCCTCCCCCGTAGGTGCGGCAACGCAAGCCCAGCTCCTGACGGATCGGGCTAGGGAGAGTGGTCTCACCGGGCCATCCAAGCGCTTAAGCCCCCGGAGAACCGTAATGGTGAGAAGGGGGTGAAGGCGTGATGGGCCCTCCGTTAGGAGGGTTCTCCCGATGCCCGGTCCCCATGAAAAGGGAGCTGGGAACGATCGGGGGAGACCGTACCGAGAACCGACACAGGTGCCCCTGGGTGAGAAGCCCAAGGCGTCTGGGGGGTAACCCAGGCTAGGGAACTCGGCAAATTAGCCCCGTAACTTCGGGAGAAGGGGTGCCTACCACGGTGGTGAACCCGCCGTGGTAGGTCGCAGTGACCAGGGGGACCTGACTGTTTAATAAAAACATAGGTCCCCGCTAGCCCGAAAGGGTGTGAACGGGGGCTAAATCCTGGCCACTGGCGGTTGGTGAAACCCGGGTCCAACCGGGCGAAGCCCCGCTGAAGGCCGGGGGTAACTCTGACCCTCTTAAGGTAGCCAAATGCCTTGCCGGGTAAGTTCCGGCGCGCATGAATGGATCAACGCGGTCCCCACTGTCCCAGCCTGGGGCCCCGTGAACGCCCTGAGCCGGTGCACAGTCCGGCAACCCCCTACACCGAGAGAAGACCCCGTAGAGCTTCACCGCAGCCTGGCATTGTCCTCCGGGCATTCATGCGTAGCGTAGGTGGGAGGGGTCGAACCCATCCCTTCGGGGGTGGGGGACCCGAAAGTGAAACACCACCCATGAGTGCTCGGAGGACTAACCCCTTATGGGGAACAGTGTCAGGTGGGCGGTTCGGCTGGGGCGGCACTCCCGCGAAAAGATAACACGGGAGCCCAAAGGTCGGCTCAGGCGGTACAGAACGCCGCCGTAGAGTGCAAGGGCAAAAGCCGGCCTGACGAGGCCCTCCCAAGTACGGGGCCTCGACGCGAAAGCGCGGCCTAGCGAACGCTCGTGTCCCCACGTATGGGGGCCGGGCATGACAGAAAAGTTACCTCGGGGATAACAGGGTCGTCGCGGGCGAGAGCTCACATCGACCCCGCGGTTTGCTACATCGATGTCGGCTCTTCCCACCCTGGGGGTGCAGCTGCCCCCAAGGGTAGGGCTGCCCGCCCGTTAAAGGGGAGCGTGAGCTGGGTTTAGACCGTCGCGAGACAGGTCGGACTCTAAGGGTAGGGGGTGCGGGCCGCCTGCGGGAAAGGAACCCCTAGTACGAGAGGAACAGGGTTCCGGGGCCTCCAGTTTACCGGTTGTCCGGTAGGGCAGTGCCGGGCAGCCGCGCCCTGAGGGGTAACCGCTGAAAGCATCTAAGCGGGAACCCCTCCCCTAAAAGAGGCGGCCACTGGGCCCTCCCCCAGAAGAGGGGGTTGATGGGGTGGGGGTGTAAGCCCCGAGGCGTAAGCCGAGGGGTTTAGCCCGCCACTCCCAATCGGGCCCAGCTCCTAGGTGAGATCCCTAGGTGGCCATGTGAAAGCTGGCTGGTGTTAGCCGAGAGCTCTTCGTTTTATGATTTATTTTGTTTGACTTCTATTTTAGTCGTGTGAATGTGTAGTTATAATAGTTAAATTCAAGAAGAGTGTTATCTCTGACTAGATGGGGGCGAGACTTTATATCTTATGAGTAATATAAACCGGCACTTTTGATGGAGTTACTATATGGCACCCTCTAAGTATTAAAAATCATAAACTTTCGTGGGAAGAAGGATAAGAATGTTGAATGACATCAAATGAGGTAAATTTTACGGTTTATCACAAGTTGTATTGACGGCAATATTCTTAAGCTTGGTAAAATTATTCAAGTTCTGATACTATATCTCGCACTGTCAGATAGTGTTTTGGTATATTTTTGAGAGAGTTTTGTTTCTTTGATAGACTGATTTTGGTAAAGGGATAGGTGTTGTTAGGATCTCACGATTTACTATCTAAGATCTTACATAGATCATGTGTGAAGTGAAAGTAAGAGTACAAAGTGAGATGAGGATGATAAGTCTTAAAAATGGCTGAGTAAAGAAATTATATGGGCCCGTAGCTTAGCCTGGTAGAGCGCCCGGCTGATAACTCCCGGCAGAGACCGGGAGGTCGTGGGTTCAAGTCCCACCGGGCCCACTATTTTTAATGATGAACCCAGCTCAAACGATTGGTGAAGAGGAGTGCGAACGCTGAACTTGTTAAGTTTTAAGTGGAAACACAGAAAGTAGAGGGGTTCCTCCTGACAAGTTAAATTGTGCATGGCTTATCGGAAACTAATCATTCTTAACCGTTACGAGTTGTTTGTATTGAGGTATTATCATTTTAAATTTAAACATTACTAGTCATTTTTTATTTTTACAAATATTATATATTACTCAAATTTGTTTTTCATGCAGAGATGGGTTCACGCTACTATCGCTTCAGTCTTTGCGTGGGCTGGTAATATTTATGACCTCTTAATTATAACTTATGTTTATTCCGACTTAGCCAAGTGCTTAGGCGTTACTACATTCATTGGTACTTTGCTTTTCAGTTTCGGTCTGGTATTTAGAGTCATTGGGGGTTATATTTTCGGTAGGATAGCTGATATTAGAGGTAGAAAGTTAGTACTAAATATTGGTACAGCCGGTTACTCTTTATCACAACTGGGGTTAGCCTTATCCCCTAACGTTTTCTCCTTATTATTGTTTAGGGCGTTACAAGGGCTTTTTATGGGTGCTCAGTGGACTGCGGGGACTGTTATCGCTTACGAGAATGCTCCCCCGTCGATGAGGGGGCTGGTTAACGGTGTTGTTCAAGCTGGTTATGGGATCGGTTATGCTTTGACCGGGGTTGCGTATATTTTCCTTTATAATAACTGGAGGTTATTCTTGGTAACTGGAGCTATTCCCCTAGTTCTTTTACCTTATATTATTGCGAAGGTCTCAGACGTTATTAAGTTTTCTAATAGTAGGGCTAAGGTGAGGATTAAGGACTATTTGGGTGTTCTCATTAGGTCTACTATAGTTATTGCCGGTATGTTCTTCTCTTACTATTCAATTTTCGCAGTTTACCCCGATTTCTTGGTAGCTTTAGGTGTTTCTAAGGCTTTTGTTGGATTTTTGATGACGGTCTCTAATTTAGCCTTAGCTATTTCGTTTGTGGTGTTCGGTAAGGTTTCTGATAAAATAGAGAAAAGAAAGTTGATAATTTATGGTGTTTTAGGCGAGATGGTAGGACTTCCATTCATGTTAGCTATTATTCATAGTAGTGGTTTGGTCACCTTGGGTTTAATGATTTATACTGTTTCAACGGGTTTCTGGCCTTTAGCACCTCTGTTAATTATTGAATCGGTTCCCATGGAGATAAGGGGTTCTCTTACCGGCTTAACCTATAATTTGGGTAGTATTGTTGGAGGTGTTGGTAGTGCTGTAATGGGTTTGTTAGTTAACGTTTATGGGGTTTTATCTACTACTGAGTGGGGGTTAATTATGGGTTACGGTTCCTTATTTATGGTCTTTATAACTTTGATAACATGGAAGGGTGTAAGGAGCAAGTTGTGATTAATATTACGCTCTCCTCTTTATAAATCATTCTAAACTATTTTTTTGTTGATGTTGGGTAAAGTCTTAGCTGTTTTAATAATTTTAGCGTTCGTATTTTTGGCTTTTAAATACGATTTGCCAACTAAGGTTTTGCAAGGGATTAGTGTGTCTAAACAAGTAATTTATACTCATACGTATTCTACTACAACCTCAAGCGTTTCTCACGATGTTAACATTACCCTTAACATATCTTATAGCAATGGAGGTGTTTTTGTTTACCCTATTAATTTCACTCACCCAGCTAACGTGACTATTATAGCTAAGGCTCAGAGTCCTTTCGCAGTAACTATAGTCTATAATTCTACTACTGTATTTAGCACTTTTACTTCTTCGTTTGAGAAGAGGTTTTACAATTTAGTGGGTTCGCTAAGGGTTGAGTTTTCTAATTTCTCTTCTGTTGAATTGGAATTAAGTTATGTTTATAACTGATTTTTTTATTTATTTTCTCAATGTACTACGATGCTCATTGTCATTTCTCTTTGCTGAAAAAGGCTTATGACGGTTTTATAATAGCAGCTGTTTCCATGGATTATCAATCTTCAGAGGAGACACTTTCTCTTAGAAGCGATAAAGTTCTCGCCGGTGTGGGTATTCACCCTTGGAATGTTCATTTAGAGGAGTTAAAGAGAGTAGAATCTTTGATTAATAGAGCTGATTTTATAGGTGAGGTAGGACTTGATTACAGGTTTGCTAAGGCTGATAAGGAGAAGCAGAAAGAGTATTTTACGTTTTTCGCTCGTAAGGCCTATGAGTTAAACAAGCTTATAAATGTCCACGCTTTAGACGCATGGAAGGACGCACTGAATATTCTTTTAAAGGAGGGAGTAAGGAGGGCTATTTTTCATTGGTATAGTGGGCCAGAGGATTTGCTGAAGGATATTGAGGGTGCGGGGTATTTTATAACTATTAACCCGTCAGTCACTTTTCAGAATAAGCATAGGAGGATTGCAGAGAGGGCTTCATTAGAAGTTTTATTAACTGAAAGTGATGGCGGTTATAATTATCGTGGGAAATTATTGCAACCCAGTGATATTATAGGTTTAATCTCTTTCCTTTCGAAGCTGAAGGGTGTTGATGAGGCTGAGTTACTAAAAGTGGTTGAGAGGAATTTTAGGAAGGCGTTTTTTGGGTAAAAGGCTTTATTTTTGTGATCCCATTCTGAACTATGCAGAGGGTTGCTATAGTTACTGGTGCTTCTAAGGGTATTGGTAGGGCTATTGCAATTAGGTTAAAGGACGAGGGTTATTTTGTCGTGTCTATCTCTAGGAGTAAGGCTGATGTAGGTGATTTAATTTATCAAGCTGATGTAGCTGATAAAGAGAGCGACTTTAGGATTGTTAATGAAGTTTTGGAAAAGTTCGGGAGAATTGATGTTTTAGTTAATAATGCGGGTTTCGGTATTTACGGTTCTTTTCTTCAAACTTCTATAGATGAGGAGGAGTATATGGTTAGGACTCTCTTTCTTGCTCCGCTCTATTTCACGAAGGCTGTTTTACCTCATATGGTTAAGAGGAGGGAGGGGGCTATTGTTAATATTATTTCTGAAGCAGCTTATATTGCGACTCCCACTCTGATTGTTTATTCTGCAGCTAAGGCTGCTTTAGCTCACTTTACTAATGCTTTGTGGGCTGAGATGAGGAAGTATAATGTTAAGGTTTCTGGCGTTTACCCCGGGCCGGTGAAGACTAATTTTACTTCTCATCCTTCTTTTAAAAATGCGAAGTCATTTTTTGATAATTATGCTGTTGAACCAGAGAAGGTCGCTGGTGCTGTTATTAAAGCTATAAGGACTGGTAAGAGGGAAATTTATGTCCCTTCAAAGCTTAGGTTAGACCCTTATTTTCTTAAATTAGGTATGATTATGCAGAGTTTTACTTATAGGATAATTTCTCGTTACTTTTCTCAGTAGATTATTTTATTTAAAGGGATTATGTTTAAGTAAAAGGCGTAATACCTTAAAAGGATTTATTAATAACGGGGATTATTGAGTAAAAGATGGTCAAACGATATTTACTTTTCCTCCTCTTACTTCTTTCAATTATTTTTCCGGTAGTTAATTCTAATGTTGGTTTTGTATCGAAGGGTTTACCAAATTTACCTATACCGTTGTTCCAAAGTGCCGTAGCTTATTATAACAATTCGATTTATGTCATAGGAGGAATAACTTCTTCTGGGTTTGTTACGAGTAATGTTTTCGTATATTCTAACGGACAATGGCTCAGAGGGCCTAGTTTGCCCTTTGAGTTAGCGGGTAGTATGGCAGTTGTTTTAAACGGTAATTTATACGTAGTTGGTGGTTTCAATAACTCTGGGATTTTTGGTGGGGTACTCGAGCTTGTTGGTAATAGTTGGGTTTTAATCAATGACAACATGCCTCAGCCTGTATATAGCGGAATAGCTTTCGCATATGATGACAAGATTTATGTCATAGGGGGAGTTAATTACACTGGTTTTAACATAGGTCCTCCATCGGATTTAATTCAGGTTTATTCCTTATCCTCTAACAGTTGGAGTATTATAGGTAAGTCCCCTCAGCCTTTAGCTTATTCTGGTTATTATTTTAATGGTAGTGTCCTTTTCGTCGTTGGGGGTTATATTGGTTATGCTTCCTCAACTCCCTACGTTTATGAATACTTACCAGCAAATAATAGTTGGGCTAATCTCCCACCTCTGCCTAGTGGTGTATATGCTGAAGCTTTAGGGTGTTTTAATGGCGTCCTTTTCGGTGTAGGTGGGTATTATTATAGTGATGGTAGGTTTATTCCGGGAGCTATTTATTATCTTTATGACGGGGAATGGTATTTATCGTCTTTCAATGAGTCTGTTCCAACACTCTATAGTAGTTATGTTCAAGTAGGCGATACACTTTATATAATCGGTGGTCTTTACGCGGAATCTCAGGCAATTGTCTCGACTTTCCAGTCTGTTACTCTATTATTACCCCCTCCAAAACCCGTTATAACTTATGCTGTTGCGGGGAATAATAGTATTACCCTCAGTTGGTTTGATACTAACGCTACTGGCTATTATTTAGTTTATTGGTCTGATAATAATATTAAACACGCTATAAACGTAGGGGATAGGACTACCTATACTATTTCTGGTTTAACTGACGGCGTAGAGTACTTTGTTCAAATTATTCCTTACAATTCACTTGGTAATGGTACACCTTCAGATTTAATCTCGTTAACTCCCGGTACCGTCCCTAACCCGCCTATTGTCAACGTTATTTTAGGGAATAGAAATGCTACTATAACCTGGAACCCCACTTTTAATGGCGGTTTCCCTATAGAGGGTTATTATATCGTTGTTAGGGGGGATGGTTTAGATATTGAAGAGAACGTAGGTAATTCTACTTATTTTACACTAACTAACTTAGTTCCTAATACAGTGTATAAGGTAGAAGTAATAGCATATAACAAGTTGGGTAACAGTTCTCCTTCCTTTATATCATTTGTTGCAATAACTAAGGCTAATATTTCTGTCAGCTTTTTGAATGAGCAACAAGGTTTGCTTATGATGTGGAATTCTACTGAAAAGGCTACTTATGTCTTAACTATTACTAACCAGCAAGGGAAAATTGTAATTAATGTTACTCTTACTGGAAATTCTTATTTAGCTAAACTGCCTTTTGGAGCATATAATATAACAATAAAGGCTATTAACCCAGCGGGTGTAACTGTGTTTACTACGAATTATACATACTATTTATCGCCTCAAGCTCCTTTAGTTAATTTAACGGTAGAAGGTAACATAATTAAGCTTAATTGGAGTGAAGTTAAATACGCCAATTTTTATTTGATTTATGATAATAATACATTAATTGCTAATGTCAGTGGACTGAGCTATGAGTTTCCCGCAAATCTCGGTTTAAACGTAATTAAGGTTTATGCTGGTAATGCGTTCGCCCTTTCTTCGCCATATACTTACGTTGTGAATATTCATGAGATTGTTGACTCTGTAAATACTACTGTAAAGGACATTACAATCACTACAGCAACTGAATCTGTTGATATGAGCGGTATAAGTTTAACTGAGGCTATTGTTGTCATCCTTCTATTTATTATCTCACTCAGTGCTGTTGCAGTGCTAGTTAAAAAGTTATAAGTAGTTCCTTTCTTTAAATCGAAAAACTTTCATACCTTCGGACGAGTAATATCTTTTCTTATCTTAGTTAACATTAATACTAGCTAGCATATTTAGTAGAAGACGCGTTATAACTTCATGTAGTGAGCATATTATATGCGAACGGAAAACTAGGTTAGGAACACGATTGTGGTAAGATGAGGAAATTTACGTTGTTCTTTTAGCTGACATCGTTTAATCGTGTTTAAAAATGTAAGGGATAAGAAAGGGAGTGTTAGGAGCCCCCACATACGATTATGAGATAGTCGAGTGGGTTTGATTAATGACAAACAGTAAAATAAAATCGGACGGCGTTAGTGTCACTAAGGGCGACGTGTATTTCATAATATAACAATAAAAATACCCGCCCCGTCGCGCGTTTACTATTTAATTCGACGCCGTGGACGTGAGTTTTTAGTTAGCAAAAATTCCTCAAGACGCTGTGAATTTTTCCGCTATAATCTAACCACAAAGTTCAGTTTTTAATCTCGAGATCCTCGCCGTCTTCTTTCAACTCCACGCAAATCACGGCAATTTTTGACGAGTTGCCAATGCTTATAAATCTGAATTGGCAACCATAATACGGTAAGTGAAATGGGCGAAAAGCAAAGTCGTTATAAATTTGGCGATTATATTTTACGTGAGAGGAAAGGTCGGTATTATGTTTACAAGTTAGAGTATGAAAACGGTGACGTAAAGGAGACTTACGTCGGTTCTTTAACTGACGTAGTCGAATCATATCTGAAATTAAAAGAAAATAGCATTGGGGGTGTTGGGGTACCCCCCACAATGGGGCCGCCGGGATTTGAACCCGGGACCACCAGCGATCTGGTGGTTGGGGATTTATCCCCAGGCTGGCATCCTAGTCCAAGCTAGACTACGGCCCCATCATCTTTTTCATTTGAACATTTTAAAAATTATTGCTTTTATAATACCAAATACTTTCGGCTGACTCTCTCAAAGTGACTTATAACTTCCTTATTGGGAATCTCATATAATACGTAACTAGTAGTACTTGCTGTTTTAAATATATCCTATCTTGACAAATTGATTTTCTGGTGGTTAAGATTCCGGTAAAATACGTTTGCAAAAACTGTGGATTTGTTTTATATAAATTTGAAAGAGTGGGTCAAGATTTTTATGGTGTTAGAACTCCATCTGAAATAAAGACAATCTTTGGTGGTAAATGTCCTAGATGTGGACATGAGCTCTCTACACCCACAATTGAGGACATAAGGATAACAGTTAGGAAGAGGATTTCTCCAGTAATTGAAGAATAACGTCTAAGGGAACTCCTTTCAAATAAAGTTTAGCTAAGTCACTCCTTTTAAACCATGATAGGATTGAGGAAACGTTTTTAGGTTTCTCCTTTATTGAGGCTGAGTCATAATCTATTATATATACGTCATTTTCCGTCACTATTACGTTTTTATAGGGCCGGCTTAATTCCTTATGTTCTATCCTTTTATCTTCTAGTCCTTTAGCCTTAATTAGTAATTTCTTTATTACATCTATATTCTCATTTTTAGTCAGACTCCTCCCTTTCACATAATCCATGATTATGAAGTTCTTTCCATAAGAATATACTCTCGGGGCTATAGGGTAAGCGAGGTCTTGTATTTTAGCCTCTATTTCTAGACTCTCTTTTGGTGAATCACTTCTCCTAATTTTTATCACTCTATTCTCATCGAGAAGCGCAACTATTCCAGTCTTTCCCTTACCTATGACGTAAACTTCTCCTACTCTAATGTCACCAAAAGAATATAAATATCTTATTCCATGTTCTATTAACTCTTTATAAATTTCCTCTGAGTAGAAGGGGTAAATGAACTTCTTCACTTCAACCAGGGTGGGGTTTTTAGTAAGAATTTGTTTATCCAAGGGTCGTCACCAACGTTTGTTAACCAGTTCACCTCTAGAGTAAAGGGATGTTTGAAGTTCAGATTTTTCCTTGCAATTTCTTCCAATTCGCTCTCTTTTCTTTCTTTAATTGAGTATAATCTACCGTCTTCGCCGACCCAAACGTTTTCATTAAATTGTATAAATTTGTCCACATGCTCTATTTGGTAATACATCGGGCCAATATTTAAGTAATATTTTCCAATATTCTTACTTTCAACTTGTATTCCTATATACACCTCACTCTCATTACCCCATGCGTTAATGTCTATTAATCTAAACCCGGCGTTTGTTATTACGTTTCTTAATTTCTCAACATTTCTCCATACTTGACCCCAGAGGATATCTTCTACGACGGTGTTTTTGAATTTCAACTTTAAAATTAGGACGTCCCCTTTTATTTTATCGTATTTTTTATCCTTAGGAAAGAAGAAGTCTAAAGATGGTTTTCTCAGATAATATCTCGAGGCTAGAATGAATGTGACTAAGCTCTTTAATGATACTGCAGATGAAGCGTTCCTTTTGGGATCTACTGGATCTGGTATTTGTAATGGTTCACTGAACTCCTTTTTTTGTTTTACTATTTCAACTCTTACTGGATGCTTCCATTTGCTCGCTTCTTTAAGCACGTTTATGAAAGAACCGTAATATACTATAAGCAGTTCTGAAACGTAGCCTGAAAAACCCTTGACCTTTATTTCGGCACCATAAACTCCTATCCCTTTTAAAAACCTTTTTAATAATCTCACTTCATCCTTTCCTCTTTCGTCTAATTTAGAAGTTATAAACCTAGTATGAAAGGGTGTTCTATCTGCAGCCGTTATAGCCTCTTCACCGCTATTTAATCTCAGTGCTGGGACTATATCTACTTCAACTCCTTCAATTTTAACTATGATATATGGGTGTTCTGCGTAAGCTATTGTATAATTTAAGTCTCTGACTCTTGTGAGTAATTCGTTTAAAGCCTTTTCCTTAAGGTATTCCTTTCCCACTTCCTTAGGATAAAATACGAATATGTCTAAGTCTGTGTCTCCCTTTAACCATGTTCCCTTTCTGTAAGAACCTTCAACTTCCGCGTCTAACCCTTTAAGCCTATCTAAAACTTGTTGGGCTATTTCTTCTAAGCGTTTCTTATCTTCTTCATTTGGTTTTATTAATTTCAGTACTTCCTCCTCTATCAATTGCTTTCACTTCAAATAGTGGTTCGTAAATAGGCCCTTTTGAGGTTAACGTGCTTTTAAATAATATAATTTTATCAACCAAAAGCTCGCCAAAAGACGTACTTTGATATTCGTTTACAATGTTTAGTAAGTTAACTAAATTCCTAGGCCCCTTAACCCTCCCAACCGTTAAGTGAGGGGTGAACTCTTTCTCATCTTCTGGTCTTATTCCCCTAGCTACTAATTCCTTATACAATGAACTCCTTAGTAATCTTAGTTCTTGCATTCCTTGGCTTAGCCCTATCCATACTACTCTCGGCTTGTTTAAGTTGGGGAAGGCTCCACTACCGTAGAGTGAGACTTTAAAGGAGTTGAAACTTACACTTTTCACTGCATCTTTGATTAAATCCAGTTTATTTTCTTGTACTTCACCAATGAACACAAGAGTTAAGTGTAAATTCCATGGTTCAACTAGTTTAACTTCTGCTCCACTTCTCTTTATTGCTTCCATCATTTCTAGTACTTTAGGGAATTGTGGAATCTCAACGGCTGTAAATAATCTCAACACTTTTAAAGCCCCAAAAAGATTTGTTTAGTGGTCACTAATTAAGATAATTGCAATTACCGGTATGCCTGGTTCTGGGAAAGGCGTGTTAAGTGAGCTGTTCAAAGAAAAGGGGGTTAAAGTAATTGTCATGAGCGATGTTCTAAGGGAGAGGTATGAAAGGGAGAAGAGGGAAGGGGAGAGGCTAATGGATTTCGCTAAGAGGATGAGGCAAACTTATGGAAGGGGAGTTGTTGCAAAACTATGTTTAGAAAAGATTAATGGAGAGGAGAAAGTTGTGGTTTTTGACGGTGTGAGAAATTGGGAGGAGATAGAGGAGTTTAGAAAAGTTGGGGAGGTGGTGATTATAAACGTCCATGCCCCTCCAAGATTACGTTATGAAAGGCTATTGAAGAGGGGGAGGAGCGATGACACTCTCACTTTTGAAGGACTGAATAAGAGGGACTTTGAGGAGCTAGAGATGGGTATTGGTGTTGTTATTGCCCTGGCTGATTACGTTATTGTTAATGACGGGACAATAGAGGAATTTAAGAGAAGGGCTGAAGAATTAATTAATAGACTCATATGACTAAAATAATATTTGAGGCTGAGGTAAGACCTTCCGAGAATAAGGATAAGGTCATTAGTGCTATTAGTAATTTCTTTGATTTCGAAACATTAAGGGAAGAGAAAAGTGATGATAATATAATTATTATTGCAGAGGCTAGAACCCTTAAATCTTTAATGAAGTTTCATAAGGCTTTAAGGGATGAAAGAATACTTGATTCTGCAAGGAAGTATTTACAAAAGGGTATTAACGGTAGTATCATCTTCTTTATGTTAAATAAGCAAGCTGCAGCTGTTGGGAGGATATCGTTTGTTGATTCCGAGAAAGAGTCACCTTTAGGCCCTATCAAAGTTACTATAGAATATAGAGACCCTCAAGCAGTAGTTGATTGGCTTACTCCTAGGACTGCTAAAGGGGTGCCTTTATGGGAAAATCCTATGCCTCAAGAATAAAATACGAGAAAGGCTCTGGTATGAACGTTTTACTAAAAATTCTTTTAGCCTCCCAAAGCAATGGAGATACATCGTCGTACCTGGGGCTTATGTGAATTAAAGCTAACCTTTTTACATTTGCCCTTAGCGCGACTTCTGCTGCATCTTTACTATTAGAATGCCCATATTCGCTTGCAGACTGTTCATTTAGAAAGGTGGAGTCGTGGAGCAATAAATCAACGCCTTTAACGCTTTCAATAACACTATTACAAGCTGCTGTGTCACCGGTATAAGCTATTGTTAACCCTTTTTTTATGTACAAGTAGTCCTCTGGTACTAGTACTTTACCACCTATTTCAACTCTTTTCCCTTCCTTTAACTTTCTTATAATACGCCAATCGTGAACACCTTCTTTTCTTAACTTCTCCGCATCAATTTTCAATTTATCCCTTTCTTTTACTAGAAACCCGTAAGACTCGATAGTATGGCAAGTTCTGAAAGTGGTAATAGTAACTTCTTGGTCTTCATAATGGTCAGTAAAGGTTATTTTAAAATCTGGGTAAAAGTGGGTTTTTTTGAAAGCGTCTTCTAAGAAGTCCTTTAACTCTTTAGGGCCTATTATTAATAGTTCCTCTTTCCTAGAGTACATCCCCATTGTCTCTATCATTCCGGGTAAGCCTAAGACGTGATCACCATGCATGTGAGATATTCCTATTACTCTAAGTTTCATAAAACTCAAATTATACTCCATCATTCTATATTGTGTTCCTTCCCCACAGTCCAATAAGACCTCTAAGCCCTCTCTTCTAATTAGGTACGCGGGTAAACCTCTTTTATTAGGAACTCCTCCCCCAACGCCGATAAAATATATTTTAAACATTTTTCCTAACTACATATACGGCTCTGCTTAAACTTTTATGCTCATATATCATGTGTATTTTAATATCCTTAAACCCCGCTTCCTTTAGTTTATCCCTCCAATCAAATTTAAAGTCTGTAGAGAAGACTAATGTATTAGTGTGTTCAGAAGCGTTGTAAAAGAACTCTTCATAAAGCTCACTAAGGCCTTTAGGGCTAAACGACCTACCGTATGGTGGGTCTGTTACTATTGATTCGATCTTTTTAATGGGAATTTTTCTAGAATCTGCTTGAAATAAATCACATTCATAACCGAAATATTTTAAGTTCTCTTTAGCTTTGCTTAGCATTTTTAAGTCTATGTCACTTCCCACGCATTTTAACCCTAACCATTTAGCCTCTATTAAGATTGTCCCAGTTCCAACAAATGGATCGTAAATTTCTCTACTTTCTGATAAATTTACCATTACTCTTCCGAGTTCAGGGTTTAATGTTCCGGACTGCGTGTATGGTCTTTTAGAGTGCGAAATTAGGCTTTTTGAGTCCTTCTCGGCTTTCCTTATACCGGCAATTACTGTTTTCCCTTCCGTGATTATTAAGTCAAGTTTTTCACAATTTCTCGAAGTTTTCACGTTCTTTATAATTTCCGAGTATATTGGGATAGCGTAAGACTTATACTCTCTCATTAAGACATTTAAGTCTACCGAAAAGCACATCCCCCTTACTTTCTCTATTATATCTTTTACGTCAGAAGAAATTGAGAGCACTTCTCCGCTTTTCTTTATGAAGGCTGACTTTTGGGCTATTTTAGGGTCTCCTTCATAAATTGCTACGCCGTAGAGGTACTCCCTTTCATTCCCGTGGATTAATGCCCTTAGTTCATCTAATGATAAAAAAATGTTATTTAAGTTAAGTATTGCGTAGTTCATATTCTTCTCGCTATGGATTCAGCAACATCTACTACAATAACGTTTTTGTTTTGTGGTATTGTGTTAGTAACTATTATATCCTTAATTCCCGCAGAGATGAGTTTGTCATAAGCATCGTTTATGAGCAACCCGTGAACTGCCACGGCAATTACTTTCTTTGCTCCTTTAGAATAAGCTATTTTGGAAGCTTGTACCATAGTACCCCCAGTACTTATTATATCGTCTACTAAGATTACGTCTTTTCCATCAAGCTTTAAGTCTGGTAAGTTTTTAATCCTCACTTCGCCAGTATCTAGATCCCTCTCTTTTTCAATATAAGAAAATTCACAGTTTAATTCTTCAGCTAGTCTTTTAGCCCTCTCTAATGCTCCCTTGTCTGGGGCTAAAACGAAAGGTGAGGAAACTATGTTTTTAGTTGCTCTAGCCAGTTCTGGTATTGGGTCTGCTATTTTTACTTCTCCGTCAAAGTACTCCAATTCCTCATAATGGTGGGGTTCTACTACTATGAGTGAGCTGGCACCGCTTTTCTTTATTAAATTAAGTATTGTTTTTATACTTACAGCCTCACCTTCCTTAAATCTTCTGTTTTGTCTTGCATAGGCTAAATAAGGTATTGTTACTGTGATTTTTGAAACTTTCATATCGCTTAATGTTTCTAAGATCAATAAAAGCTCAATTACATGCTTGTCTTGAGGGGGGTAAAGCGATTGTACAAGTAAAACTTCTTTATTGCTTAATTGTTGTGGAATTCTTACGTACGATTCTCCGTCTGGAAAAATTTTGTGCTCTACTTTGACCAGAGGTAATGAGAGTATTTTTGCTAGTGACTCATCTATCCCGTTTGTTGCGGTACCGCCAATAATAATCATTAAAATATTTAACCAACAAACGTTTTTAAGATTAATATCTAAGCGTGGTTGTAAGATGTACTTCATCTTTATGATCGGAACTGCTGGGTCTGGGAAGACAACTTTAACTAAAGCTCTTCAAGATTACTTACTCGATAATGAGTTAGACACTGCAGTAATAAACTTAGATCCCGCGGTAGAGAATTTGCCTTATAAACCGGATATAGACGTTAGAGATTATGTTGATGCCTTTGAGGTGATGACTAAGTATAATTTAGGGCCTAATTCTTCACTTATAGCTTCAATAGATTTACTTTTAACTAAGGCTAAGGAGTTGAAGGAGGAGTTAAGCGAGTTAGAGGCTAATTACGTAATTGTTGATACACCGGGGCAAATCGAACTTTTTGCGTATAGAGAAACTGGGAAAATCCTCACAAAGCTAATTATAGAGAATAATAAGGCGGTTTCTCTCTTTTTATTGGACTCATTTTTAAGCAAGGACGCGAGAAGTTTTATATCTCTTTTACTCCTTTCGAGTTCTGTTAAGTTTAGAATAGGTTTACCTCAAATCTTAGTCTTAAATAAGGTAGATTTGCTGACTGAGAAAGAGTTAGAGAATATGAAGGGCTGGGTTGAAGAAGGTAGGATAATTGACGAATTAGGTAAGCTTGACGAGTATTCTTTCGAATTAGTAAAAACGGTGGTTGAAAATATTGATAATTTCCCAGTACCGGTTTCAGCATTAAATAATGAGGGTTTTGATGAGCTTTATGCAGAAATTCAGAGGGTTTTAGCTGGTGGGGAAGACTATGAGACAGAAGAACCTAACCCTAGGCTTTAAAAGCTTTTAGATAGATTAATCTAATATGAAAGCCAAGGTTATAGATGCTCAAGGTTTTTCATATATCTTTAGGACGCTTTCTGAGTTTATGGATGAAGTTACCTTAAATTTTGATAAGGACGGTTTAAAAATTAAGGGAATTGATCCTTCAAGAGTAACCTTTGTTGATATATTTATACCTTCAGCATATTTTGAGCAATACGAGCTAGATAAGGAGTTAAAAGTGGGAGTGGGTCTTGAGGATCTAGTAGAAGTTTTAAAAACTGCTGAAAAGGAGGATTCATTATATCTTGACATCTCTGAGGATAAAATTTCTTTAACCCTAGATGGGGAATACGAAAGGACTTTCACCCTACCAGTACTAACCCCTTCAGAGGCTGAAACACCTAATATAAGTCTAGAGTTTCCATTTAAAGCTTCATTGTTAACTGCTACATTCACTGACTTAATAGACGAGTTCGAGGAAGTAGGAGGTGATTCTATAAAGCTAAAGTCTGAGGGCGGTAAGTTATATATAACAGTGTCAAGTGATATGGGGGATTCAACTGTAGAGTTATCAAAAGATAACGGTGCATTACTTGACAGTGAAGGGAGTGATGCTGAAAGCACTTACGGGCTTGAGTATATTGCAAATACTACTAAAATGAGGAAGCCTTCAGATACATTAGAACTAGCTTTCGGTTCTCAAATCCCATTAAAACTAAGATATAATTTACCTCAAGGGGGGTATGCGGATTTCTACATCGCCCCAAGAACGGAATAAAATTATTTACGATTTATTTAAAGAGTATTACCAATATGCAAAGCTCGAACTCCCTAAGGATATGGAGTTAAGGGAGTTCGCATTTCAGCCCTTTAACTCTGAAACCTATGTTAGGCATTTGTCATTTGCTAATGAAGAGGAATTAAGGCAATACATATTACAAAATGTTCCACTTCACCTTTATTATTCATCTGCAAGATATCAATTGCCTTCAGCAAAGGAAATGGAGGAAAAAGGATGGCTAGGGTCGGACTTGCTTTTTGATTTAGACGCTGACGAAATTTGTAAACTTAGGGTTAGGAAGTTCTGTGATGGTATAGAGACTTTTTCAGACTGTCAAGGCATAGAGTACGCTGAACTAGATAATGAATGTGTTTCTTTGATGTTAGAAAAAGCCTTTTTGATTCGTGATAAGCTAAAGGAAGATTTCGGTTTACAAGCTAGGATTTTCTTCTCTGGTAATAGAGGGTTTCATATAAGAGTTGAGTGCTATGGTGATTGTGCTTTGTTAGATTCCGAAGATAGGAGGGAAATAGCTGAATATTTTATTTCTCCCCCAGATTTTGAAGGAGTTAAAATAGATGAACAAGTAACAATAGACCCCAAAAGGCTTGTGAGGATTCCTGGTTCTCTAAACGGGAAATCCGGCCTTAGAGTAATGGAAGTTTTAGGGGGTTTTGAATTCGACGAATCTTTATCCCCTTTCAGTGGGGAGGTTATCTTTTATTCCTTTGTTACTTCTACTTTACGAGCGTTAAATGAAGAGATTAGGTTAAAAAAGGAAAGTGCAATTAAATTACCAGCCAGTATAGGAATTTATTTGACATTAAAAGGGTTAGGGGTTATTAAGGCCTATGTCAGATGAGCTCATAAGTATCGTACAAAATGAGTTAGATAAGGACGAATTAACTGAAATAAGGTTAGATAAGTTGTTAAAGTTAGTTGATAGTCTGAGAAAGTTGAGGAGGAGATATAGTGACGAGATTCACGATATTGAAATAAAGAGTTTTGAAGAGCTAATAGAGTCCCTTTTTGAGTTAAGGATTGAAAAGGTTTTAGAGGGTAGTAAGTTAAATGATAGTTTTGATAAACAATTTTTATCAATTCTTAACACAATGAGGGTTATTTATATCTCTTTTCTCTCTGGGAAATACTACATATTTAATGATAAAATTTTATGTAAGGTCGTTTCCCCCTTTATGAGGAAGGGTGTTCTGTTATCTCCCGGAGATATTGTGTTATTGCCTATTCACGAGGTTTTAGCTTTAATAACCAGTGGATATATTACTCCAATAGAAGTAGTATGAAAGTCCCTAAAGTGATTACAACATATTGTCCGAAATGTAAGACCCATACCGAACATTCAGTCTCGCTCTATAAAGGTGGGAAGAGGAGGACTCTAGCAGAAGGCCAGAGAAGGTATGATAGGAAGAACATAGGTTATGGGAGTAAAAGAAAGCCTGAACAGAAAAGGTTTGCTAAGACTACAAAGAAACAGACTCTCATGTTAAAATGTCAGAAATGCGGATATACTATTATGAAAGAAGGAATAAGGATGAAGAAAATCGAACTCGTTGAGGTGGTCAAATGACTTCAAAGTTTAAAGTATTAATACCGGAACCTAAAAGTAAGTTTCTAAGGGTTAAGTGTAAGAATTGTGGAAATGAACAAACAGTGTTTTCTCATGCTACTTTCCCGGTGAGATGCCTATCTTGCGGTGCACAATTGATTATACCGACGGGTGGAAAAGCAAAAATAGAGGGAGAAATACTTAGAGTATTAGGATGATTTATAATAAGAACCCTATTCCAAGTGAAGGAGAAGTTTTAATTGCAACGGTAAAGCAAGTTTTTGATTACGGTAGTTATGTTACTTTAGATGAATATGCAAATATTCAAGCGTTTTTACCGTGGAGTGAAATTAGTAGCAGATGGGTTAAGAATATCAGAGATGTTGTAAAAGAGGGTAGGAAAATAGTAGTTAAGGTAATAAGGATTGATAAAAGGAAGGGCACTATTGACGTATCTCTTAAGAAAGTAACGGAAGATGAGAAGAGGAAGAAAATGTTGCAGTGGAAGAAAACTCAGAAAGTAGATAAAATATTAGAAATAGTGTCACAGAAACTACATAAGAGTGAACTAGATGCGTGGAAGGAAGTAGCGTTTAAGTTGGAAGACGCTTATGGCGATCCTTACGAGAGTCTAGTTAGGGCAATTAAAGAAGGGGATAAAATATTGAGAGACGCCGGAGTTCCAGAGGTGTGGATAAAGCCGTTAATGGAGGAGATAGGTAAGCACATAGAAGAGAAGAAAGTTAAAGTAAGTGAGATAATTACTTTGAGGAGTATGGATAAGGATGGGATTGAGAAGATTAAGAAGGCTTTAGGTAGTGCTATTGAAAAGTTGGAAAACCCGGATGTTGAGATTAAAATATATACTATCGGCGCACCGCGATATAGGATTGATTTAATAGGGACAGATGCTAAGACATTATCTCAGTTAATTCAATCCTTAATAGAGAACATCAAAAAGGCTAGTGAGGAAGAGGGGATTTCGTTTTCGGTGGTTAAGAAGTGAAGTGGAAGATAAGAAGATGCCCTAAAGATTATACTTATACTTTTAAAGATATATGTCCTATTTGTGGAGAAAAGACAATTATACCAGTTCCTCCTCGTTTTTCTCCGGTTGATAAGTACGTAAAGTATAGGATAGAGTTAAAAAAGGGAATTAAGTTGAACTGTTAGTTACTACAATTGTGGGCGGTATTATTACGTTAGGCATTACGAATTGGTAAACTAATACTATAATATACACTATGGCTTCTCCGCCTACTGCTGGGGTTGCACCAACTGGATACAATGCTATATAAACTGGTTTGAAGTAGAGCATGTTAACTCTAGGTATGAATCCACTAGGATTAATCAGAGTAGCACTTGAAGAAGACAATGACTGTAAGCTTACTGAGAAAGGTGCTTGTACTGGTCCTTGATTTAATGATTGGAGTCCTTCAATAAACATGTTAACGATTAATGAGTTATATGCTTTGGAAGTCCATGCCATAGGTAATGAACTGGCAACTATTTGTGCTAATTGTGGGTTAAATTGTGCTAAAGAGAATGCTGTTTCATTGATAAACGTGAAATTGGTATACTCATCTAATGGGTAACCAGCTATTGTTGTCATAGCCCCCATAGCCTTCGCAATATCTCCAAGACTTGTAGTATATCCAATAAAAGTTCCAGGGAAGTTGGTGGGATATCCTATGAACCACACGCTTTCACCGTTAGAGGTTACGTACTGAGTTACTGCATCATATGCTACTATATAAACTGGGATTGTGTAGTTAGGACTGCCGTATGGGTATAAGTGGAAATCGTTCTCTAATACGTTTACAGCAAAGGTTTCGTTATTTAGGAACATTTCTGCCATTAGCTTTATTTGTGTACCGTTAAGTGTATTGTTCTCGTCAATTACACTCCTATTACCAACTACTTCTATCCAATACCCATAGTCCCACCAGCTCAAGATAAAGGCGTTATGTGGGGTGTTATGATTTATCCAATCTAATGCTGAAACCCATGCGTAATTTAATTCTAGGAACTGAGTCGCGGAATTTAGTATTGCCGGGGGCTGATAACTTATTTCTATTGCTATTCCAGCGTCTGCTAAAAGTGATGCTCCTACGATTCCCAACATTATTATTGGAACAACCCTTATCTTTTTCTCCATAAACTGTGTGGCAATCTCTCCAATGCCAACTCCAGCTAAAGCAGCAACTATATAGGCTGTATAATTAAACAAATAAGGTTGTTCTGAAGTCCCGTAAATGCTTGCGACTCCTAGAACTAACAACCATAAAGCTGGTAAGTCTTGTCTCCTCGTTAGTATAAAGAACATACCGATAATTGAGAGGAAAATCGATATTCCGAAATCCTGTATCATTGCTGTTACAGGCTGTGGAATGTATTCTGCTACAGTCCTATCAATGGGCACAGAGTATTGGAAGAATGGGTCGATTATAGCATAATATCTTGAGGGTATTGGGCTTTTACCAAGTGCGGCTAACCCTAAAATACCTAGTGTTAAGATAAATACTATTGCCGCACTAATTATTATGTTCTTAGAGCTGAGGATTTCTTTAGGTAAGGTTTGCCTTAAGTAAAGTTCTAGATATAAGAATAGTGGAATTATGAAGAGTGATAAACCATGTGCTGCACCCGACATAAAACCTATGTTGTTGGGTGAAAGTGAGGTTAGAAAGGCTGAGGTTATTGCTAATACTGTCAAGATCTTAGGGACTATCTCCTCATTTTTGTTAAGTAGAACTATTAGGAATGCGGCTAATGCAAGACTAAGATCTATATATGTGTAACCTCCCCATGTGATATTTGCTAAAAATATCATTATACCGGCCGGTATCCCGTATAATGGGTTCCTCCTCTTTATTCCAATACTTAAGAAATAGATTGCGAAAAGTACAAAAGTTGCCCCCCAAGAAGTTTTTGGCAACCCACCGAGTAGGTTCTTATAAGTTAATGAGGGAGATACCGCAACTACAGCTGCTGCAACATAAGCTCCTACTCTATTTTCTATTAACGAATCTACTGCAAGAAATGCCGCAACTACCCCTAACCCGTCAAGTACTATATCAGAAACTACTGCTAAAGTATAAACTATATTGGGCCCATAAGTGGAATAGAACGGCATAGAAAATAATGCTACTAACCACGATAATCCTATAGTATTTCCTAGTTCAATGAAATAACCCCATGGGAACCAACCATGTACATCTGGTGGCACTGCGTACCAGTTTCCTCCGGCTTTAGCTATTAATAGTGCGTTATAGAATAAGTACCACGGGTCAAACTCGTTTACTGTTTGTGGATATGCAGTAGCATTGACAATTCTTATCAATATAGAGATTATTACTAAACCGGTGACGACAATTACGTCTAGAAGTTTGAATTTATCAAATTTTAAAATTACCTTAGTAGACTGCATCAACTAACTATCGAGCAAATGTTATATAAGCTTAATCCAGATTCATGGAGGGTATGAGTGGGAAAAATTTAAATGGTAAAGGGTAAAATTTAAGGTTGGGCCGGTAGCTCAGCCTGGAAGAGTGCTCGGCTTGCAACCGAGAGGTCCCGGGTTCAAATCCCGGCCGGTCCACTGTGTTGGGGGATATCCTCTAAAACCCCCCAATGCTAAGTAAGT
>Ga0080003_1000569_pt1 | contig 23735 bp, 19 predicted proteins | sample JossMetagenome_FD_69206 | JGI IMG/M metagenome (GOLD analysis project Ga0080003, IMG submission 69206) | Hot spring microbial communities from Joseph's Coat, Yellowstone National Park, USA - JC2_E (SPADES assembly) (version 2) | ecosystem: Environmental > Aquatic > Thermal springs > Hot (42-90C)...
AATATATGTCCTTCAGGGGCATGAGAGGTCAGCGGGATACATCACTACGCCGACCGATCAGCCCGGATCACATGCCGGGTGGGGCGACTCGCAATCCCCGGCATCTCAAATCCCGCTGCGCATAATCGGAGAACGCGTGGATTGATGGGCGGAGCCCCTACGGCGCGGACTCCCCTTACCGAGTACATCTCTGAAAGTATATTTCAAAAATAAATTCGCTATCCACCGCGGAAGGAATACGATATTATCGATTTGCGTTATCGGTCATCCCTCGCCGGTATACCCGGCCGAACCAGCCTCCTGAGATCAAGCAATCCGTCTATCGCGCTGTCGTCGAATCCCAGCTCCTTCAACGCCTCCCTTATCGAGAGCCCCTTCACCAGCCTCTTTCCGACCTCCGCCGCCCTCTCGTATCCTATGACGGGCGATATCACCGTTATCAGCGAGGGACTGCTCTCGGCGTACCTCCTAGTCCGCTCCTCGTTCGGGGCAATACTCCCCACGACGACGGATGCCATCTTGGAGAGCGCCTCCGAGAGCACGGACATCTCCATCGCTATGTCGTATCCGGCGAGCGGTACTCCCATGCTCAATTCGAACTCCCCCAGCATTCCAGCGATCTGGATCGCGTGGTCGAGCCCCATGACCTGGGCGGATGCCTGGAGGCACGCCTCCACGGTGACGGGGTTCGTCTTCCCCGGCATTATGCTGCTCCCGGCTATCTCGGCCTGGCTCGGTATATCGATCTCGTTCAGCCCGGTCACGGGGCCCGAGAACATGAGCCTCAGGTCCTGTGAGAGCCTGAACAGATCCAGCGCCGTCGACCTCAGCGAGGCGCTGACGTCCACGAGGTCCGTCAAAAGCCTCATGGAGGCGAACCTATTGGGGGATGCCCTGAACTCGATGCCCGATATGGACGACAGCTCCTCGATCGCCGCATCGGCGAAGCCCTCCGGCGAGTTGAGCCCCGTCCCCACCGCCGTTCCGCCCAGCGGGAGTTCCCGAACGCGCGATATCGCGCTCTCCAGCGCCGCCGCGTCCCTCGAGAACTCGTGTGCATATGCCCCGAACTCCTGGCCCATGGTAATTGGGAGCGCGTCCCTCAGATGTGTCCTTCCGGATTTGTATACAGATGCCGTCCTGGACGACAGCTCCTCCAGCGCCGCCGCGAGCACGCCGAGGGCCGGCAGCATCCTGGCGGCAGCGGCCTTGGCGGCAGCGGCCCTGATGGCGGTCGGGACCACGTCATTCGACGACTGGGACATGTTCACATGGTCGTTCGGATGGACGCTGGATCCGAGGATCTCCGACGCCCTCCTGGCTATGACCTCGTTCACGTTCATGTTGAGCCCAGTCCCGGAGCCCGTCTGGAAGACGTCCACCACTATCTCGGGGTCGCGCGATCCATCCATCACCTCCCGGGCGGCCGCCTCAATCGCGGAGGCCATCCCCCCGTCGAGGAGCCCGAGCCTGTTGTTGGCCCGGGCGGCCGCCAGCTTGATGGCGCCCATCGCCCATATGATGTCCCTGGGAAACCTGGTTCCGGTCTCCAGGAACAGCCTCCTCGATCCCTCCGTGTAATTCACGGTACGAATTTACCGTCATGCGATATACCCATTTCGGTGACATCCATCGAATCCCGGGCGCCCGCGCCGTTCCATGCCGCGGGATGACGCCGCCGACGCCGGGCGCAGTCATTAATCGATCATCGATTAACGATTAATAGCTCCGCATTTGACGATCGATGTGGAGGCCTCTATATATACGGACGGCGCGTCCCGGGGCAACCCGGGCGACTGTGCCTATGGATTCATAGTGGTCAGCGGTGACAGGGTGCTGGCGCGTCGCAGCGAATATCTGGGGAGATGCACGAACAACGAGGCCGAGTACACAGCTGTTATCAGGGCGCTGGAGGAGGCCCTGAGGCTCGGGATCACGAGCGTCCGCGTGTACTCGGACAGCAGGCTGGTGATGAGCCAGCTCTCCGGAAAGTGGCGCGCGAGGGACCCCAGGATGAGGAGGCTGTTGTCCCGCGCGAGGGAACTCTCGTCGAAGTTCGAACGCGTCGAGTTCATCAACGTGCCCAGGGAGGACGCGTTCATCAGGATCGTGGACGGCATGTGCAACGACGCGCTCGACGATGCCGAGGGACGCCCTCACGATCAGGGATCGTTCGTGTAAATTTATCAAATATTAACCGCGCAACAATATAAATTCCCCCGACTGCGCGTCCCCGTGGTCGCGCTCGGGATATGTCCGCACTGCGGGCTGGCCTGCAGGCTGCGCTTCGGGACATCGGAAGGACGCATATCTTCGACGGGGCCGGATCCGACGGATCCCGTCAGCGGCGGATCGCCGTGCGTGAGGGGCCTTAAGGTTCACGAGGCCATCTACAGGGGGAGGATCATGGAGCCGCTGGTGAGGAACGGGAAGCGCGGCCGTCCCAGGGCCGTGGGCTGGAGGGAGGCGCTTGAGACCGTGGCCCGCGGGATAGCCGGATCCGACCCCGAGGACGTGCACTTCGCTATCTCGGGGAGGGTGACCAACGAGGACGCGCTGGCCCTCGTGAGGACCGCGCTATCGGTCGTCGGGACGCCCAACGTGGATAACGCGAGCGCCAGGGTGTGCCACGCGTCCACGGTGGACGCCATGAGGGAGATATACGGCGTCCCCGCGTCGACCGGGACATTGGACGATGTGATGTCCATGGATCTCCTGTTGCTGGCCGGCACCAATCCGGCGGTCGACTATCCCCCTATGTACGCCCGGATCTCCAGGGCGCGCGCCAGGGGGACCGCGGTTATATACCTGGGATCGCTGATCGCGGAGACATCGCGCTCGTCCGATGTCTCCCTGCTCGTGAGGCCGGGGGGCGAGGTCGCGGTCCTCAATTACATCGCCAGGGAGATCCTGGAGTCGCGGGCTCACGCAGAGGGCGTCGAGCTGATCGACGGATTTAATGAATACCGCGATTGGCTCATGGAATACGATCTCCCCAGGGCGGAGGAGGCGTTGATGGGATCCCCTGAGGCGCTGCGCAGCGCAGTGGAGCTCATCGCCGGATCCACGCACATGGGTGTGGCCAGCGGCATGGGCCTCGCGCATGGGCCCGGCGGGTGCGCAGCGCTCAGATCCCTGTACGACCTCGCCCTGCTCAAGGGCGCCACTACAGTGACGATGAGGGGGCTCGTGAACGTCCAGGGCGTGGGCGACATGGGCGCATGCCCAGGGCTACGCTGCTGGGATGGGGACTCGAGGGCGAGGGCCGAGGAGCGCTGGGGCCCGGTTCCGCGCGGGGGCTCGACGTTCACGGAGGCAATTCTGAGTGGTAGCCCGGAGGTCCTGATCATGACCGATATGAACCCCATGCACAGCATGGCCAGCCCCCGGACGGTCGAGAGGGCGCTGGAGAATTCATTCGTCGTCTGCATGTGCAGCTATCCGAACGAGACGTCCGAGCTGGCGGATGTCGTGCTCCCGGTTCCGCTCATGCCGGAGAGGGAGGGCACAGTGACGAACGGCGAGAGGAGGGTTAGACCCGTGATGCGCGCCGCGCGCCCTCCGGGCTCCCATGTGCAGGAGTGGGAGATAGCGTCCGGGCTGGCTAGGATCCTGGGGCGCGATCTCGGGTACTCGTCCGTGCTGGACGTTACGCGCGAGATGGTGTATCTGGCGCCGGGCTATCGGGCGATCGATCCAGCAGCCCTCGTGGCCGGGCGCGATCAGTGGGCGGAGAAGGGGCCGCTCAGGCCCAGGTTCGCGCCGGCGATCGATCCCGGACCCGTCGAGGCGCCGCCCGGAAGCTGGATACTCGTGGATATCCGGAGTCCCCACCACTTCGTGGGCGGGGAGATCACCTGGAGAATCAGGTCCCTGGCGAGGGCGTCGGGGGGTCCCGCCGTGCTAATGAACCCCGCGGACATCGAGGAGCTGGGACTGGGGGTGGACGGCCCGAGGGTCAGGGTGTGCAGCGACGCCGGATGCCTGGAGGCGCCGGTCAGGGGAAATCCGACGATTCCCAGGGGGTTCGTCGGATATCACCTGAGCAACAGGGGGATCCGTTACAACGACATCGTGCCCCCGGAGCTCTCGACGTGCTCGGGAACCCCCAGATACAAGTACATACCGGTGAGGGTTTACGTTGGGGATGAGCAGCTGAGCCCGGCATCGATAGGCCCCGGGGCCGAGATCGTAGATATAGGGGGCAATGAATTTTAAATTGATATGTCAATTTGGCGTATATAGATAAAAAATTTTTAAATAAAATGCCGGACGAACTCGAGCACATGGAAGGGAGGTCACCGTCGTGGAGGGGCAAGGTGAAGGACGTCTACGACCTCGGGGATCGCCTTTTGATGGTGTTCTCAGATAGGGTATCGGCGTTCGACGAGGTGCTCGCGGATCCGATACCCGGGAAGGGGATCGGGCTTAACGAGATGTCAGTCCTTCTCCTCGGAATGAGCGGGAGCGTGTATCCGAACCATCTCCTGAGGAGGGTGGACGAGCGCTCAATGGAGGTCGTCAAGGCCTCGAGGATAGATCTGGAGTTCGTGGTCAGGGGGTATCTGTACGGCTCGGCGTGGCGCGCCTACTCGAGGGGGGAAACGACGGTATCGGGCGTCGAGCTGCCGCCCGGCCTCAGGATGGCGGATGAACTGCCCGAGCCCGTGTTGACGCCGACCACGAAGAGCCAGGTGGGGCACGATGAGGAGATAAGCGCCCGGGAGGCGATATCCTCGGGGCTCCTGACGCAGGATGAATGGAGGGAGCTGGAGGAGGCCAGCCTCAGGCTCTACGAGTTCTACCGCGGCGTCGCCTCCTCCAGGGGGCTAATGCTCGCCGACGCGAAGTTCGAGTTCGGCAGGACGCGGAATGGGCTGATCCAGATAGATGAGCCGCCCACGCACGATTCCGCCCGCATATGGCCATCCAAGTACTACGAACCGGGGATGCCGCAGGAGGATCACTGCCTGGACAAGGAATTCCTGAGGGCTTATCTCAGGGAGACCGGCTGCATCAAGTGCAGGCTGCCCGGGGTGGTCGTGGATCAGGTGGCGAGGAGGGTCATCGGGGCGTACAAGGTCGTGGCCGGGATCGCGCGCGTGGAGGATCTGGGGCTCATGGGGCTCGACGAGGTGATGGGGCTTGCCAGGGGAGAGCTGCGGGGTGGCGGGGGTCTATAGGCGCGGGGGCGGCGCAATTCGCGACCTCTACTGGTCGCTCCTCAGCCTCAACCACAGGGGACAGCAGTCCCACGGGTTCGCCGCGCTGCGCGGGGGCGACATAAGGAGGCTCGTCGACCTGGGGCCGCTGCCCGACGCGCGGCCGCCGGACCCGGGAATCATCGACGGCGATCTCGGGATAGGCCACGTCAGGTACGCGACCTCGGGCGGCAGCTCCGACGCCGACCTCCTGGAAGATGCGCAGCCCGTCGTGGTCGGGGAATCCGGGATGAGGCTCGCGCTCGCGTATAACGGCAACGTGGCGAACGCGCTGGAGCTCAGAAGGGCTCTGGAGGCCTCGGGGATCCACGTGAGGACGGGATCGGATGCCGAGGTGATCGCGCTTGAGTTCCTGATTGGAATGGGCTCCGGAGGCCTCGGGGACGCGATGGCGCGCGTATCGTCCACGGTGGACGGGGCATACTCGATCGTCGGGCTGATGGACGATGGGACGCTCTTCGCGGCGAGGGATCCGAACGGGATAAAGCCGCTATTCATCGGGGAGCTCAGCTCCGGCGTCGTCATCGCGTCCGAGACCGTCGCGCTGGATATGGTCGGCGCGGAGCTCAGCGGGCCCGTGGCCCCGGGGGAGCTCGTCGTCGTCAGGGATGGGAGGACGACCCGCACGAGATACGCATCGGCGCGCCCCGAGCGCCTGTGCTCGTTCGAGTACGCGTACTTCGCCAGGCCGGACTCGATCCTGGGGGGCAGGTACGTCTACGAGGTCAGAAGGGAACTGGGGAGGAGGCTCGCGCGCCGCCATCCGGGGATCGCGGCCCGCGTGGATTGCGTATCGCCGGTGCCCGAGACGGCCGTCGACGCCGCATATGGATTTCACGAGGCCTCCGGGAAGCCCATGGAGCCGCTCGTCTTCAAGCACAGGTTCGTCAGGTCCAGGGCGTTCATGTCGAGGGGGACCGAGAGGCCGGAGCTTATATCCAGGAAATATAATATATCGAGGGCGGCGGCCGGCAGGAGGATAGCGCTGATGGACGACAGCATAGTGAGGGGCGACACCCTCAGGCACCTGGTCTCCGCGCTGAGGGCGGCCGGAGCCGCGGAGGTCCACGTGTTCTCGACGTTCCCGAGGATCTCCCACCCGTGTTTCTACGGCATCGACATGGCCACCTACGGCGAGCTCGTCGGGTTCAACCGCGGCCCGGAGGAGGTCGCGCGGGAGATAGGCGCTGATAGCGTCAATTATCAGGACCTCGACGATTTCGCGGAGGTCGTGGGACGTGACTCGTGCATGGCGTGCATCACAGGGCGCTATCCCACCGGGCGCGCCTCGGCGCTGGCGGAGGCAGCCCTCAGGACCCCGGGCGTCGGGGGGAGGATAACGGAGGCGATGGGTTAGTTGGGCGGTATCGTCGGCGTTTGCGCGTTCGGCCAGGGGAGGGAGAGGTGGAAGGCGTCACCGTTCCTCCGCTACGGCCTCATGGCCCTGCGTCATCGTGGGTACTCGGGGGGCGCGATGGCCGTCCTCGATGGATCGGAGATCCGGCGCGCTCCCGCCGGGGATGCGGATGATCCCGCGGACGGGCTCCCGGGACACGCCGGGATAGGCGCAGTCGTATCGGGCGATGACTCGTGGTTCGACGTGGGCGGCGTGGCGCTGGCCGGCGACGGCGTGCCGGACGTCGGATGGCCCGAGTTCGCGGCGGCGGTCGAGGTGGCCATGTCATCCCGCGATCCGGCATCCGCGATCGCGGACGTCGTGGGCCGCACCGGCGGCCATTACTCGTTCGTCGCGCTCTCCAGGGATGGGATACTGGCGGCGGCAAGGGATCCGGGGGGATCGCTTCCGCTCGAGGTGGGATCAATGGGGTTCGACATGGGCGCCGTCGCGTCCGAGTCAGCGGCGCTCGAGGTGATGGGTTTCGAACACGTGGGCCCCATCCGCCCCGGGGAGGTCCTAGTGATGGACCCCCTGGCGGTCGAGAGGGCCACGGCCATCCCCCGCGACGGCTCGCGCTGCTCGTTCGAGTACGTGTACAACGCCAGACATGACTCGGTGATGGACGGGATGAGCGTCTACGCCGTCAGGGAGAGAATCGGCGAACTGCTCGCCGAGGAGGCGCCCGCGGACGCGGACGTCGTCGTGGGCATACCGGAGACCTCCCTCCCGGTGGCCGCGGGCTACTCGAGGAGGTCCGGGATTCCGATGGCCCTCGGATTCGTCTCGAGCGTGGGCAGGGTGAGGACCGCCGGGCTGCAGTCGGCGCTCGACAGGATCGCCGGGGTCCAGCTGAAGCTGAACGTGATAGGATCGTCCGTGGACGGAAGGGATGTGGTGCTCGTGGACGACAGCGTAGTCCGGGGTACCACCCTCAGGAACGTCGTCTGGAACATGAGGAGGAAGGGCGCGAGGATGATACACGTGAGGATAGGGAGTCCGCAGCTGACCGGGGACTGTCCGCTCCGCCGCGTTCCCCCGAGGGACGAGCTGATATCCTCGAATCTATCGGAGGACGAGATAGCCGCCGTAGTGGGGGCGGATAGCATTCGCTTCCTGAGCTCCGATGGGCTCCGCGCCGCGCTGGGGGCCGACGGCTTCTGCACCATGTGCTGGAGGGATCGTCCATGAAGCTCACGATCATGGGGATCGGCGGGGGGTCGAGGGAGAACGCCATAGCCGAGGCGCTCGCATCGAGCTCCAGGGATGTCAGGATCTTCTGGATATCAGAGAACGCGAACCCGGGGATAAGGTCCGCGGTCGAGCGGACGGGAGGAGAATACGCGATCGCCGACACCACCGACGTCGAGGCGGTCGCCCGGCTCGCGAGATCGTGGAGAATAGAACTGGCGGTCGTGGGGCCCGAGGAGCCGCTCTTCAGGGGGGTCGCGGATGAGCTGGATCGCCTCGGGATAGCAGTAGTGGGGGCCAGGAAGGAGCTCGCCGTCCTGGAAATGTCCAAGGCGGCCATGCGCAGAATCCAGTGGTCGCACGGGATCCCCGGGAGGCTCCTCTTCAGGGCTTACAGGAGCTATGCGGATGCGATCGCCGACATCGAGGCGCAGCCCGATGCGCCCACGTGGACCCAGAACGTGGTGCTCAAGCCCGCGAGGCAGGCGGGGGGAAAGGGCGTCAAGGTGATCGAGGACAGACAGGCGTACCTGCACGGGGAGAAGGCGGCATTCAAGGTCAAACACGCCGAGTGGCTGGACGGGTACGTCGCCGGCTACGGAGACCTGGGGGAGAGGATACTCGTGGAGGAGAAGGTGTGGGGGCCCGAGTACACGGTTCAATGCATATCGGACGGGCACTCCGTGCGCTGCTTCCCGCCGGTCCAGGACAACAAGCACGCGTTCGACTTCGGGATGGGCCCGGAGACCGGGGGGATGGGCAGCTATTCCTCCGGACGCCTTCTCCCGTTCCTCACCGGCGCGGAGTACGACAGGAGCGTCGAGATAGTGACGTCGATGGTGAAGGCGATCGAGGCGGAGACCGGCCTCAGGTACGTGGGATTCGTCGCCGGCCAGATGATGCTGACGGAGGTCGAGGGGCCCACCCTGATAGAGATGTACGCGAGGCTGGGGGACCCGGAGGGGGTGAATGCGATGGCGTCGATGGTGACGGATCCCGTGGATCTCCTCGAGTCGGCGATCGAGGGGAGGCTCGATGGCCTCAGGATGGAGTTCTCGGACGATGCGACCGTGGTCGAGGCGCTGGCCCCCAGGGGATATCCGGAATACCGCGATCTGGCGGCGGGACATCCGGTGTCCGTGGACCGGGAGGCGCTCTCGAGGGAGGGATGCAGGATCTACTGGGGGTCCGTCCACGAGGAAGGTGGATCGGTGGTCACGCGCGGCTCGAGGGCGGCGGAGATCCTGGCGACCGGCGCGGATCCGCCGGGGGCATCCGCCCGCGCCAATCGCTGCGCCGGGGCCGTATCGCTCGCGGATGGCTGGCGCCTCATGCACAGGAACGATATAGCATCCGCTGACATGATATCCAGGGCCGTGAGGACCGCGGAAAGGGTGAGGGCGCTCTATCGCTACAGGGCAGAGAGGGGTATACTGGGGAGGAGGCTGGACTGGATCCCGGGCCGGGGCCTCGTGGATCCGGCTGACGATATCATGAGGGAGGTGACGGCCCTGTGAGGGGCATCGAACCCAGGAAGTCCGTAATCGACGATGCCATCTCGTACGCCCGGGATCTCGAATCCCGCCTGGAGCCGCTAGATCGCGTGGATCCCGGGAATCCGTTCGTCTATGTGAGCGTCGGCGGCGGGGAACTGGGTGATCTCGTCCTCACGGCAGCGAGGAGGTCCCTCGGTGGGAGGAGCGCGGGCGTCCTCACGGCGGCGATCGACAGATATCAGGGATTCCCGGCCCAGGACAGCGCCGATGCGTACGCGATCGTCGACATGATGGACGGCGATGCCCTGGATGCGGCGATATCCGGGTTCGTGCGCGATCCGCGCGCGGTGAGGCATGCGGTGTTCCTGGAGGTCGAGGCGGTGGACACGGCCCGCGTATTCGAGATGGCGACCAGGAGGGGCTACAACGTGGTCTCGACCCCGTACGGCCCCCTGGTCGGCATGGACAGGCTGGCGAGCAAACTCCTGATCAGCGGGCTCGGGGTGCCGGCCGTCGACTGGAGATACGCGGGGTCACCGGAGGCGGTGCGCGCCGCCGCGGAGGAGCTCGGCCTTCCCGTCATAGTAAAACCCGTGATGACGTCGAGCGGGCACGGTACATCGGTGGTAGAGGACGAGGGGGAGCTGGACACCGCATACGGGCACGCCGTGAGGCACGCCAGGGGGAGGGGGGATGAGGTCATCGTCGAGAGATACATCCCGGAGCTGAGGACTGAGGGTATCGAGCTCACACAGCTTGTGTTGAGGCATTTCGACGAGGACGGGAGGATCGCGACGACGGTCCTCCCGGCCGTAGGCCACAGCAGGCCGGGGGCGGTGTACGTTGAGAGCTGGATCCCGTCGGGGGTCCCGGCCGAGCTGGAGAGGGAGGGCGCCGAACACGCGGTGAGGATCGCGGATGCGCTGGGGGGCCTGGGGCTGTACGCGGTCGAACAGTTCGTGATCGGCGGAAGGATCTACACGAGCGAATTCGCGAACAGGCCGCACGACACGGGGATGGTCACCAGGTGGGCGCTCACGGAGGACGAGGGCTCGCTGCACCTCAAGGCAACGATGGGGCTGGCCGTGCCGGCGCCGCGGATAGCGGATCCCGGCGCGTTCTGCGCCGCCAGGGTGATCCTGGCGCCGAACGACGTGGCCCCGGGTTCACCGGTAACCTCCTGGAGCCCGAACGCCGCGTACTCGGCGATCATGAGGAGCCGCATCAGGGGCGACCTCTGGTTCTTCGGGAAGCCGACCGCGTACCCCGGGAGGAGGATGGGGCTGGCGGTCGCATGTTCCCCGTCGCTGCGCGCGGCGAGGGATCAGGCCGACGCCGTCGCGTCGGCCGCTGAGGGGGGAATATCATATGGCGCGTTACACGGTGAGAATTGAGGTCTGGCTCAGGGAGGGGCTCGTGGATCCCGAGGGCCGCACGGTCTCCGACGCGCTCTCCGGCATGGGATTCCCCGTATCGTCGGCGAGGGCCGGGAGGATCTACGAGATATCAGTGGATGCGCCCGGCGCGGAGGAGGCCATGTCCGTGGCCACGGACATGTGCGAGGCGCTGCTCGCCAACCCTGTCAGGGATTCGTATCATGTGGAGGTCCTCGGATGATGAAGCCGATCGGAGGACATGCCGCGGAAATCGGAATGAGCGCGGAGGATGCCGAGGCCGTGGCGGGCTACTTCGCCGCGCTCGGCCGTGACCCGAGCGATGCCGAGCTCCGAACGATTGCGCAGCTGTGGTCGGAGCACTGCAGGCACAGGACGTTCAGGGGGAGGATAGTGGATCCGCGCGGCGACGTGCTCGTGGACGATCCGCTCTCCGCGTTCATAGGATCCGTCTCCGTGGCCCCCTGGGTGATCTCGTCGCTGAGGGACAACGCGGGGATCGTGGAGCTGGCGCGCGGCCACGGGATAGCCGTCAAGGTCGAGACGCACAACCATCCGTCGGCCGTGGAGCCGTTCGGCGGCGCGGCCACGGGCGTCGGGGGCGTGATAAGGGACGTGCTGGCCGTCTGGGCGAAGCCCGTGGCGCTGATCGACGCACTGTGCTTCGGGCCACCCGACTCGCCCGGGCTCCCCGGGGCCCTCAGCCCCCGCCGCGTGATGAGCGGCGTCATCTCCGGGATAGGACATTACGGGAACAACGTGGGAGTGCCGACCCTCGCGGGCGCGATCGTCTTCGACGATGGATATCTGGGAAGTCCGCTCGTGTACGCGGGATGCGTCGGCGTCGTTCCCCCCGGAGGATACGCGAAGGATCCGCGCCCCGGCGACGTCCTCGTGCTCGTGGGGAACAGGACGGGACGGGACGGCATAGCCGGCGCGACGTTCGCCTCATCCGCGCTCTCGGAGGACCTCAGGGGCCTCAGGCCGGCCGTCCAGATACCGGATCCCCTCGTCGAGGAGGGGCTGATCAGGTTCATAACGGCCGTCGGGGATGCGCACGTGGCCTCCGGCGTGACGGATCTCGGAGGAGGGGGTCTCACGGTCGCGGCGGCCGAGCTGGCGCACGATGCACGCGGCGGCTGCGACATCTCGCTCGACTCCGTGCCCCTCCGGGAGGATATGGAGCCCTGGGAGATACTGATCTCCGAGTCGCAGGAGCGCATGCTCCTGTCCGCGCGTCCCCGCGACGTCGACCGCCTCCTCGGGATCGCCAGGGCCGAGGGCCTCGAGGCGGCCGCGATTGGAAAACTCACGGATTCCCGGAAGTTCGTCGCGCGCTTCCGCGGCGAGCCGGTCGTGGATCTGGATATGGAGTTCCTATTCAACCCCCCCAAGGTGACCAGGATCGCCTCCCCACAGGGGCTCCCGGCGGAGGTGGATCCGCCGCTGGACGACCCGCCGGACCCCGGCGACGTGCTGCTCCGCCTGCTGGCTTCGCTGAACATTTCGAGCAGGGAGGGCGTGATCAGGACCTACGACACCGGGGTCATGGGGAACACGGCGGTGTACCCAGTGGAGGATCCAAACGGCGGCCACAACGACGGAGCGGTTGTGAAGCCGCTGGACGACGGATGGGAGGGCATAGTGATATCCGTGGGGCTGAAGCCGAGGTACTCCAGGGTCAACCCGTACTGGATGGCCGCGTCCAGCATCGACGAGGCGCTGCGGAACAACGCAGCGGTCGGCGGGAGGAGGTGGTCCCTCCTGGACAACTTCGCGTGGGGGAGCCCGGAGAGGCCGGAGTCCATGTGGTCCCTCCTGGAGTCCCTGAGGGCTTGTCGCGACTTCGCATCGGCGTTCGGAACGCCATTCGTGTCGGGGAAGGACAGCCTGTACAATGAGTCGGCCCTCGGGCCCGTGCTCCCCACCTTGCTGATAACCGCCGTGGGCGTGATCCCGGACGTGAGGCGCGCCGTCACCTCAGCACTCAAGGCGCCCGGCGATCCCGTGTACGCGGTGGGCGTCACAAGGGCCGAGATGGGCGGATCCGAGTACTTCGAGCTCATGGGGATCCGCGGCGGCGTCGTCCCCAGGGTGAGGCCGGAGGAGTCGAGGCGCGCTATGGAGTGCGTGATCCGCGCCGTGGACGAGGGCCTGCTGGCCGCCGCGCACGACGCATCGGAAGGCGGCCTCGCGGTGGCCGCGGCGGAGATGGCCATCTCCGGTCGCCTGGGGTTGGAGCTGGATCTGCGCAGGGCGCCCTCGGACGGCGCGCTCGCGGACCGCCACCTGATGTTCTCGGAGAGCAACGGGAGGTTCCTGGTAGAGGCCCGCGGGGGGGCCGAACGCGATCTGGAGCGCCTGATGGAATCCACCGGCTGCGCGTTCGCGCGGATCGGCGCCGTGACGGACGAGGACGCGCTCGTCATCAGGGGGCGCAGGGACCTGGAGCTGCGCCTCAGCGACCTGGAGTCGGCCTGGAGGCGTGGACCTTGGTGATTGCGAGGGCGACGAGGATAGCCGTGCTGAGGGGCCCGGGCACGAACTGCGATCGCGAGACGGAGAGGGCGTTGAGGGAGGCGGGGGGCGAAGCCGTCGCGGTCCGCATCTCGGACCTGGAATCGGGGACGCTCGATCTATCGGAATTCGCGGGGCTCGTCATACCCGGCGGATTCTCGTACGCGGATAGGGTGAGGGCGGGCGCCATACTGGCGGCGAAGCTCAGGACGTCCCTTCACGGGGCCATCGAGGAACATCTGTCGCGCGGCCGGCCCATCCTGGGCATCTGCAACGGATTTCAGGCGCTCGTCGAGCTGGGCATCCTCCCCGGGATCAGCGGATGCAGGGCGGCGCTGGCCCCGAACTCCTCGGCGCGCTTCGAGTCCCGCTGGGTGCACGTCAGGAGGACCGGCCGGTGCTCCCTCGCGGCGGGCCCCGACGTCCAGCCCCTGCCCGTGGCGCACGGCGAGGGCAGGGTGGTACTTTCGGATCCGGGCTGCATCGACGAGCTGGAGTCCATGGGGCTGATAGCCTACGGGTACGCGAGGCCGGACGGCGCCCCGGCGAACGGCCACTACCCGTTCAATCCGAACGGATCGATTGCAGATATAGCCGGTCTCTGCTCGCCGGAGGGCAACGTCATGGGGCTGATGCCGCATCCCGAGAGGGCGGTCCACCGGTGGCAGGCGCCCTCCGCCATGGGCGACGTGTACGGGATCCACATCTTCAGGGCGTTCGTCGAGGCGGCGTCGAGGTCCGCGTGAATCCGAGGGCACTCCATTACGTTAAATGTGAATATCACGTTGAATTTATTTAATGCGAATGCGCAGTCGGCAACATGCCCGCGCTCGCTCTGCTGGTGCTGGACTCGATCCTGCAAGCGACATCGTGGATCCGCGCACGGGAGTTCACTGGCTACGCGCATCCTCCACTGGCGCTCGCCGCCGGCGGAGGCACTAGATGGTTCGCCAAGAGGCTGGTGTTCAACGGCCTCGACCACGACAGGAGGCTGGCCGCGGGCGCGCGGATGCTCCACTGGTCGTTGCTGCTGACGATCGCCTTTCACTAGACCTCACGTTCGGATGGACCGCCGCTATAAATATGGAACAGCGCTCGTTCATCGCGGCGGCGCTCCTGGAATCGGGCTCCGCGCCGGACTTCGTGTCGAACCGGGTGGCCGAGCAGGCCGCTGCGTCGAGCGGTTCGGGCTTGATGCCGAGTCGCTCAGGGCCCTCCTCCGGGGGGCCGCGGCGGAGATATTCGAGGAGAAGGGGCTCGCGGTGGATCCCAAGGTGAATGGGCGCGCGGAGGCGCTCATTCTGGTGCCCTCCGACGACCTCGTGCTCAACGTCGACACGTTGAAGGGCTACATGGCCGTCCTGGGTCGGCTCGGCGTGGACTTCGCGTTCAGTCACCGCGCCCTCGCGGAAAACTACGGCCTGTTCCTGCACCCGGCGATCATGCGTCGCTTGGCCGACGGCGTCGCGTCGGCCGCGGAGGAGCTCGGCGTGAAATACGTCATAGTGGGCGAGTGTGGGCACGCGTGGAGGGTCGCCACGGGTTATCTGTCTTCCAGGCTGCAGGAGAGCGGGATAGGCGTCATGCACGTATTCCACATCGTGTCGGCCGCGCTCAGGAGGAACGAGCTGGAGCTATATGCGGACGCCAACGGCGATCTGGTGTACGAGTACCGTGATCCCTGTCAGTATTCGAGGGGCGGAGGTCTGGTCGAGGAGCCCAGGGAGATGCTTAGGCGCGCCGTCAGGAATTACGTCGAGCCATCCCTAGGTGGAACCCGCACCGTGTGTTGCGGGGCGGGCGGCGGCAACCTGGCGCCGGAGCTCCTGCCGTTGACGCTCGATTACGCGAGGCTCTGGTACGACGCCGCCCTCAGGGATGGCGCGGACGTCGTGGTCTGGCCATGTGCGACCTGCAAGGCGCACGTCTCGCGCGCCCTCCGGGTTCTCAACTCCGAGAGCGGGAGGAACGTCAGGCTGTCGGGCCTCATGGAGCTGGTCTACCGCGCGCTGCCCCGCGCGCGTAGACGATGCGCTGGACGCCTTCCTCATCCTCAACGATGACCCGAGATAACAACTTTTCATCCATCATAGCACCACTCAGATAGCGCCGATTCCCCCCACCTTGTACATCCAGAGGTAAATTTTAAATAAATTAATGTTTGCGCAATTATCGTTCATCCCCGCAGCTTATGCTTAATCCTGGGTATATTTAGGCAGAATTTGTCAGTAAAACTGAAATTTAAGGCATTAATATCAATTTACTGACCGTCATGGTGGCCGATGGTCATGAGGTGGTCCTGACGAGCGAGCCGGCCATAGCAAGCGACGGCTCGGGCTCGACGCTCATCGGGTTCGTGAGCGCCCTTCCCGAGAACGTGCTGAGCGACAGGATCGCGTCCGCGCTCTTCGGCGTGGAATCCGGCGGCGATGGAATCGCCAAGAGGGCGCCGTACGGCCTCGCCAAGGTGGAGGCTAAGCTCCGGGAGCTGGGCATTGACGCGGTTATAGCCAGCCCGTACGAGCTGCACAGGGTGGTGGGGGAGAGGACCAGGGCGGTCGGCATATACACGATGGACGGCATGGGCTACAGTTACGGCTCCGGCATCACCTACTGGATTGTCAGGCTGGCCGGTATCCCGTACGTCGGGTTGCCGTTCATAGCGAGATCGTTCAGGTACGTGCTGAGGAGCGCAAACCTCTCCAGGTTCAGGAGGAACTTCCGGATCGTGATAGGAGGCCCGGCCGCGTGGCAGATAGCGGATAGCGGCATGCAGGACGAGCTGGGCGTCGACCACGTATTCGAGGGCGAGTTCGAGCGCGACGGGCCGGCGTTCTTCAGGTCGCTGTTATCGGGCGAGCCCGTGCCGCGCAGATTCTACGCAAGGCCCGCTGACATGGAATCCGTGCCCACGATAGTGACGCCGTCCAATGGGGGGATGGTGGAGGTCACCAGGGGGTGCGGGAGGGGATGCGCCTTCTGCACGCCCAACCTGAGCGGCATGATAAGGTCGTTCCCCTTCGATGGCCACATAGACAGGGAGATAACGCTGAACCTCGACAGGGGAGGGGCTGATAACATAACCCTTCACAGCGAGGAATACTTCAGGTACGGAGCCAGCGGGATAGATCCGCGCCCAGAGAAGGTGCTGGACCTCACGAAGAGGGCTTATGCGCTTGTGAAGTCCCGCGGCCGCGACAAGACGATATCGACCGACTTCACGACCGCCGCGGTGGCCGTGCAGGCGCCCCAGCTCGTGAGGCGCGTCGGCGAATATATCAACGAGGGCGGGAGGCGCACGTTCATAGAGATGGGGATAGAGACCGGCTCGCCGACCCTGATCGACAGGTACATGAGGGGAAAGGCCCTGCCATACAGGCCCGTGGAATACCCCGAGGTCGTCGAGCGCGCGGTCGGAATCCTGAACGACAGCGGATGGATAGTCGTGGGGACCATGATACTGAACTTCCCCGGGGAGACCGACGATGACGTCATAGCTGACCTCGAGCTCCTGGACAGGCTGAAGGGGCTGAGGGTCGTGACGTTCCCCCTACCCCTCATACCGGTTGCGGCCTTCAGGAGGAGCGGCTTCACGGCGCTGGACGACATCCTCGAGGATCCGCTGAGGAGGGAGTTCGTGCTCAGGGCGCTCCACAAGGCGTTCGATGACCTGGGCGAGGGCGTCAGGATGGTGGCCGCGGGAGTGAGGGATCCGCTGAAGAGGGCGGGGATAACGGTCGCGGGGCTCGTGCTGCTCAGCCTGCTCAGGCGCCGCTACGCCGCGCAGCTGAGCTCCCGGGCGATTCCCCGGCCGGCCGACTCCAATTCCGGCCAGCGTGTCGGCGTCTCGGTGCCGGCCCCCGCCGCGTGACCATGCAGATCTTCCGTGTGACGGATGGGCCTCATGAAGTTCCCGGGCAGATGACATGGCTCAATGTGAGGGGCAGGAACGCGTGCTGAGAACTGACCGCATGTGGCGCGAGGATGCCAGACCACGCGGCGGGGTAGACCGGATAGCCATAGCTGATCATTACGCTCCAGCGAACTGTCACGTCTTCTGACGTGTCACCTCCCCGGCCGAACCCGCTCATCCCCTTACGGGTGAGCGGAGGTCCAGCCTTCACAAGGACGTGTTCCGGACCCATGGCTAGGATTTCACATCCGGATGGGGATTTTGACCTTCAGGGTTTTCTCGGAATGGCACCGCATTACACCCATCATATACACCATCTCTGAAAGCTATATATCATCTGAGAAACGTATCTTTATATGATGCTTCAACGAAGCACTACCTGAATGAGTTCAGAAGGTGGCGCGGTTCGCATACGCATCACTAGGAGGGGGTTCCTGAAGCTGGGAGCTGCAACGGCCGCAGCTGCAGCCGTTGCCTCCGTTGCCTCCAAGATACCCCTCCATGGGATACTGTCGTCGGGAGGAGATCCGCCGTCCTCAAGCGCGCAGGGCCCGGCGCTATATCCCGTGTACTGCAGGGCCGGCGGCAGTGCCTGCTCGCTGCAGCTGTCGGTGGACGCCTCCGGAAGGCCCATATGGATACGCCCCAACACGGCATCCCCCCAGGCCGGGGAGTGCGACCGCGGCGCATCCGGCGTCTGGCTGTGGGATCATCCGCTGAGGCTCAGCGCTCCCCTCCAGAACGTCGGCTCTAGGGGGAATCCGAGCTGGAAGGAGATCTCGTGGAGCGACGCGCTGGACGGCATAGCGAGCCGCCTGAACGACGTCATATCGAAGTACGGGCCCCAGTCGGTGGCGGTCACCAGCCACTGGATGCCGGAATTCGCCACGCTGGGGATCCTGCTGGGCACCCCGAACAACGCGATACTACAGAGCGGGACGTGCTTCGGCGCGTCGGGGGCCGCGAGGGTGGCGATCTTCGGCGCCGGGACCGCCAGCCCGTTCGCGCTGATCCCGGACCTCGCGAACGCGCGCTATGTGCTGCTCATAGGGAGGAACGTGAACTGCACGATGGGGGAGCTGAGGGCGCTCTCCGCCGCGAGGGGCGACAATGTCCAGGTGGTCATCGTGGACCCCAAGATGCCGAACGCGGCGCTGCCCGCGGAGACATGGTGGCTCCCCATAAGGCCCGGGACGGACGCGGCCTTCGCCCTGGCGATAGCCAACTATATCATACAGAACGGACTGTACGACGCGAAATTCCTAAAGGAGTACACGGACGCGCCTTTCCTGATCAAGCCGGACGGGACCCCGCTCACCGGGGCCGACCTGGGGTGGGGGAACGGCGACTTCGCGGTCTACGATGAGTACGCGGGCGCGATCACCAGTTACAGGTCATCGCAGTCCCCATCGCTCGAATACTCCGGGAGCGCGACCCTCGCGAACGGTTCCACGGTGCAGGTGACCACCGCGTTCAATCTGCTCGCCCAGAGGGCATCGAAGTACACCCCGCAGGTAGCGTCGGGGATCACCGGGATATCCGCGGACGAGATCGCGAGCATCGCCCGGGAGTTCGCGGATCTCAGGGGCGTCGCGTACACGGGATGGTGGAGCGCGAGGAACGGCAACGACTTCGACGACTGGAGGGCGATAGACATCCTGAACATACTCGTGGGCAGCGTAGAGAGGCCCGGCGGTCTACTCTTCCCGGTGCCCGGCGCTATCCCGTCGTTCATAGGAGTGTCGGGCGGCGTGATCAAGAGCGTATTCGGCGGCTCCGCCCCGGCGCCCAGTTCCCTCACGAAGTACCCCAGGGTCGACTGGTACAAATGGCCGATCCTCGCCAAGACCGGCGTCTCCCAGTTCAAGGGCGTCGTGGACGCGGCCCTGACCGGCAAGCCCTACCCGATAAAGGCGCTTTTCATAGTCGCGACGGAGCCGCTCCACAGGGACGTCGACCTCGAGAAGGTGAAGGAGGCGCTGAAGGCGATGGACCTCGTGGTGGTCATAGACGTGCTCCCGCAGGACGTGATCGACTACGCGGACTACGTGCTCCCCGACTCCATATATCTTGAGAGGGAGGAGATCACGTCGATCCCGGATACCCCGGACTTCGCGGTCGAGTACTCATATCCGGCGCTGAGCCCCCCTCAGGGGAACGACGCCATGCCAATGCTCTGGGCCATGATGGAGATAGTCAGGAGGGTGAATCCGTCCATGGCCTCGGCCCTCGGCTACACCGACGAGATGAGCTCCGATCCGTGGGGATTCCAGAGGGAGGTGGCGGAGGCCGAGATAGCGGCGCTCGCGAAGGCCAACGGGATGGACCCCGGATCGTTCTATTCGGAGCTGAAGGCCAACGGGTTCATCGTGCTGAAGAGCCACAGCTACGGGATCCCGGCCCTGAAGACCCCGAGCGGGAGAATAGAGATCTACTCGCTGTTCGCGCAGCAGAACGGTCTGGACCCGCTCCCCGATTACGCCCCTCCGGCGTACACACGGCCCTCCTCGCCCGACGAGTTCGTCCTGATCACGGGGAAGGACTATCAGGTGACCAATCAGGCCGCGTGGCTCCTCCCCATGAAGTGGCTCGCCAGCGAGATGCGGATGATATGGATGAATCCATCGGACGCCGGGAGGCTCGGGATAAGCACGGGGGACATCATACAGCTGGAGTCGATCGACACCGGCGCGACCGCCACGGGGAAGGCGCTCGTCACCGACAGGGTGGCGCAGGGCGTGCTGTTCGTGCCCCAGGCGATGGGCGGGCACACATCCTCCATGATAACGGAGCAGTTCTCTTGGCTGACCGAGGGCGTCAATCCGAACGAGCTCAACGCGGGTTACGTGAGCAAGGTCGGAGTGGGCGTCCTCAACGCATCGGTGAAGGTGACCAAGATATGAGGCTCGGATTCCTGTGGGACACCACGCTCTGCGTCGACTGCGGCGCGTGCGTCGCGGCCTGCTCCGCCGCCAACTATCCCGAGGAGCGCTGGATGGAGAACAAGTCGTGGAACTGGCTAACGAGCAACATCCTGCTGACGTACTACGACGAGACGCCGTCGGGGAGGGCCTACTCGCTCCTTACATCTTGCATGCAGTGCGAGAACGCGCCGTGCGTCGCGGTGTGCCCGACCGGGGCCAGCTACATAGATGCGGACACGGGGCTCGTGCTCGTGGACTACGACAAGTGCATAGGCTGCAGGTACTGCATGGCCGCATGCCCCTACGGGATGAGGTGGCTCGATCCCATCAACGGCTGGCCGAACAAGTGCCCGGGTCCCGACTCGCTGGACAGGATCTCGAAGGGCGAGAATCCGCCGTGCGTCGCGGCCTGCCCGACGGGGGCCAGGGTGTTCGGCGACCTGGACGATCCGAACAGCGAGATATCGATGAGGCTGAGTGGGAGCGAGTCGATCAGGCTGCTCGATGACAAGGGCACGAAGCCGAAGTACTTCGTGGTGGTGGGCAGATCGCCGATCGCGGATGAACAGGCGGCGGAGCTGCAACAGGGAGGTGGTTGATATGGTGTTCACCCAGCTTCAGGTGGTCGGATGGGGATGGGACATAGCGGCATTCCTCTGGCTGGCCGGAATGAGCGGCATGGCGGCCGCGATCTACGCGGCGCTGGTGCACGGCGGCCTGATGAGCGATGCCCGCAGGAAGGCCTACTCGTGGGCGCTCTTCGTCGGAATAGCGGCCGCGCTCGTCCTGGTTGTATCGGACCTCAGCAGGCCGTACAACCTGATGAACGCGATGCTGCTCTCGCTCGAGCAGGGGACGTTCGGAATAGGGAGGAGCTGGATGGCGATAGGCATAGTACTGCTCGCGATAATGGCGCTGATGTCGCTGGCGCTCCTGGTCTCGTCGTACGCTGGCGGGATCCTGAGTCCCCTGAGGGGGAGGGCTTACTCGTACGCAATGCTCGCCGTCGGAATCCTGGTCACAATGTACAGCGGATTCCTGCTGGCCGCCGCCCCCGGGCAGCCCTTCTGGAACACGCCGCTCCTGCCGCTCCTCTGGCTGGCCAGCGGGACCACCGCGGCTATGGGGCTCTCCGAGATAATGCTGTACAGGACCGGTGAGGATAGGGAGCTCTCCACGAGGATATCGCTCTACGGGGCATTCGCGGAGCTCGTCGAGCTCCTGACGCTGTCGGCGTACATGTACATGTCCTACGCAGCGATGGGGGTGGGCGCTCACATAGCGGCCGAGCAGATGCTCTTCGGGCCGCTCTCCTACATAACGTGGATAGGCGTCGTGGCGCTGGGGATAGTCGGCCCAATGATATCCGGGTTCGTGTTCGCCAAGTACAGGTACAGCGGCTATGCGCTGCTGGCCGTCGCGGTGCTCGTGATAGCTGGTGCGCTCCTGCTGAGGTACACTGTGCTCGCATCGAGCGCATTCGAGCCCATAGGCCTGCTCTAGAGTCCGGGAGGCTCCGGCGTATTTTTCCATATATACGACGCAGCGGATGCTGTCTACGAGCCATCAGCGGTCGGATTTTTCATGCATCGACCTGACGGATGGTCAGGGGGTGGAGGTCCCCCTGCGTGTCGCGCCCATGGCGGTCCTCAGGATCTGCGCATCCTCCTCCAGTTCGTCCTCCGAGACCGTCGGGACGCCGAGCGATGCGCCCAGCCTCCTGTACCTGTCCAGGACGTCCCCGCGCGAGGATATGGGAAATCCCTGGACGGCGTCCATTAGGGAGAAGAGCGCGGCCAGGAACTCCCCGCTGCGCGCCGGTATCAGCATCAGATGATAATGAGGTATCCTCAATCCCCTCGCGAGCATCACGACCGCCTCCGGGGAGAAGTTATCCTTGATCGCCCTCCCGGCCGCCGACGCCACTGAGTAGAAATGGTGGATGAGCCCCTCCGGCATCTCATAGAAGAACGTGAAATGCTCCCGGGGGATCACTAGCACCTGTCCCCTGGACAGTGGATACCTATCCATGATCACAATGACTCTGTCGTCGCTGTACGCGAAATGCGCCCTCTCCTCCCCCCTCGAGATCCTGCAGAAGACATCCCCGGGCATCATCCGTCATGGACCGCGCTAAGCGTTTATTCCTTGCGGGCCTGAGGACCTGTGTCTCTACTGCGACCGGAGGACCTGTGTCTTTACTGCGATATGATCATCGAAGCCTCGATCGAGTTCCGTATATGATTCAACATACAGGCCGTAAATTGAGAAACATATAAAATGGGTTACCAGGAGCGGATCGCGTGCCGCCGAAGCTCCTGGCAGCGTTCTCATCCGAGTGGTTCTCCGTCGCGCTGGGCACGACCGCCACGTCGGTCGCGGTCTACTGGATGTCCGCGCTCCACCACATACCCATCCTGCGCTGGGTGGGGCTGGCGTTCCTCATCATCGGCGCCACGTCCTTCGCTGTGATCTCGGTTCTCTGGGCGGCGAGGGGGCTGGCGTTCCCCGATCTCATCGGGAGCGATTCGCGCAACCTGAACCGCGTGAGCTTCACCGCCGTGATGCCGCTGGAGATGATCGCACTGGGAACCGCGCTCCAGCTCTACCTGGGGACACCGCGCGCCGCGTTCGCCGAGCTCCTGTCCGCGGATTACTTCGCCGCGTTCGCCGTATCCATGTCCCTCAGCGTGCTGGAGGGCTATCTCCTCTACACGAGGAAGGAGATCTCCGGGGGCGATCTGACCTATGCGCTCATGATACCCCCCGTATCGGTGTCCACCGGGGTGCTGCTGGCCCCCTCACTCGTGCAGACAGCTCCGGGCCTGGCCCCCCTCGCGGATTTCCTGGTCGCGGGCGGCCTCGGGGTGAGCTTCATGCTATTCATATTCATAGGATCCCTGGGGCTCGCCGCACACGTCAGGGAGGTCAGGACTCCGGAATCCATACCGGTGGCGATATTTCCGGTCGGGGTATCCAGCATACTGGTCATCAACATACTGTTCCTGTCATCGATCGGCTTCATCCAGGGAAAACTTGCGCTCATGATCGCGATCGCGTTCTGGGGGTTCGAGTTCTGGAACTTGCTCGTGATGACCGCCGTGAGCGCCGCATCCCTCCGCGGCCGGCCCCCGATGAGCGTCTGGGCTTACCTGTTCCCGCTCACGATCTTCTGGGTATCATCGATCCGCATATCCGCGCTCCTGGCCTCCTCGGGGTACTCGCTTCCCTCGATGATCGTGATCGCGGCCGGCACCGCGGTCGCGGTCGCCATCCTGCCGCTCTGGGCGTACTCGGTCTACGCGTCGGCGCTCCTGCTCAGGTGGCTAACCTCGCTGTCGAGGGCTCCGGCGCCGGCGGACGTCGTGGCCGAGGGCGAGGAGGGCGGGAAATCCCCGTAGATGGCGGCCATCAGCTCCCTCAACCTCCTCCCGAGCTCCTCATCCGATCCGGCCACCACACATACGTGTCCCATCTTCCTCCCCGGCCTCGCCTCGGCCTTCCCGTACCACCAGAGCCTCGTGCCGGGCACCGATAGTATGTTCCGTACCGGCAGCTCCCCCCTCGATATTCCCAGGATGTTCACGATCCCCGTCGGACGGAGGATCTCGGTTGATCCGAGCGGCATGTCCAGTATGGCGCGCAGGTGATTCTCGAACTGACTGGTCGCGGCCCCGCAGAG
>Ga0080003_1000570_pt1 | contig 23712 bp, 25 predicted proteins | sample JossMetagenome_FD_69206 | JGI IMG/M metagenome (GOLD analysis project Ga0080003, IMG submission 69206) | Hot spring microbial communities from Joseph's Coat, Yellowstone National Park, USA - JC2_E (SPADES assembly) (version 2) | ecosystem: Environmental > Aquatic > Thermal springs > Hot (42-90C)...
ACACAGTGAATAGTGAGAAGTAAACGGTAAATGGCAAATACTTATTTGCTGTCACGAAAGGCGAATGCCGGAGCCAACGATATTTCATATTTAAAGTTGATCAAGTATAATTTCAGCGGATTTTTTCTCCATTTTGCCTATATGTTATTGGCTATGTGTTTTTAATCAACTTAATTTTGGTATAATTCTAAAGAAATCAAATTTTTTGAAAGGAGAGTATCAATATGACACTTAATCCTTTGATCAATCAAGCCAAGGAAAAAATGGAAAAATCAATTGCTTCAATCAAGACGGAACTGACACATATAAGAACTGGAAGGGCTTCTCCTTCACTTTTAGATGAGATCAGAATGGATTATTACGGAACGCCAACACCAATTTCGCAAGTTGCGTCGATAAGCGTTTCTGAAGCAAGGACACTCACCGTTAAACCATGGGATAGAACACTTTTATCCATGATAGAAAAGGCCATTTTGGCATCAAATCTCGGAATAACGCCAATCAACGATGGTACAGTCATAAGACTTAATTTTCCATCTCCAACCACAGAACAAAGAAAAAATCTTGTTAAAAAATCAAAAGAGATAATTGAAAATGGCAAAATAGCGGTTAGAAACATAAGAAGAGAGATAATGAAGGTCGTAAAAGAAGAAAAAGAAAGCGGAAAGATCACCGAAGACGATGAAAAATCTCTTGAAGAAGAACTTCAAAAGATAACGGATGAATACGTTAAGAAACTCGATGGAATTTTTGCCGAAAAAGAAAAGGAGATAATGGAATTTTGAAGCCGGTTCATGTGGCCGTCATAATGGATGGAAACGGAAGATGGGCTCTCAAAAAAAATCTACCAAGGTACGATGGCCATTGGAAAGGTGCTGAAGTTGCCGAGGATATCATAGAGTGGTGCAACGATAGGGGGATAAAATATTTAACTCTTTTCTCTTTCTCAACGGAAAATTGGAAAAGACCTCAATCTGAAATTAACATGATATTTCACATACTTGCCAAATATCTAAACGATAGACTTAACAAAGTGATCGAGAAAAATGCCCGTCTTCATTTCATAGGAGATCTCAATGCACTGAATCCTGAAACACGTCTTATATGTTTGAATTCGGAACAAAGCACATCCAAATGCACGGGTATGGTTATAAATCTTGCGGTAAATTACAGTGGAAGAAGCGAAATTTTGAAGGCTGCTCAGGAATGGGACGGTAAAGATGAATTTGAATCACATCTTTACACCGCCGGACAACCTGATCCTGATTTTCTCATAAGGACAGGTGGAGAAAAAAGAATAAGCAATTTCATGCTTTGGCAAATGGCTTACACAGAACTTTACTTCACCGATGTTTTATGGCCGGATTTTTCTGAAAGTGATTTAGATCTTGCGCTTGAAGATTTTTCGAAGAGAGAAAGGAGATTTGGGGGAATCGGATGAGAAAAGAGACAAAGATACGCCTTATAACTTCTGCAGTTGCAATACCACTGGGAATTTTATGCTTTTTTAATTTTTGGAGTACCGTTGGACTTTCGGCGACGGCAGTCGGCCTTGCGGGATACAACTACATTCAAATAACGCTTAGCAACTCGAGAAAAATTCACAGGTATTTTTACATAATTGCCATACCGGCACTCAACGTAGTTTTTGGATTTCTTGTTCAGATGCCGGCCATGATAGTTTTATCTTACTCCCTTGTCATGAGTGTCGGATTTTTTCTTGCCATCGCTTTTAACGATCCGAACGAAACGATAGAAAGAAACATCGTCTATGGTTCTTTGGGATTATGGTATTTATCTTTCAATCTTGCCTTTTTCATCCTCATATACGCTCAATTCGATGCAGTGTACTCTTTAAGTGCTCTCGGTTCAGCCTTTGTTTTTGACTCTGCTGCTTACTTTGTAGGATCGAGATGGGGAAAGCATAAATTCATAAAGAGGATAAGCGCAGGAAAATCAATCGAGGGAGTCATAGGTGGTTTCATTTTTCTCATAATTTTCTTTGTCATTTACGATTCGATTCTTTATCCGTTTTTTGGCTGGCGTCATTTCAGTTGGATAGCAATAATAATTCTTTCAATGGTTTTCTCTTTTTTCGACACCGTGGGAGATATAACACAATCGGTTTTTAAAAGAAATCGCCAGATAAAAAACGCCGGAAATATTCTTCCCGGTCATGGTGGATTTTGGGACAGGATAGATGGTCTTTTGATTTCGGTACCGATGTACTACGTTACCTTCGTCATTCTGAATTATTTCCATTTACTTAAAGCATGATAAAAAAATACTCTTATTTTGCCTTCTTCACATTTGGATTCTTCGCCATGATCCTTCCAAGTGCACTTCCTATTGCCATGAAAGAGTTCAGAATGGATTATTCTCAAAGCGGCTACATCATGATAATAGGCACAGCAGGTTACATAGCAGGTTCTTTGATATGTGCCTTATTTGCACATAAAATAGGACTGAAAATGATCGCCGTACTGGGCGCTTTTTTCTCTGCAGTTGGATTGCTTTATTTCTTTTTCGTCAGAGATTTTATCAACCTTTCTTTCGCAAATTTCATCGCAAACATAGGAATGGGCTTCATAGAAATAGGAATAGGATCCTTAATAGGTTCATTGAAAGAAGAAAATGTTTCTGGGATTCTAAACAGGGTTAACGCACTTTTTGCATTTGGTGCTTTCGTAAGCCCTTTCATCGTCTCTTTTATCGTCAATTACAAGATGAACTGGCAGATCGCTTATCTCATAGGCACTTTTTTTGCGATCCTGTCACTTGCGATATCTTTGAAAATCAAAGAGGTTAAAAGTGAAAAATCAACCGATGAATTGAAAATCAACGCTTTTAATCCTTTTTTCATACTTATATACATCATGATAGGCATATACGTTGGATATGAAGCAACGTATTCATCATGGGTCACAACGTTCTTAACCAATTTCAGGCACATAGATGTGGCTTTAGCCGCTCTTTCTTCCTCCGCTTTTTGGATAGGCATGTTTTTGGGAAGGCTTTTTGCGAGTTACATAAGGGTGAAGGCAACGGTATGGCTTATTTTCATAGTTGCCGCTTCTCTTATTTCCGTTATCTTCTCGGTGGCTTCTGCAAATTATTACATCGCGATGATCTTCGTGCTTTTGAGCGGATTGTTTTTTGCAAGTACCTACCCAACTATTCAATTGATGCTGATAGAAAAGGCCGGAGGAAATATCGGAAATTTGATGGGTGTATTTGTCTTTTTTGTTGGCATCGGCGCAACACTTGCACAATGGATGGTAAGTGCCACTTCAAATTTGTGGGGTATACTCGTTGGATTCAGTTTAATACCCTTTATGATACTTGCAGAATTGGCACTTTCGATACATATGAAGACAAAAGTGGTGAAAAATGGCCAGTAGCGTATAAAAACAGAAATTATACTAAATCTCTTTTAAAAGTGAAATGAATGAACAACACGTAGCACGTGGCGGAAAGAGAGTAGTGATTAGTGAGCAATGAGCAGTAAAAGGCGAATGCCGAAGCCAACGATATTTCATATTTAAAGTTGATCAAGTATATACTAAATCTCTTTTAAAAGTGAAATGAATGAACAGCACGTAGCACGTGGCAGGTGGCGCGTAGAACAAACAGTGAATAGTGAGAAGTAAGCGGTAAATGGCAAATACTTATTTACTGTCACGAAAGGCGAATGCCGAAGCCAACGATATTTCATATTTAAAGTTGATCAAGTATATAAAAAGGAGATGGTAAAGTGGAAAAAGGATACGTTCAGATTTACACAGGCAACGGAAAAGGCAAAACGACAGCCGCAATAGGTTTAAGTATCAGAGCCTTTGGAGCCGGGCTCAAAGTCTCTTTCATTCAATTTGTTAAAGGCAGATACACGAGTGAAATGAAAAGTTTCGAGAAACTTGGAATAGAATTTTTTCAGGGCGGGCGACCAGAATTCATAATTGGAAAACCCGGTAAAGACGATATCGATGCCGCATTAAAAACATTGGAGATGGCCAGAGAAAAGGTGTCAAGTGGAATGTACGATCTTGTTGTTTTAGATGAGATAAACGTCTCGATCTACCTTGGCCTTATATCAGAAGAGGACGTCATAGATTTAATTTCTAAGAAGTCCTCTCGGACTGAGGTGATCCTGACCGGCAGATACGCAACTCAAAAGATGATCGATATGGCCGATCTCGTTACGGAAATGCGAGAAATAAAGCATTATTACACAAAAGGTGTTGAACAAAGAACGGGTATAGAGGTCTGATGTGTCAAAAATTTTGATGGTGCAGGGAACAGCTTCTGGGGTCGGTAAATCCCTTATCGTTGCTGCACTTTGCAGGCATTTCAAAAAGAGGGGATTGAAAGTTGCTCCGTTTAAATCTCAAAATATGTCTTTGAACTCTGCCGTCAGTGTTGAAGGTGGAGAGATGTCAAGAGCTCAATACATTCAATCCATCGCATGTGAAGAACCTCCATCTGTGAAGATGAATCCTATACTTCTAAAACCGGAAATAGATGGTTCGCAAGTCATCGTTTTCGGGAAACCGTACGGCCATTTCGGAGCTAAAGATTACATGTATTCGAAAAAAGAGGAATTTTTCTCCTTGGCACTTGAATCTCTTAACTTTTTGATCCTTTCTCATGATGTAGTTGTTATAGAAGGTGCAGGAAGTCCTGCAGAGATAAATCTAAAAGCCCATGATATAGTCAACATGTCGATAGCCAAAGCTGTCAACGCTCCTGTGCTGCTTGTAGCAGACATAGAAAGGGGTGGTTCCTTTGCCCAGATAGTTGGGACGATGGAATTACTCGAAGAGGATGAAAAAAATTTGGTCAGAGGCTACATCTTCAACAAATTCATGGGAGATAAATCTTTGCTCGGTGATCATCCAGATATGATAGCAAAAAGGTACGGTATGAGCTTCTTCGGCACGATGCCTTACGTGAAGCACAGAATACCGGAAGAAGATTCAATGATAGATTGGCACACAAAAGAAAAGGGCGATCTTAACGTTGAGATCATACATCTTCCGCACCTTTCCAACTTCGATGATTTCGATCCTCTTCTGTGGAATACCAGTGTTAGATTCGTTGATGAAGGAAGATTGAGCGGAGATATCATAATAATACCCGGAACGAAGATGACAATCGAAGACCTTGAATGGATGAAAAGATCTGGACTTGATGTTGAAGTTAAAAAAGCCGCAAAAAACGGCGCCTACATAATTGGAATATGCGGTGGGTACCAGATACTTGGGGAAAAAATTAAAGATCCCGAATCGAATAAAAAGATAGATGGACTTGGAATGATCCCCGTTGATACGGAATTCGAGCCTGAAAAAATAGTTTCGAATCTCAAGGGACGTGAACTATTTTCAGGGAAAAATCTCTTGATAGAAGGATATGAAATTCATCACGGTAAATCTTATTGTACGTCAGATCCGGCTCCCTTTGCAACTGTGAGTGATGTTAATGGAAAAGCTGTAAGTTATGGGGATGGGTACATGAAAGGTAGAATTTTTGGAACATACTTTCACGGATTATTTCAAAATTTCGATTTCACCCAGGAATTTCTTAATTCGATAAGGCGTTCTAAGGGAAAAGAAGAAAAAGTGATTGAAAGAATTTCACTTATCCATGAAATAGATGTATTCACAGAGATATTCGAACAAAATGTGAAGATAAAAGCCATCGAGGAGGAATTATGACAGGACTTTTCATTCCAAACCCATGGGTCTTTCTTTGTGCAATTGCTATCGATCTCGCGATAGGTGAATATCCAAATTTCATTCACCCCGTGGTATGGATGGGAAAAATGGTCGGCTTTTTCAACATTGATTCGAATCCTAACGTTAGATTCTTCAACGGGCTGCTTCTCCTCATCTTCGACTCTGGATTATGGTTTCTTGGAGGAATAGGTGTTATGATGATCCCTGGAATCTTGGGCTTTATAATCCAAGTGTTATTGCTCAAATCAACCTTTTCGATCAGAGGCCTTTACGCGCATGTTAAGAGATGTAAAGTTGATGACGATGAAAAGATGAGAAAAGCAGTATCAATGATAGTTAGCCGTGATACATCAAAACTTGACAGGTGGCATCTGATCTCTGCAGCACTTGAAAGTTTGTCTGAAAACACTTCCGATTCTATAACGGGGCCAATTTTTTATTATGCGCTTTTTGGACTGCCAGGTGCTTTGCTTTACAGGGTAGTCAATACTTTAGACGCGATGATCGGGTATCATACCGAAAAATTTGAATGGTTTGGGAAGGCTGCGGCGCGGACCGATGATGCACTTAACTTCATTCCATCAAGATTAACTGCAACTTTTTTTACCATCTTTTCTCCCAAAAGGGCCTTTGGCGCTATTTTCAAATACGGGCCAATCAAAATAAATGGTACATATCCGATGAGTGCATTTTCGGGAGTGCTTGGTGTTGAATTCGAAAAGATAGGCATTTACAAATTCGATGGCAGAGAACCTGTTTTAAGTGATATAACCAGAGGACTTAGGTTGTATGTCTTTTCTACGGCGGTGATCTTGTCCTTTTTTTTATTGTTGATAGTGGTGAGATGAATGGAAGTTCATGGTGGATCTAAAGATGAAAAACTCATCGATTTTTCAATCTCAGTAAATCCTTACACACCCAGATGGAAAGATGACCTTTTCAAGCGATGTGAAAAGATCGCGAACAGATATCTTTACACCGAATGGCTTGAAGATGAATTCAGAAAGAAGTTCGGCCAGAATACAGTGATCCTTGCCGGTGCCACCGAAGCTTTTCAAATAGCCGGCCTCAGCGTTATGAATGGAGCAAACGTCATAATCCCATCGCCTTCTTACGGTGAATATGAAAGAGTTGCGTCTTACGGTGCAAAGAATGTCATGAAAATACCGCCCAAAGGTGGAATAGATATTGACACTGAAATGGCCTTCGCACTCGCAGATAGAAAGGTAAAAGATGGAAGAACGGTTTTGATACTTGGGAATCCTAACAATCCAACGGGAAAATACTTGAACTTCAAAGAAGAAATCACTACACTTGGAAATGATGGTGTTACCATCATCCTTGATGAAGCTTTTGTAGATTTTGTCGATGAAAAAAAGATTTGGCACATCGATCATCCGAATGTCATAACGGTGAGGAGTTTCACAAAATCTTATGGAATGCCAGGAATAAGGGTTGGGTACGTGAAAAATGATGAGTTCAAAAGACATTTTGAAAAGTACAGATCTCCGTGGGCCATAGGAAGTTGTGGATATGCCTTTGTTGAATTTCTCATTGAAGATGACGGAACTTTTTTGAAAGAAAGTGTCGATAAAATACGTGGTGAGGCCAAAAGATTCGAGAACTTTGGGCTCCTCACCGATGCCAATTTTGGATCTTTAAAAGTTAAAAATGCCTCTGAGATTCAGCAAAAATTGGACGGATCCGGTATTCATGTGAGAAGCTGCGAGAGCTTTGGGCTTAAGGATAGAATCCGTCTTTCGATAAGAACTCCAGAAGAGAATGATCATCTTTTTGAAGCCCTTGAGAAGGTGATCGGATGATACTTGTAACCGGTGGTGAAAGATCTGGAAAAAGTGATTTTGCCGTGAAAATGGCGATAAAAAAGTCCACGAGGGCATTCATAGCTACTGCTGAACCTTTCGATGATGAGATGAGATCGAGGATTGAAAAACACAGGAAGGACAGAAAAGACCTTTTCGATACTTTCGAAGAGCCTCTACACCTTTCAGAGACATTGAAGATGACAAAAAATTATGATGTCTGCGTCATCGATTGCATGACAACATGGGTTGGAAATCTCATGTATCATGGCGTTGATTCGAAAGCAGAAACAGAAAAATTTCTTGCAAATCTAAACGGCAACGAGATAATCGTATCAAACGAGGTGGGCATGGGGATTATCTCGGTTGATAAAATGACTCGCACTTACGTTGAAACACTCGGCAGGCTCAACCAAGAAATAGCAAAGATGGCAAATGAGGTGTTTTTCATGGTCGCGGGAATTCCTCTCAAAATAAAATGAAAAATATAACCGGTGCGATAGGATTCTTAACGAGAATTCCTATAAAAACAAATGTTAACCCTGCAAATACCGTTGGTGATTTTCCCATAGTCGGATACATGGCGGGTGGAATATACATACTTTTATTTTGGATTTTGGGAAGATCTTTGCCTGTCATCGTGCTTTCGATCTTCTTGGTTTATTTTCTTTTCAACGCTTTTCATTTCGACGGCTTGCTCGACACGACAGATGCTTTTATGTCCCAAAAGCAAAGAGAAAAGAAACTGGAGATAATGAAAATGGGTAATGCCGGTCCTATGGCTATCCTCGTTGGCACACTTTACATGATTCTGATGGTCTACGTACTTGGTCGGGTATCATTCGTCGGGATTTTAGCAAGCACCGTTTCAAGCCGTTACGCTATGGTGTTAACCGCCTATTTCTCAAAGCCTGCAAAATCAGGGCTGGGTGCATCGATTTTCCCTGTGAGATTAAAAACATTGATCCATGCGTCTGTTTATTTTGTTCCATTTTTGTTTTTTCCAAGAACATTTTTATTCATTGGAATAGGTCTTGTTGCAGCCTTTGCCATGAAATTGATCTCAGATCGAATGATAGGGGGCATGACAGGGGATGTGCTTGGATCGATAGAAGAGATTACTCAAATCATCGTGCTTACCATGTTTCAACTGAGGTGATCTATGAGAGACGCAAATTTGATGAAATTCAAAGATGGTTTTTTGGTCCATGCATGTGATTCGGCCGGTGGAATAGGAGAACTAAAAGATGACATTCTGAAAGTTCCGATAGAGATAATTGCCAGATACACTTTAAGAACCGCTTTGATGGAAGTCATATCGATAGGTTCAAAACCTTTAAGCGTAAGTGCCGAATTTGCCAATAATCCGGAATATGTTCAAGGGGCAATTTATGAAATAAGAAAAATGATCGAAAGATTTTCTCTTCCTCTTGTCATTTCGACAGAAAAAAATTTCAAAACATCTCAAACAGGCCTTGGCATTTCTGTCGTGGGCTTCGCACGAAATCCCATCATTGGAAATGCCCCCAAGGGTGCAGATGTTTTTGTTGCTGGTTATCCTCTTGTAGGCAATGAGGTTTTAAAATATGAAGATAAAATTTTGAGTTTTGATGATTTTTTGAATTTAAGAAGCCACGATGACGTTGGCGAAATGATACCGGTGGGATCTTCAGGAATTTTTGAAGAAGCAAAACTACTTGCACGAAATAGCGGACTTGATCTGAAAATTAAAGATGCATCCTGGCTTCACAAGAGTGCCGGCCCATCGACTTGTGTTGTCTTTTGGTCTTATGGAAAGCTTGAAATTGGCATTCCAATTAAAAAAATAGGATCTCTTGAATAAGGAGCATGTTATGTCAAAAACAAGAAAATTAACTTTGATGGCTATTTTCATTGCACTTTCATTCGTCGGTTCGCTGATAAAAATTCCGAGTCCTCTTGGAGACATAGGCTTTGATTCGACGGCAGGCTTTACAGCGGTGCTTTACCTTGGATATATCCCCGGATCAATTGTCACAATGCTTGGGTATCTTATCATCACGGCAAGTGCTGGCTTTCCTTTGGGCATCTTAACCGCTGGAGTGGCTTTGGAGATGTTTTTTGTAGCCATCGCTTACAGGTATTTTTACAGGATAAATAAGATCTTGGGCATAGCAATGGCAACTATTCTTAATGGGATAATCGCTCCTCTCATAGTTTTACCTGTTGGCGGATGGGGATTGTACATCGGACTTTTACCTTCTCTTACGATTGCAAGCATCCTAAATTTAATTACTTCCGCGATCATTTACGTTGCTCTGCAAAAGATATCAAAATTTTCTTTGAAATCGATGACTTGACATTTTAAAAAGAGTTAAGGTATAATCTCCAAGTAAGAGCGCGTAGCTCAAATGGTAGAGCGCTTCCTTGACGCGGAAGAGGTAGCAGGTTCAATTCCTGCCGCGCTCACCAAAAGGCGACCTTTAAGGGTCGCTTTGTCTTTTTATGCTATGATAGATCTTGAAGGGAGAGATTGAGTTGAAAGTCGGAGTGGTAGATGCCGGAACAAATTCATTCTTGCTTTTGATGGCAGAAAAAGAAAATTCAAGGATCAATTATTTCTTTGACACGTCTACCATCGTCGGATTGGGACATCTTGTTGATGGAAAAATAAGAGAAGAAAATTTAAAAAAAGCCTTTGAAGTCATCCAAAATTACAAAATGCTTTGTCAATCTTACGGAATTGAAAAGATCGCCATTACAGGTACTGAAATTTTCAGAAAGATAGACGAGATCTACTTTCAAAAGATCTCTGAAGGATTCGATGAAGTTCGCATCTTGACGGGAGAAGAAGAAGCATGGCTTTCTTACAGATCCGTTGTGGAAGACGATAATTTTTCAAATTTAAAAAATCCGCTTGTCATCGATATAGGCGGAGGAAGTTTTGAGATGGCGAAATACATGGAATCTAAATTCAGATTCGAAAGCATACCCATGGGCGCAGTTGTGTTAACCGATCGTTTTGTAAAAGAATATCCAGTTGCAGACCAACTCGATGATGTTGACGATCAGTTGAAAGTTTACCTTTCTTCAATCCCATCAGGACCGATTGTCTCGGTAGGAGGCACAGGAACAACCGTCGCAAGTATAATAGCAGGAAGGTCATTTGATCCTACGGTTATCCATGGAAAATTTCTCAATATCAAGGACTTAACGGAACTTCTTGAAAAAATGAAGAAAATGAGTTTGGAAAATATTTCAAAAATAAACGGCATGGAAAAAGGAAGAGAAAAAATAATAATTGCAGGACTTTTTTTGATCGTTGAAATTTTGAAATACTCACATGCCAGCGGTCTTTACATTTCCGTCAGAGGCCATAGGTATGCAGTGGCAAAGGATATGCTGGATGGTGCGAAATGATCGTGGTAAAATTAAATAAAAGAGGAATGGAAAAGATTCTAAGACATCATCTTTGGATCTTTCTGGATGAAATAAAAACGGTTATTTCCGATGAAGTTTCTGGAATAGCGAATTTGTTTTACGATGATAAATTTGTCGGTAAAGGACTTTATAACGGCAAATCAAAGAATGCCATCAAGGTTTTAACGCTCAAAGACACCGAAATAAACGCTGAATTCTTTGAAAAAAGATTTAAAACGGCGACGGTGAGAAGGAAAAATCTTTCTCAATACAGACGTGAAATCAATTCAGAAGGTGATTTAATACCAGGCCTTGTGGTTGATAGATTTGGACAAACACTTGTAATTCAAATCAGATCTTTAGCACTTGAGAAGATGAAAAATTTCATAATAGATGCACTTGTTAATGTTTATTCTCCAAATTCCATTTACGAAAGAAGTGATTTTGAATCACTTCCAGAAGAAGGATTATCAAGAAACAAAGGATTACTTTATGGAAAAATGCCAATTTCTCAGATTGTAGAGGAAGACGATCTTAAATTCTTAGTCGATGTTGTAAAAGGACAAAAAACTGGCTTTTTTTACGATCAAAGAGAATCAAGGAAACTCGCAAGAAAATTGGCATTTAAAGGGAAAGCACTTGACCTTTTCACATACACAGGTGGTTTTGCACTTAACCTTGCTAAGAGTGGAATGGATGTGGATGCGGTTGACATATCGTCACAGGACCTTGAAATCGGTCATCAAAATGCTGAAATGAACGGTCTAAAAGTCAATTTCATAAAACAGGATGCTTTTAACATTAAAAATCTTGATCTTTACGATCTCATAATTGCCGATCCACCTTCACTTATAAAAAGAAAGACAGAAAAAAGCAAGGCAGTTGATTTTTTCTCGGAATTAACCGATCAAATCATCGATCATCTGAAAGATAAAGGCTATGCCTGTATTTGCTCATGCGCTTACAACGTAAATGCGGAAATGATCGAAAGGATCGTTATGAACTCTTCGACAAAAAAATCGATAATCATAAGGCCTATATGTTGGACAGGATTGCCCATCGATCATCCATATTTACTTTCGATGCCCGAAACGAATTATCTCAAGTGTTTCTGGTTTGAGAGGGCGATTGGCATATAGCACGTGACGTGTTGGAAAAACAGAGATTAGAGATTAGAAAAAAGTAACAAAAAAGGGTGCCAATATGGCCAAAATTTTGCTTGTTGAAGATGACAGGACAATAGGAGAGATACTTTCTCTTTATCTGGGTAAACAACATGAAGTTGTGCTTGTTGACGATGGAATAAAAGCGGCTAAAATTGTAAAAGAAGACAATTTCGATCTTTTGCTGCTTGATCTTATGCTTCCTGGTTTAACCGGAGAAACCCTTGCTCAGTTGGCGAATTTAAAGGGTATTCCATTTATGATCGTAACCGCAAAAAATTCCGAGGAAGATATACTTAACGGCCTTAAACTTGGTGCGATAGATTACATAACAAAACCTCTTTCACCAAGAATTTTGGTTGCAAAGGTAGAAAACTTTTTTAGCCGTGACTCTAAAACATCCAAATTGAATTTTCACCTTAACGAAAGAGAACTTGTAACAGATAAAAAAAAGATATACCTTACTCCCATCGAGGCTAAGTTGATCAATTTCATGCTCAAAAATCGCGGGAGCATTTGCAAAAGAGAAGAATTGCTCAGCATCGCATGGGAAGGTAAAAGATCTGAAAGGATAGTGGATGCAACCATAAAGAACTTAAGGAAAAAACTTGAGGGCAGTGGAATAAAGATAAAAACGGTGGTAGGCCTTGGCTACACGATTGAAGAATCAGAAATTATCAACTAAATTCATCCTATACGTCATAATACCTGTCGCCATAATGGGCATCTTAATGGCCTTTGCCGAGCAAAGAATTTTTGAGAACAGATTTGAATATTTCGCACAGACCCAATTTATAGGTAGAAATTTTTATAGAGTTAGTCCTTATTTCTCTGAACAAAGGCTAAAAAAAATAGATGATGTAAAACGTATGACGATGGTGGAGATAGTGGTCTCATTTGTCTTTGCCTTTGGTACTTCTTTGGCAATTTCGATCATCTTGGCAGAGATTTTCCAGAGCAAAATTTCTCAATCTCTTAAAGAACTGTCAAACGCAATCGAAATCATACAGTCAAACGAGAAGCCTGATTTCTCAAACATCGCTTTCTCTTCTGAGATATCCGATCTCGCAAAAAAGATAGAAATACTTTCTGAAAAATTATCTGAAAGATCGATGGCAAGAAAGGCAATGACATCGAGCGTTTACCATGAGGTGATGACACCGCTTGGCATTGTCAAAATGGAACTTGAAGCGTTAAAAGATGATGTGATACCGTACGAAAAGCCACTTGTTGATAAAATGCTGATAAGTGTGGATCATATTTCTGAAGTGCTTAAAGATCTCAAAAATATTGAAGGTGATGAACTCGCCTATTCCAGAGAAACTTTTGATGCAGGAGAAGAAACGGAAAAAGTGTTCAAATCTTTTATGGCAGTATTTGAATCGAGAAATATAACTTTCAAAACTCAATTTGAAAATGTCGAGATAAATGCCGATAAAAGAAGATTCAAACAGGTGATCTTCAATTTGCTTTCCAACGCGGCAAAATACACTTTGCAAGGTGGTATGATCAAAATCAAAACCGGAAAAACGGGAATAGAAATTTCGAACACCTTTAAAGGAAAATCTCCGGAAAAATTGGATTATGGAACAGGTTTGAGATTTGTAAGTAACTTTTGTGAGTACCACGGATTTGAATTTTCAATCAAAAAAGTTGACGAAAATGTCGTGGCTTCAATTGTATTCAAAGATTGAAATACACAATCGTTGAACATTTTGACCAAAAAAATGTTATCATTAACTTTGTAACAGAGTGTTCTCTGGAGCGTGAAAATGGAAAAACCAAGGTTTTTTAAAACGATGCCTGATTACAAAGAACTTGTCATTTTGTCTGAAATAGATAAAAATTCAAAAACAACTCAAAAAGAAATCGCCATGAAATGTGATATAACTCCCCCAATGGTCAACAAATACCTTGCAATTCTCGAATCTAAAGGTGAAATTGAGATCAAAGGGACAACAACTCGAAATACGACGTATCATCTCACACCTGAAGGCAAAAGCAAACTGATGATTTTGAATATATCTTACAGCAGAGAGATTCTAACGATGTACAAAGCATCAGAAAAAAATTTTGAACCTGTTTGGAATCATCTGATTTCTAAAAAATTAAAAAAGATACTGCTTTTTGGTGCTGGAGACATCGGAGAAATGGCTTTAGAGATAATGGAAAGTCATGGCATTAAAATTGTAGGGTTTATAGATGAAAATTCAGAAAGAATTGGAAATAAAATACAAAGGTTTACAATAAAATCCGTTAACGATTTGAATGAAATTGATTTCGACGCCATCGTGATAACTTCATATCGTCACGGCGTTGAAATGGCAAAGAGGATAATTTCAAAAACAGAAAAACCTGTGTTCATTTTCTTTCTTGAAAATGGAGTTACATATCTTAAACTTGTCGAAAGGGCAAACAAAAGGGAGGGTAACTGATGTTAGGATGGATAATTGGAATTGCCGTGGTTGTCGTTTTGATAATCATCGCGATATGGCTGATCGCGGCTTATAACTCTCTTGTAACTCTTAAAAAGAGAGGACAAAATGCATGGGCACAGATAGACGTTCAACTCAACAGACGTCACGATTTGATTCCCAACCTTGTTGAATCTGCAAAGGGATACATGAAATACGAACAAGAGACGCTACAAAAAGTCATAGATGCGAGATCGAAGGCTGTAAGTGCCGGAAATGTCAAAGACAAAATAGACGCAGAAAATCAACTTACGGGTGCTCTCGGAAGATTACTCGCCGTATTTGAAAGGTATCCGGATCTAAAGGCAAATCAAAATGTTCAGATGCTTATGGAACAATTGACAGATACGGAAAACAAAATAGCATATTCGAGGCAATTTTACAACGACATAGTAACAAGATACAACACAAAAACGGCTGTTTTCCCATCAAATATCGTTGCTAATCTTTTTAAATTCGAAGAAATGACTTTGTTTAAAGTTGAAGAAGAAGTTAAAGTCGCACCAAAAGTAGATCTTAATTTTTGAATTGAAAAGGAGGCATAAACAATGTATGTAAAAAGTACGAAAGATATCCTTGATAAGGCTAATGCCGAATATTACGGTGTAGGAGCATTTAACATCAACAGTTTAGAGTTTTTGGCTGGAATTATAAGTGCGGCGGTTACAAAAAGATCTCCTGTCATAATTCAGGCAAGTGAAGGTGCGATGTCTTACGCTGGAAATGGCGATTTTAGAAAAGGCGCGAAAGTTCTTGCGGATATGGTCAGAAGATATTCGGATAACATCCCAGTTCCAGTGGCACTTCACCTTGATCACGGCCATGATCTCGATCACGTGCTGGCTGCCATAAGGGCAGGATTTACATCGGTCATGATAGATGCATCTGCAAAACCTTTTAAGGAAAACGTCGAGATCACGTCCGAAGTTGTGAGAATAGCACATGCTGCCGAAATTTCAGTTGAGGCAGAACTCGGAAAACTTGTGGGTGTCGAAGATAACGTTTCCGTTGCTGAAAGAGATGCAACTTTAGTCGATCCTGATGAAGCAAAAATTTTTGTCGAAAAGACGGGCGTGGATTTTCTTGCACCGGCGATTGGAACAAGCCATGGTGCCTTTAAGTTCAAAGGAGAAGCAAAATTGGACTTTGAAAGATTGAGAAAAGTTAAACAATTGACCAAGATCCCTCTTGTACTTCATGGTGCATCGAGTGTTCTCGAAGCGGATGTCGAAAAAGCCAATTCTTATGGAGCAAAAATAGAAGGGGCAAAAGGAGTTCCGTTTGATATCCTCAAAGAAGCCATCAAATACGGTATAAACAAGATAAACACGGATACAGATCTGAGAATAGCGTTTATAGCAGAACTTAGAAAATCTCTTCATGAAAAGCCATCGGATATAGATCCAAGAGATTTCTTCAAGCCTGCGATAGAGGCTGTTAAAAACGTGGTTGCCCAGAGAATGGATATACTTGGGTCGTCTAATAAAGTTTAATCGGAGGTGTTTGAATTGAAGATTCTCGTGATCAACGCTGGAAGTTCATCCTTGAAATACCAATTGTTTGACATGAAAGATGAAAGTGTCTTATGCAGTGGGATAGTTGAGAGGATAGGATTAAATGGTTCAAGATTGGTACACAAAGTACAGGGTAAAAAATACACGATCGAGAGTGCTGTCAAAGATCACAAAATTGCTTTGAAACTTGTACTTGATATCTTAGCAGACAAAGAAAAGGGAGTTATAAAATCCATGGACGAAATAAATGCCGTCGGTCATAGAGTCGTTCATGGCGGAGAAAGTTTTTCAGGATCGGTGCTTATAGATGAAAAGGTCATGAAAGCACTGGAAGATAACATTCAACTTGCTCCTCTTCACAACCCACCAAACATAATGGGAATAAGGGCAGCTCAGGAATTACTTCCAAACGTTCCTCACGTGGGTACCTTTGATACCGCTTTTCATCAGACATTATCAAAAAAAGCATATCTTTATGCTATACCTTTGAAATATTACACGAAATACAAAATAAGAAGATATGGTTTTCACGGCACATCGCATTTTTATGTTTCACATAGAACGGCAGAAATTTTGAAAAAACCCGTCGAAGAGATGAAAATAATCACCTGCCATATAGGAAATGGAAGTTCTGTTGCAGCTGTTAAGTATGGGAAAAGCATCGACACTTCGATGGGCTTTACCCCTCTTGAAGGGCTTGTAATGGGGACAAGATCGGGAGACCTTGATCCGGCGATCGTTACATTCTTACAAGAGAAAGAAAATTTATCTTATAAGGAAATAAATAACATTCTTAATAAGGAAAGCGGCGCTTTTGGCCTTTCAAATGGACTCAGCAGTGATATGAGAGATATTGAAAATGCCGCACTTGAAGATCATAATGACGCCGCCAAAATGGCTCTCGACATATACGACTACAGAATAGCAAAATATGTCGGTGCATACGCTGCGGCGATGAATGGTGTGGATGCGATAACGTTTACGGCCGGCGTTGGAGAAAATTCCGCATATACAAGGGCCGACGTTTGTTCTTACCTTGAATTTCTTGGATTAAAGGTAGATCCGAACAAAAACAACATTCGCGGAAAAGAGGCAATAATATCAACAGATGATTCTAAGGTAAAGGTGCTTGTTGTACCAACAAATGAAGAACTTGTAATAGCGCGTGATACACAAAAAATCGCGCAAAGCATAAAGAAATGAGGAGGAAGTCTCATGATTTTGATGAAAGGAAAAAGCATAGTAAGCATTGACGATTTGATGATCGAAGAATTGAATCAATTGATCGACACATCGATCCGGCTTAAGGACGAACTTTACAGTGGTGAAAGAAGAGATGTGCTGTCCGGTAAAACACTCGGTATGATCTTTGAAAAGCCATCTTTAAGAACAAGAGTTGCCTTTGAAACTGCTATGACTCAACTTGGCGGTCATGCGATATATTTAGGACCTGACGATATAAAACTTGGCAAACGTGAAACGACAGAAGACATAGCGAAGGTCCTGTCAAGCATGGTGGATGTCATCATGGCAAGAGTTTTTGCACACAAAACGGTTGAAGATCTTGCCAAATATTCACGTGTGCCTGTTATAAATGGACTTTCAGATTTTGAACATCCCACCCAAATTGTCGGTGATATGGTAACTGTCAAAGAAAAATTTGGATATTTCAAGGGATTAAAATTCTCATTCATCGGAGATGGTAACAACGTCGCAAATTCGATAGCGCTCGCTGGTGCAAAATTGGGAATGCATGTCGTCATTGCATCACCAAAAGGATATGAACTTCAAAAGAAAGTCGTTGAAAGATCTCTTGAAATAGCAAAATTGACGCAGGCCAAAGTGGAAATCACAAACGATCCATCTTACGCCGCTAAGGATGCGGATATAATATACACAGATGTTTGGGCTTCGATGGGACAGGAAAGCGAAGCCGAAGCAAGAAAAAAGATATTTGCACCGTATCAGGTTAACGCAAAAATAATGAGTCTTGCGAAACCTACGGCTATTTTCATGCATTGTTTACCCGCCCATTATGGAGAAGAAGTTACAGAAGATGTTGGACATGGCGCTCAAAGCGCAATTTTTGAAGAAGCTGAAAATAGACTCCATTCTATAAAATCGATGATTGTTCATATAACAAGATGAGTTAGACGTTTTTGCTCCAAGATAACATGAGATAAAACGATATATCAGTAGGAAAGTACCATTAAAAAGTGTTTTTTGTCTTTAACAACTCTTTATTGCTTATAATCGCCATAAATTAGGTATATGTTAAAATGAAATTTGGTTTATAATTGTTTCAAGCCTAAAAGGAGGCGATACCATGCAGGAAAAGAAAGAAAAGAAACAGGAAAAAAAGCCAGATAAGAAAGAAAAGAAATAAGTAATTGTTCAATGAACCAAAGTCCCTTCTCGAATGTGGAGAAGGGATTTTTTGATTTTAAAAAACTTTTCTGGAATCTCCTTCAAATCATCAATGCGATTCCGATTCTTCGATCGGAATGACGAAATGAAGAAGTTTTGTCTTAATGTCATTCCCAATCCCCGATCAGGTCGAGGATGACACTAAGGATACGGTTTATCAAACTGCGGGAATCGCCTTTTTCTTAAGTCTTCGGTATATTTGCTTAAAAATGGGTTAGCATCTGTAAAATATGATAAAATTTAATCAGCACCTTGCGGAGAAAACATAGTTGTTGTGCCGGTTTCAGGCATAAGCACAGTTGTTGAAAACACTACAAAATATGCGTGTATGATATCGAAGAATGTGCGCGCCCTTTATGTACAAATACTTGACTACATCAACGAGATGAGACAAAAATTTCGAATATTTCATAACTATGCTTATATCTTCGAATACATTATATGAGGAGATCAAAAGATGGCAAATATCCTTTATTCTGTTCTCATGATAATTTCAATGACTTTTTCCGTACGCGCGAGTAATAACATGCTCGCGACAACCATTCCTTTACTTGTGAAGTACAATCTTGGTTTCAACGAAATACTTATAGGTTTGATATCTGCGGTATTTTCGCTATCTACCTTTTTCATGAGCGGCTTTGTAAATGCAAATTTGAAATCGAAGGAAAGAAGAGTACTTTTTATATTTTCGTCAATAGTTTACGCTGCACTTTTTCCTTTCTTTTCAATAGTAAATTACGTGAGTATATGGATACTTTCAATAGCCATAGGTTTTGTGCTTGGTGCTTTGATGCCAAACATCATAACTTCTTCGAGCCTTTACGAAGACAAAAAGGTAAGGGAAAGGATTATTTCCATATATACTTTAACCTTAAGCCTTTCACTTATAATAGGGCCAGCAATTGAATCGATAATTCTGACAAAATTCACGCTAAGAGAGTCTTTTATCTTTTTTGCAATTTTCGGGTTTTTAGCGGCGATAACGTCATTTTTCATAAAATTTCCTGAAAAGGAATCTGAAAAAGTCTCTTCAGGCAGAAGAACGCCAATCTTCAAAAATGCTGGATTTCGCGCATCAGTGATAAACAACCTCATATACAACGTTCCATTTGCAATGATAACGGTTTTCGGAGGTATTTACGCAAAAGAATCATTCCACGTGAGTTATTCAATTGTTACCATCCTTTTCTCTCTATTTTTCGCCACCTCGTTTTTAAGTAGACTCATTTTCACAATAAAGCCTCCAAATAATCTTTCTTTTCAAATGATCATGTCAGCAATTTTAACCGCTTTGGGGCTTTCAATACTTGTGCTATCTAACAACATCATCATTTATGCCATTTCTTTTCTTATCCTCGGCATTCCACATGGACTAACTTATCCTTTATCACTGGTCGCACTTACAAGGTCTTTTTCCCCGGAACAAAGGAATAAAGCAAACAGTTACTTTTTTTCGGTGTTGACTGCAATAGGAACATTTATACCGATTCTTTTTGGTGCTGTGATAGAACTTTTGGGGATAAGATTGACATTTGCCATCATAATACCTTTCGTTCTAATTTTCTTGATCTTTTTAAGAAAAGAAGCATTGCGAATGAAAGAAGAGATATCTTAATTATGCTGAACCAAGTTTAGATTCCGAATCTTTAGACATTAGGGATCAGAACATGTTAACTATGAGCAGTAAAAAAACAAAGTCCCTTCTCGAACCGAGAAAGGACTTTGTGATTAAAAAGTTATTTGTAATGTTCTTCTATCAGAGCCATTTTGAAATCAATTATTTCCTGTGTGATTGTGGGCCTGTATGTGGTATCGATGTAAGAACTCACGTAAAAATCTTTCGTGTAATTCATATTTGCCGATATTGAAATTGAAACTGGAGACGTATAAGATGGATACCCATAATAGCCATAAAAATCTCCTGGCGTAATCGAATTCGTGTGATCGAAATCTTGCCAAGCGTAAAGTTTAACATTTCCAGGAGGGCATTTCATTGAGTAAGTACCATTTTCTTCAACATAGGTCTGGGTTGCAACATTTCCGGATATGTCCGCCCAGACTATCAAAGGTTCCCAGGAACTCGTATATGTCAAAGCCGCGTAAGCATTGATCAAACCGTAACCGTAATAATAATCTTTTCCACTTGCTCCAAGATCTATTGCGGTTGAATGTAGAATCGATCTTATCGTTGAATTCCCAGTTATTCCTTTTGACATGAGTAAGGCTATAAGACCGGAAACATGAGGAGCTGCCATAGAAGTACCATACATGTAAGCGTACGTGTGGTTAGCCGTTGATGTTGCATAGTACGTACTTAAAATTCCATAGTTATTGTCTCCTCCGGGTGCGACAAGTTCAAGGTTCGAACCATAATTTGAGTAAGATTCACGAATGTTGTTTTCATCGACTGCACCAACGGAAATAACGTAATCGTTGTAGGCAGCAGGGTACAAAAGTCCGTAAATTCCGTTGTTTCCAGCGGCCGCGACAACGAGAATATCGTTAAGGTAAGCATACCTGACGGCATTGTAAAGTGTCGTCGATGGATCTTTACCTCCAAGACTCATGTTTATGACCTTTGCACTGTGTTCAACTGCATAGATGATTCCTTTTGCTATGTTACTGTAATAGCCACTTCCGGCCTTATCAAGCACACGTATCGGTAAAATTTTCGTTGAATACAGTCCACCCCAGTTTATACCGGCAACACCTTGCGAATTGTTCGTCTCGGCCGCTATTATTCCGGCAACGTGCGTGCCATGGCCGCGCTCATCAAAGGCAGAAGAGTCGTTGTCGACAAAATCATAATCGTAAGTGTTGTTAACGACCGAATTTAAATCTGGATGGTTATAATCGACGCCACTGTCAAGAACTGCGACGTATATCGTATTCATACCGGTTTCAATGTTCCACGATTGTGGCATGTAAATATTCGTCATGTTCCACTGATAAGCATAGTAAGTATCGTTGGGAACAATCGCTTCAGATGCTATGTAATCCGGTTCTGCATATTCAACATCTGGAAGTTGAGAGAAAAACTTCACTGCCTCTTCAACAGAACAATCAACCTTTACGATCGTAAAACCAAAGATGCCGTCTTTAGAATGAAAATCTTCTTTAACCGAGAATTTGAATGGAGCAGATATTTTTTCAATAGCATCCTGGGCGTAAAGATTGTTTTTGAATTTCACTATGACCTCACAGGCTTTGTATCTTTCTTTTGTTGAATTACCTGTTTCAACGATGGGAAATTCCATCGACTGGACAAAAGCAGTTTGTCCGAGATAGGTGTTAACCCTTCCAGAAATATACTAAATCTCTTTTAAAAGTGAAATGAACATTTGCGTTCGGCGCAGGGCATGATGCCGAGAGGTGGCCTTCGCAGCGCAGCGAGGACAGACACCGAAAGGCGAATGCCGGAGCCAACGATATTTCATATTTAAAGTTGATTAAGTATACTTGCAGGGCCAAGAGGCTTTTTACTTACCACATCGCTCCATGTAGTTCCAAATTGATTTTTTGCACCAACCTTGTAACTGTAAGTGTAATTGTAATTCAAATTCGTGTGGTTGTAAGAGGTTGAATTTTGAGGAAGGGAGACAAGACTGTAAAAGTTGGTTCCATCTACACTGTACTCGATCTCGTAAGAGGATTCGTTTGATGCATTGTCTACCCATGTTATTGCAATATTTTTATAACCTGGCGTAAGCGACACACTGGTTGGTTTAGAAGGAGCAAGCAAAAAACATGCGGACAAGAGAAAAGAAAGTAAAATGCCAACAACGCAAAAAAAGAAAATTTTCTTCATATTTTATTCCCCCTTTTTAAATTTTTCCCCACCCTGGAATATCTTTCTATAATTTGATAATTTCATTTATTTTTACATATGTCAAGTTTAAAAAAATCACTTAATAAGCCGAAATTAAACGATTTAAACCATTTATAACAAATAAAGTCATTATATTCTAAGATATCGTCGAATTTCTTCGTTTTTCATTCCAATACAGATAATGAAAATGCCATCAAAAAGGGTGATATAATTTTTAATTAAGGGACTATCTTTCAGATCATAAGTGGATAATGTTTTATTGCCTTTGGCATAAGCAGCCAATGTGCATCACTTTTTAGACTAAAAGATTCAGAATTTAAAGTTGAATGGGTACATTTTTGATCAAAGATATGATGAATATGGGCCATATTACTTTTTTTAACCACTTTGCTTCTCTATATTCCGATTCGACTCAAATGGTGAGAGTATAGCTATGAGACCTATACGTTCAAAATACGCCTGCTTTGGTCTTTCTGATACTTGAAAAGATGTCCAAATATGTTGAAAAATTGTTTGAATCGAAATTTGAAAGCAAATCTTATAAAGAAATGGAGTGAATAACTTGTTTGAACAGATAGAAGATTTTGCAAGATCGATGATGTCAGATGATTTTTCTCATGGATTCGATCATGTAGAAAGAGTTGTCAAACTTTGCTGGCAAATAGGAAACGATGAAGGTGCAAATATAGAAATACTCATTCCAGCGGCATATCTTCATGATATAGGAAGAAAGCTCGAAGAAAAAGATCCAAAATTGGATCATGCGGTAGAAGGGGCTAAAATAGCGAGAGACTTTTTGATAAAGATAGGATATCCCAAATATGATGAAGTATCTTATGCAATAAGCGTGCATAGATTTTCGTCAGGATTTATTCCAAAAACACTTGAGGCAAAAATTTTGCAGGATGCCGATCGACTTGATGCGCTGGGTGCAATAGGCATATACAGGACAATCCTGTATTCGATCAAGAATCAAAGAAACATTGAAGACACGATAGAGCACTTTGAAAAGAAGATTCTAACCTTAAAAGATACTATGCAAACACCCACGGCCAAGCGCCTTGCATTCGAAAAGCACAAAATAGTGGAAGAATTCGTTTCGTCCTTGAAAGAAGAACTTTTCGCCCGTTAGGCAGATTTACAAAAATAATTTTATACCCTCTTTAACTCATGATGTGCGTCAAGATTACGTAAATATTACAAAACTGTCATTCCCAACTTGATTGGGAATCTAATGCTTGATCAACTTTAAATATGAAATATCGTTGGCTCCGGCATTCGCCTTTCGGTGTCTGTCCTCGCTGCGCTGCGAAGGCCACCTCGAGGCATCATGCCCTGCGCCGACCGCAAT
>Ga0080003_1000571_pt1 | contig 23694 bp, 28 predicted proteins | sample JossMetagenome_FD_69206 | JGI IMG/M metagenome (GOLD analysis project Ga0080003, IMG submission 69206) | Hot spring microbial communities from Joseph's Coat, Yellowstone National Park, USA - JC2_E (SPADES assembly) (version 2) | ecosystem: Environmental > Aquatic > Thermal springs > Hot (42-90C)...
AGTGCCAGGGCGTTCAGCTGTTTTTTTACTCGATTACGAACCGTATTTAGACCCAACCAATAAGGTAATCGTTTTCCGACCTAAACAAAACAACACCCAAAGTCAACAACCACAAAGCCAATAATTCTTTTTCTCTTTCTCTTTCTAGAAAGTCTAAGCTAAGATAATCCTATTTAATATATTATTTAATTTCAACCTCGGAAAGTCAGCCAAGTATCTTGGCGATATTTTATTTAACATTTCGTTGTGCTGATACACGATACTTAGCATGAAATTTGCTATGTCTAATTCTAATAAGCCTGGAGAATAGCTTCTGTCCCCGCCATATCTCGAATAGATAGACATTGGGGATTCATTTACAAGCCCAGATATATTTTTGACAATAAATTTATGTAAATCGAATATATTATTCATGTTGCGTATTAATTCTTTATAACTTGCCTTATCCAGGGTATACGCATTATGAGATTTTAAGAAATTAATAATGTATAATCCTAACCCCGTAGTCGTATACTTTCTCTTCTTCCCCTCGTTCAAGTTGATTTCACTGCTTAGACCCATTAACGAAAGAGGGACAAGCACATAGCGGAGATCTGTCTCAACAGATAAATTATTGCAGGCGTCCCCGCACACCTCCTTCGCAAACCTTAGAATATCTTCTATTTCCGCGTTCAGCAAGGGAAGTTGAGAGTTGTAAATGTAAAGGTATTCACGCAAAGTTAATTTATTTATTGGGTTGTTTAGCTTATCAATTATTTTTAGAGATTTCAAAGCGTCTGTTAATACTAAAAAGGAGAATATTGAGGCTTCCCTGACCCTGTAATATTTATCATCAATCAACTCAGCTCCTGTAAATTCCGATATTGAATTAGCATACTTGTCAGCCTTTTCCGCAAGCTTATCAAATATCTCTGGAAAACCCCAAGCAGTCAAAGTTCTAATTTTTGCTGGTACGACAAAACCGTTTTTAGCTAATTCAATAACCTTAAGCGACGTTTTCTCAGTCTTAGTGTGTTTTGGACTCGTCATGTTTACAAGATCGGCGAAGAATTCTAGCGAGTCGTTGACCACGTTTTTATCGCCTTCTTGATGAGCAATAAAATCCATAGCCATGCTTTAATTTATGGGAAACACGATTTTAAGCTTAAACAACAGCTGTTTTAGGCGTCTCCAGCTCATCATTTCCAGTCTAACCAGTTGTGCAGAAAACTTAAATACCAGCCTTAACAATAGCTAGATACGATGAATCCACAACAAATACTACAGGAAGAAATAATAAAGATGTTAGAGAAGGACTTCAGTGAACTACAGAAACTAATTGATGAGATTGTGAAAACGAAAGATAACCCTGGTTTTGACAAAAAGAAGTTGGGGGAAGCCCATTTTGCCGTACAAAAAATCCAAATGGAACTGTACAGGTTAATTCTCACAATGTGACCTAAAAGCTAACCCGTTTTTTATTTACTTCTTCTTTCAAACGGCTGTTTTAGAGTTTTAGGCTTCTCCAGCCCTTCGTTTTCCGTCTAACTAGTTGGGTAGAAGATTTAAATACCTCGATAACGAATCATATATTGGGAGGGAATATGAAAAGACAAACAAAAGACAAAGACGAAAATAGATTGTATTTTTGTTCACTATGCGAGTTTACCGCTACAAGTTACGAAGAATTGGACGTGCATTATTCGTTAGCACATGATGATACGGATCTTTCATATGAATTGGAAGCAATTGTGAATAAGAAAACGAAAAAACAAAAAAGAAAAGACCTCAAAGGGAAAGCTATTGAGCAACTGTCACTGATGGTTAAGGGAATTAGTTATAAAAATGAGTATGTCGGATGGTGTGAAACGAGATACGAATTATATAGCGAAAAAATAGGTAACAAATACATTATTGAACTTGTGCCAGGAATTACAGTTTGTTAATTATTTATTTTATTTTTCCCTCCTAAACAGCTGTTTGAGACCTCCTTTCTTTCCTCCCCACCGCCCGCCCAACCTCGCTTTCCTAACTGGTTAGACAAAACTTAAATATCTGGGTTAGCACACATATGATTGACCAAATATGTCCTCTCCACAACCACAAGTTAAGCAAACAAATTCAAATCAAGCAAATAATAATTCATCTACTCAAACAATGTCCTGGGAGACAATATTGAAGACTTCAAGGATTGAGAGGCAACATATTGAATATGCAATATCTCATTCTGAGGATGCACCGATGTTGCCTTATGAGTTTGTTTACAGTCAAGTTGATTCGAATATGAAAATTTTTCCCCCTACATCGATCGCTATAAGCGGGGTAGGGGGAGTAATCGGAGCCATTTTAGCAATGAAGTACGCAAAAGGTAACATAAGATTCATAACGACGAAAGAAGTTATCAATGCTGATGAGAAATCCCCGTTATTTTTATCGAACTACGCCTTAGAATTACTAAAGAAAAAATACAACGCACAAGTGATTACGTTAGAACTAAACGAATTTGAGAAAATTAAGTTATTGTTAAGTCAAGGTGGGGTCTATATTTCTGGATTGCCGTACGAGATCACTATTCAATTTGCACAGTTAGCTGGTTTCGGCAGATTATGGCATTATTCGCCAATACAGAGAAAGTTCTATGTATTCTAGGTGGTGGTGACCAATGAACGATCACCAACAGTTTGAGCCAGAAGTAAAGAAATTCAAATGGTTATTGCAACAAGGGTATATAACACCTACAGAAATATCGTTTTACAGTAATTTCTACGACATTGAGATGACAAGTACTGTGAATTTTGAAGGAAAGGAAATATTAACACCACTAATAATTATAGCAAGACCCAGCAGGTTTAAAAATATCGAAAAGCAATTACCTCAAGCAGAAATTGCAGATCCATACAGCAAAAAATTCCCGCTAATTTCATTGATAAGTGTCGAAAAGTTCATTAACAGTCTGGTTAATCTGAAAATACCATACTTCTTCTTCTCGTTATTTCTACACGAGTCATACAACGATGCTCCATCACAAGTTCACGCACTTTTGCACACACTTTTACAACTAGCAAACAGTTCAAACAAGTATGTCATAAAATATTACAACATTTTAGAAGAACCTCTGCCAGTAAGCAGTGATTTGCAAAAAATAGTATGCCATTTTAGGAAAATGCTCGGCGAGGATAGTAATTGCGACGATAATGATTGGTGGAAGTATAATCTCTGGGGCAAAAGTACTACCAATACCAGTGCAATTGACAGAAAAATGATAGAGAAATTAGCATTACAATATAACATATCGCCGATTTGTGTTCACTACGTTTTAGCATATAACAAAAACCCGTGTCACCTTTCATCAGATACTGTGGAAAAAATAAAATCAGACCTCTCTTCTTCATAATTTTTCTCTCTATAGGGCATTCGTATTCTCCTTTTTCTCTCTTTTCTTCTTTATCGTTTTTGCGTCTATCGTCTCTATCCCCTCTTCTTCCAGATATTTTAGCACTGCGTCACTATCATCTATCACTGTTACCTTATCCTGATCGTATTTTTCCATGAGCTTCCTTATGGCATCCCTCTTAAACTCATGGTCTTTCCTGAAGTCCTTCTCGCCCCTCAGCACGACCTCGGTGGGCTCTATCCCTATCTCTGACAGCTGTTTGAGAGTATCTTCACGTTGTTTTTCCGAACGTCCGCTAACTACTGCTATCGCTTCTGGTTTTTTCTCTTCAATTAACTGTTGGACAAACGTGATAACTTCCCGTTTGGGCTTGTCCATGTTCATGAACCTCGGCGATTGGAAGCATTCCCAAAACATACGTTTATTTCCGTTGGCTAGCTTCTCGCATTCGTTCCACCTGGCAGAAATATCGAAAAGCGTGCCGTCCAAATCTAGGATTAACATCACTTGGCTTCACTCTCTTTTGTTTGTTTTAAACCTAGTATTGCTATTTCTCCATTCTCTTCTTTGAAGTTTACCTCCTTAGCTTTTCCCTGGCGATTATACACGAGCCAAAATACATCTACACCATTTTCGTCTTTTCCCCATTTTAGTTTGCTACATTCCCCATCAAATTTAGTACGAAAGTAGTTTCTCGCTTCTTGGTCGTTTTCTTCTTTTTGTAGTCCGTCTAACGTCTCCGGGTCAAACGGTTCAGTAAATAGGTAGATCTTCCTATTGTTTTTCCCGTCATCAAAAATGAAATATATCCCGAATTTGGAAATGTTAAGGTGCGAATTTATCATTAAGTCGCGATGTATATTTATAAATTCATTATCCACAACAGTAGAAATATTAACAGTGGTATGACCGTCAGTTATGTCTATACATAATAAGTTTGCGTGCGGTAAGCGTGCGTGCGTGGCTTTGTCGGGTCTGAGGTAGAAAGAGACGTATGTTACAGCTATGGTTGGTGTAGTTTCGGGTATGAACCCGTGGACACGCACTGTGAAATACTTATCAATGCTGATTCTCGAGCTTAGCATGGTAAATTCTTCACGCGATACTCTTAAAAAAGTCGAATTAGTTCTCAAACATATGTTTAAGAAACGAGATTCGTTTTGGCTTATTTTTAAACCTTTTTGCGACAAGTTAAACCCATGAAGCCGGAGTGTAAAGTTCTTTTGAAGGCATTCGAAAATCTTTCGTCTATTGAAAGTAAATACTATGAGGAAGATTTTCCTGAAATGCTGTCATTTATGTATCTTTTGGTAAAAGGTTACTGGAGAGTTAATGAGGAGGACGGAGTAATCGAAGAAGTAAAAATACCGCCATTCACGACTATATCCCTGCTAAATACCATGAGAGCAATCACGGCAAGAATTAGGAACGGTACCACAATCGAAGAAATCATAACCGAAAAGGAACTGTGCGGAGATGTTGAGGAGGTATGACAACAAATTCAACCGTAATAAATGCGTTACCCCCATTTTTCTACACCCAAGTCTTTCTTGTTGACGTTGCAGTTGGGTTCATAATCATGACCGTAATTGAGCTGTTTCTGCTAAGAAACAGTAGCTTAACCCATCTGCGACTCGCTCTGCCGTTTCTAACGTTTTCTGTAGGGTTTACTCTAATTTCCCTATATCTTTCTCCGTACATAACGTACAACCCAGTATACACAACACCATTCAATGTCACGTACAGGGTCACGCCTTACAGTACCGACGGTGCTGTGCTTTTATACGTCAGCTTCGCAATCCTTGGACTATCTGCAGTATACTTTATTTACGCGTTTGCGGTCGACGTGTTGCACCTTTCTGGTGGTAGTAAAGATGATGGTTATTTCGTGCCTTAGTTCGTACCTTAGGGGTAATACACATGTCCATGAAAATATCCCTGTTTAAGAAAAAAGCGTTGCCAAGCGTCTATAAGAATTACGACGCACTATTACTTTTGCCCCCAGCCACAGTCAAAACTGATAAAAAAACGAGTATAATAGAAAAAAACGGTGTGCATGTCGCTATAATGTATTCTGAAACCAACGGTATTTCTGTGATGTTGGATTTGCCCATTGATTTCTTAAAACTATACTATAAGATGACTACACAAGTAAACCAGGGGAATCCGAGAGATAGGATGGTCTATTTTGCCATAGTTCACATTTCTTCGCAAGCATATGCAATACAAAGAGCAAAAGTGCAAAAAATGAATGAGAGCACTAAAAGGAAGTTTTTCATTTTCCCCAGGTGGATTTGGCTCAGCCTAGAACGAAATGACGGTGTGACGAATTATTTCGTCATAAACAGAATTGAAGACGATAATCCTGCAAACTTCTCAAAGGAATTTGATACATTCGGTGCCGTTGGGATTACCTTCAATAATTACTTTATTTTCGCTAGTGTGGCGAGGAAGGAGTACGTAGCTTCCATAAATAAACAAATATCCCTCGGTCTGGGGTTTGGGTCATAATGTCTCTCTCATATTTACAATCGCTCGTTGGGAAAAACGTGGTATTATTCAACTATCTACGTAATATATTCAAAAATAGAATATACAAAATAGTTGAAAATGGGAATGAATATACTCTTGAGGTTGATATGGGGATAGCTAGCAGGTTACAGCACAGGATCACGCACCCCGGGATTTACTTTATCACAGACGTAATGATACAAGGTACTAGCTATGTAATTTTTCTAAAAAAACAAGTCGATCTAAAGAAGTTTGCACTGGTAAGCTCGACAACAACTTCTGAATATTACATTTCCTCGTACCGTAAAATACAGTATAAAACCGATGCGGGTGTATTCGACGCTTTAGAATTCGATACGGGAGGGTTTAAGCACCTTACGTTTAACTATAATAACTGTATTATAGCGAAAGTGAAAAGGGCTGGTCATAAGCGTATTGCGGTATGCTTAGGTGATAGTGTCGTTATACAAGATATAAACAATGTTTCGTGCAGTTGTGAGTGGTTTACGGTTGAATGAGGTGGTGGATAACGGTATATACTAAAAAAGACGAAGTCCCTTCTGCCGAGCAGTTTCAATTCATCGTGTATAAAGAGGTATGTATGGGGAACAGTAGTATGGTGTATCCTACTTTAGCTATAGAGAGGCTGAACACTGTAATGCTTACCTATTACAGCGATGAGATAGAAGAATTGTGGAGGGAATTAGTCCTAAAAAAATATGAGAATGCCACATCTGAGGACGAGCTAAGGCAGATATTGAAAATCGGTTGTGATATAATGTTCATCGTAATGAATGCATCTGGTGACGATGTTACGCCGTTGGTATCGAAGATACTAAATAGCACAAGAAAAAAACATCTGTTTTATGTCAACGAGGAAGGACTTGTCTCTGAAAGTACCTATCTCATAGGCGTACTAACAAAATTCGTTAATCCCAACGGGTTTGATGTACTCACTGTGTTGAGCATATTGAAAGACGTACAAATAAGGACGGCTACTATGATTAGCAGTATTAAAGGCACGTCGCTGTATCAGACACTTGTCAGCGAATTAGCCATAGATGAAAATACTATCGAGAAGAGATGCACGGCAAAGTACTATAGAGAATGCGTAACAGAGAAGAAAACACAATTATTGAAAGCATTGCAGTTTATCAGGATGAATATAAATATTCCGCGTTAGAGCGACAAGGGTTTTCAGTTCCAAAAGAAATTTGCGGACGAAAGATAAAATAATACAAACAGCTGTTTCAAGACTTTATCCTTCCCTTTATCGCCCTCCATCACGCTACTCATTGCCTAACTGGTTAGGCAGAAAGCTTAAAATACTGATGTTTGGCATAAAAATGTACTGATCAAAAATGCCAAAAGTAAAAGTTAGGTTTGAGGGGTGTGGAAAATGAGAATAGATATTACAAAAAGTGGCGGTACTTCAATTTCGTTGTACCCGTTAGATGAATATCTCTCTTATGTTCTTTTTGATGACCTGTTTTTAAGACGAGACATTATACCTACCAAAGAACTATCAGACAAGCACGACGGATCGTTAACATTAGTTAACTATAAGCCTATGGCAACATTTAGTTTTGAGAACTCGCCAGGGTATATGCCATTTATAATTGAAGTACGTGCTCAGTCTGAGGGAGATTCCACCTCCATCGAAAACCCAGCGGGCATAGAAGTGAGTTATGGAGAAAAAACTATACACCTCAATTTAGGTAATCTCAGCAGGGTAATTAAAGCATATGATTTTGAGATTTATAAGAGGACTGTCTATGTTAGTGTAATACAAGGTGCTACAGTTAAAGATTTTATTTTTGATGTGATCATACTAGCATACAGTGGAGGATCATACGGAGGAGCCATTGACACTGAGTTCACAAATAGGTGGGAATTCGCTGAGAAAAAAATAAAACCATTAATTCAAACGTTAGAATCCGCTATTCCTACAATCCGAGAAGGTTTTAGGATCGAATATAAGTTTTACTATTCTCGCTATAGTGACATACTCCTATACCCATACATTTTCCTCTTCCCTAAGGGAATTGTAAATGAAATCTCGGATTTCTTGTTATCTCTATATCAACAAACTTATGGCATCATTACAAAACTGCCACCAGAATTTACACCTAACGAAAACGTACAATCCCCTGAGTTGCAAAAATTCCTTGAAAAGTTACCGCTCGATCTTATTGCAGAAGCGGTTATAGGCACATACGGTTCTTCTCCTGCGATACTTTTACCGAAAGGAGACTATTCTCAATACCTCACAGGCAATGAACGTATAATCAACCTCGAAAATAGTGATGTGATAGTCTTCGGTAATCCTCGAGCTCAAGAACAACAGACTCCCGCTCCTCAACAATAGAATGTAGGACAGAATAAGAAGGAGTTAAGGGCGGAAAGCCTCGCCATGGGATGGACAGCCCCTTATAGAAAGTTTCGATACCGCTTTGCTTTCTTTTTCTTTATAATTCTTTCATCTAAATAAATATTCTCATAGAAATGGCGAACTATAATATAATCTCCTTCTTGTATCTTTTCCTTATATACTATATAAATTGATTTACTATGCTCTTCTGCTCTTATCTTATAAATTCTATAATTCATTAGGAAGAGAATAGGATTAAAGAATAAAATTTTGTTATTCTTAAATAATCCAAATATGAAGAATAAAACTATAATAAACACAATCAGTCCGATTAATGTGGCTGGAAAAACAGATAGTAACGCTAACACGTAAGTAGTCATTGTTATATTAGCGTAGTTTACACTCAGGTCTTCTATTCCAGTCACGTGATAAGTTCTCGGGCTTTCTTTGTCTTCCTCTGTCGTTATCAAGTAATAATAACCGTAATTCGAAATTATTAAAAGAGCTGATAGTATCATGTAGGGTATTAAAAGTAGGGGTATGCTAAAGGAATATATTCTAATATAAAATATAAAGAAATATTTAGAATAGGTAATCATTAGTATTATAAATACTAATGTATATTCGCTCAAGAACAATCGCAGTGAATTAAATATATGTGTACTCATGGACTGACTTACATTTATATTGTAATACAAACTAAATAAAACTTGTTTTATTGAGGGAACCAACGCCCTCCCTGGGCGAGAAGAAAGTCGGTTAGGTGCTCTTTAACAAACAATAAAGGAGAAATTAAACCACAAACAGAACCCTTATTAAATATTAAAACATATGTTTTTGCATGGAACGTATCGAAGTAGAACTCGATGATCCTGAAATTTCAAAATATATTCAAAAATTAGGTGCAAATAACGTATATCTTGTTGGTGGCACTGTCAGGGACATCCTGACTGGCAAGAAGCCTAAGGATTTAGATTTTGTAGTCACCGATTTCGATAAAGCGTTAAAGTTGGCAGAAGAGATGAACTTACCTATTCATGAAGACGGCATAGATTTCGGAGTCCTTAGGATAGGAGATAAGTATGATTTTGCTTCATTGAGGAAGGAGCGATACGACACTGTTAGTAAACCTACCGTTGAGCTCGGTGCTTCTTTAGAAGAAGATGCGAGAAGGAGGGATTTTACAATTAATGACCTCTATGGCAAGATAGTAGGTATTCACGGAAATAAATTGGTAATGGAGATCCTTGATTTCAACAACGGTTTGGAGGATCTACGTAATCATGTGTTAAGGTTTGTAGGAAACCCACAGGAGAGAATAGACGAGGATCCGCTTAGGATACTAAGGGGAATAAGGTTTAACCTTTACGGCTATAAAATGTCCCCAGACCAACTAGAAATAATGAAGAAGAACGTTGATAAGCTGGGTGGATTACCTATAGAGAGGATCAGTGATGAGATACTAAAAATACTAAAGGTTAACCCTGCGGAGGGGTTTAAACTACTCGACGAGTTCGGTCTATTAAAATATCTCTATGAAGAACATTACGATGCATTAAAGAATACCTATCATGATAATAGGGGTGCACACCACGGCGAGAATGTTATAGAGCACACATATGAGACGTTAAAGAGGCTTAGACGCCCAGATATTGAAACGTTATTAGCAGTAATTTATCACGATGTAGGCAAACCTTATACTAGGAGCGAAAAAAACGGGAAGATAATGTTCATAGGTCATGCTAACGAGAGTGCAGAAATTGCAAAGGAATTAATGAAGAACCTAAAGTTACCTAACAACCTGATAAAGGACGTTTCTAACCTAATAGAAATGCATATGGACTTTAATTTAGCACAGAATAACGAGAAGAACCAGGCACAATTAATTACTAAGTTAATGTCATTGTATTCTTGGAACCCTGAGAAAGCAAGAGAGATATATAATAAACTAATAGAGCTATCTCACGCGGATACTGCAAGCGAGAATATACTTAACATGTCCGACAAGATAAAAGAGCCGATTGTAACTGGAGAAGAAATAATGAATACTTTTGGTGTGAGCGGAAGCATATTGAAGCATTTGAAGGAGAGGGCATATACTCTACAACTCCAAGGATATGATAAAGGCGAGATACTGAAGACGTTGAAGGGTGATAACAAATTAAACGAGTTTAAGAAGGTGTTAGAAAATTGGAGCTGAAAATCCTTAATAGGAAAGGTACCTCATTATTGAGGTTTCATGAATTTGCACTCGACCTATTGAGGGGTATTAGGGAGGGATGTTAGGGAGAGGAAATGAGGTATTCCAAAAGGGATACAAATATTACGTATTCCGTTGCATTCGCCTATATATGCATTTATCTCTTTATTCATATCGCAGTTCTCTTTTGAAAGCTTATGGAACACTCTTCCGTTTCCGTCTAAAATCCTGTATTTATTCCCCTCTTTAACCACAATTATCCGATCCTCTGCTAGCTTGCCCCTTCTCTTACCGTAATTCTCTCCATCTTCACAAAGTTTCCTCTTTATTTCTTCATTTTTCACGATCTCTTCAATATTCTTGTATTTATACCCTGGAAAACCTTGTATTTCAGTTGAGATTATAAGATCCTTTAACTTAACGCTACCTTCTTCCCACGTACAAGATTCGGCAGTTATTTCTTTTGCTATGAACTTCCTCTTAAACATTAAACTAAGCCCGTAAAATAAATCATAAATCTCCTTACAGTCCTCTTCTATTCCTTTCTTATGCTCACGGCACTTTTTGACTAGCCCATCTATATTAATTATATCAGGGGTTTTATCGCGAGTTAACGATGCTAATTCGTGCAATATATAACTTTTTACAACCTCTAATCGCGACTCTTGAGTTAAATGCTCAGGATATTTTGTTATCATACATTACCTTTTTGATGTTTTTGTTTAAAAAGAAAAGGTGTTTATCCATCAACAATAAACCTCAAACAGCTGTTTATGAGAGCGGAATAGGATCTGACTTGCTTGAGCTTGCCTTACCAACAGTCAGCTTTATTTGCCGTAGTTCTAAGGGTATAATATGATTACCCAAAAAGAAATGGTTTCGGCAATTTATAATTGTGTTAAGAAACGTGAAAAACATCTTATTGAGGAAAAGTCTTTCTTAATTTCCCTCTCTGTAGGAATCCCTGCAGACGACTTTTATGAAGTCGATGAACATCTTACTTATCGCGGTTTGGCAAACGATTACGTTGCTTACTGCGAAAATTATTTGCCTATATTAGATAAATACGACAAGAAAACGATTTTAGAGGCTTCCCTGTACATGTTTAACCTAATAAGGAGAGGAGTGCGTGGTAAATTAAACGAAAAAGCCTCAAAATTGCTCTCGGAACTTAATCTATTCCAAGGCTATTCTTAATTTCTTTAATAACCTCTTCTTTCTTTCTTCAATTTACTGTTCCCAATGACGAAACGAACGGCAAGCCTCGTCTCAGTCCTTAACGAGGTTTTAATTTAGTACTGACGAAACTAGAAGAAGGAGAGAAAAAGAGGGAAAAAGTACGAAATGCTATATAGGAGAAAAAGTACGAAATAAGGGAAAAAAGATAACGGTAATTCGAACTGAACTGCGGGGAGGAGGTTAGAATCACCGAGAAGATTACAGTATTCTTTGCGTATATAACTATAGTATTATCGTATATGGACGATTTTACTTCTCCACCATCATGTACCACTATTATGCTTCCATTTATTGGGTAGTATAATGTCTGTTCTATCAGTGCTGTTCCATTTATTGTGATTTTTCCTTTTTGCACTGTTACATTCCCGTTGTATAGTATCTGCCAACCGTATTCCGATACCCCATACGATGAGTTGTATATTACAGTAAAATAAGCATTTATGATCGGATATATCGTCCCTGCAGGGGCGAATCCGCTTATAGATAAGACAGCAGTTTGAGTGTTATATAAATATAATGTAATTACATAGGGAGAGTCTTGCGGAATAGCAACAGTAGGATCTGGTGCTGTAACGTTTACTATAACATATTCGTGCGGTTTTATGATTATTATGGTTGGGTACCAACGATGGCTATTAATTATAGGCACCAATACATATGTTTTATTGGTAGGGTTTTGTATGCATATCGTTATCACGTTGTACTTATTTATTTCTCCTACGTCGTAAAAATCCAATACCTTTGCATGCAATTGCGGGTGATAGAAAAAAATAGAAAACGTGAAAAGAGATGGTATTATAACTGCTAACATTAGTACGATTTCAAACTTTTCCATCTTGCACCATCCATTCAGCATACTGTAACGCAAAATAAAATGTAAAATACCCCAAATCTCTAAAAGAGAATATCCATATTAACGCGGGAAGACCCCAAGCTAATTCTTTCTTATTATTATATAATAGGATTAATGCGAAAAGAGGCATCTCAAGCACGGTGTACACGAACGAGGGTATAGGTAACCCGAATGCGGTAAGAAATGAAAACGAAATGCCCTGATGTGCAACCGGTTGTGTAATAGTTATAACGGACGCAAGATATTGCTTTGAAATGAAGGGTATTGATGAGAGCAGTAACGGTAACGTGAATTCTGTTATCTTTCTAAGTTTTTGCTTTTCAAATTTAATTAGAAGAATAGCTATCAATATTGCAAACTGCTTTACGTCTGCAGAGATTCCCAGGAGCAGGTATCTGAATCTCTCATTAAATATTGCAAGAAACGCAATAGAATATGCGAAAAGGTTCAGTTCTTGCCCTGTCGCAAAATCGTACGAAAGTGCAGGAAATAGGAAAAAAGATGCGATGAAAACGTTTTCGCGTCTTTTGATGAAGGAATAGGTAAAAGCTAAAACAGCTGTTATTACGTCTACTGTTTCAAGGTTATGCAGAATTGCAACACTGATGAACGATAATGGAGGGTAAATATAGACGGACGGTAAAAATGAGTTTGACGTAGTGCCGGTCACAACGTTATACGGAACGTGATATATGGAAAACGCTTTAGCCATTGAGTAAAGGTACGGATTTTTTCCGTCTAGGAATAAGTGTGACGCATATAATATTATTGCTTCTTCATCCGTCAGGATAGGTAATCCCGTCATGATGTTCACTACAGCTGTAATAGTTGCAATAGCAAAAGCCGAAACAATGAGTATTCTTTGCCTTACGAAGATAGAGAGCATACCTAGAGCAACAACGAGAAATGCCGTAGGCAATAAATACGGTTTTCCGTCACCTAAAAACGCTGTTCCTATGCTGATTAAACCTAGCCCTGCCAAAAACCATGATATATTATCTTTCAATTTTTGTTCCATAACCGACTCCTGCTACAATCTGTCGGTACTTATCGGAGTAATACCTAACGTCTGTGCTATTTCGAGTGGAGATAACATTTCCACTCTCATTTTCGATGTGCTTACTCCTGCAACTTCCATGATACTCCTTTCAAACGCTAACAAAAGTAACACTACTAGTTTATGTGCATCATTAAGCTTAGCTATTATATCATCATAATTTGCATCGATTGATATCAAACTATGAAGCTCTGAAAACTTTTCAGACAATTCGTCAATGGAAAGACTTGAAAACCTATCAGTCAAAATCGATAATAAAATCTGGAAATTATCATCTACGTTAAATGGAGTGCCGTAGAACTGGAGAGACCCGCTCTTAAGATCTTTTGTTAAAATCAAGACGTAATTGTTTAGGATTTCTTGCACAGTTGTTATTTTGATGGCTTCTTTTTGGGTCACCTGCCTTGTCGGTATGATAGCTTTTTCCCTGATTGCTTGCCTGACCAGGTTTGGGTCAACTTTTACAATGTTTCTCTTCCCAAGTGGCGATAATTGAGGTTGTTGTTGGGTTTGTTGTATTTGTTGAAACAGTTGTGGTGGTGCAGGCGTTGTCGTGCTTGGTATTTCATAAGTGGGTTCTTGTTGCTGTTGTTGTTTTTTAGTATTGGAGTTATTGGAGTTATTTAGGCTCATACTACTTTCTTGTCCCGGAAGACGTTTAAAAAGTGGGTTTTGACGTTCAAACAGGTGTTTGAGGAAACTTTTTAAGTTTCCTACACCAGATGTTTTTTATGCAAATACAAGAACAACAGGGACAGAACAGTGAGAATTTGTCGTCTTCTGCCGATGTCTCTACTATTGCTAGGCGTTTGAAGGACGAGTTAGATAAATATGTTGTCGGAAATGAAGACGTCAAAACGGCTGTGATAACAGGACTTTTGACGGGATTTCCTACACTGCTCATCGGAGACCCAGGTACTGCAAAAACGTATACCATCGAAATCCTCTCGAAAATGATCGATGGGGTTAAACCAGAAGAGCTTTTCATAGTACTCGCTCATGAGGCAATGACACCAGAAGACATTTTTGGAAATACAAACCTCAAAAAATTGAGAGAAGAAGGAGTACTAGAATACATTACTGAAGGCTTCTTGCCTTCTGCTAAGCTGGTTTTCATAGATGAGATTTTCAAGGGCAACAAAGTCCTTGCCGAATCGTTGTTTAGAGCGATCAATGAAAAGAAGTTCAGAAATGGAAGTAAAGAGATCTCGTTACCGTGGCTAGCGTTCTTTTCTGCCTCAAACGAGGTGAGGGTAAATACACAAGCGGACAGAGCATTCCTAGATAGGTTCAAGATATTTGCTACCGTTCTTTCGCCTGACTTGGAAGATGTGCAAAACCTAAGCTCAATTGCAGAACGGTATCATAAAGTTCTTACAGCAACTAAGCCGAGTTCCATCCCAACTGTAACGAGTTATGACGAAGTTAAAAAAATACAGGAGAAAATTCTTTCAGATTACACCAAATACACAACACAAGATATTGTGCTCGAAGCGGTGAAGCAGGGTAATCTCATCCTAGGTGCAATAGCACAGGCTTTGCAAAATCCAAGAGCGTTTAGCGATTCCGGAATTGTCAGGTCATACTTCAGATCGATGGGCGGATATTTGACAATCAGCGAGAGAAAATTCAAAAGTATAATGCAAGTCGCTAACGCGTTACGTGACATGTTCGGCAATTCAACAATTACACCAGTGCATACTGCATTAGCATTCTATCTTACAATTCCATTCACACCCGACCTAAAGAATATAGTATCTTCTCTAGTCCCGACATTGATCAAATCATATTTCGATACAAGTGGGTCGAAGAATAATTCCTCTATTGATATTTATAGCTTGATAAATAGCATTTCTAAAACGGCAGAGAAAATATTGAGGAACAAAAACCTAAATGACTTGTTAGTCAAAACGTCGACATACGCTGTAGATGTTATCGCTAAAGCATTTCCAGCGACATCGCCCGAGTTAGCACGATATAAAGCAGATCTCGTTAAGAAATTTTCTGCGGTAACGAATAATAGTGATGACACACAACAGAAGCTGACTAATTTTAAGGAAGCTGTAGGTATCCTGGTCGATATTGAAACCAAGTATGCCAGTAATATTAAAATCAGGACTTTAGTAGAGAAACTACTTGAAAATATTGTATCTACTGTCTCCAAGCAGATAGATGTAAATCGTATAACGTCTGATGCGATGGACGAGCTTCAGAAAGCTTATGAAAAGATAAAAGCCGAAATTGAAAGTAAATATAACGAACTAATGAAACTAGGAGGGAGCGACGAGAACAGCAAACTCATCGCCGGGATACAAAAATTCTTCCCGCAATTTTCGGACGCATTACCAAAAGGAGTGGTAGACCAAGAGCAGAAAGAAGTAATAATGGAGCAAGTTGACACTGCTGTAAGGCGGGCGAAGATTAAGATATTAGAGTTCACAAACGCACTAGAAAAAACTAAGAATGAACTTTTACAATTGACACAAGGGAAGTGAGTATCTTATGCAAAGCTTCTTTCATGATAACGAAGATGATGAGAGACAACTGACTGAACTAACAAACACTATTTTTGAAACAGTGGTAAATGAACTTGGACATTTGTCTGATTATCTTTCACTTACACCAGACGTTATGGATAGTTTAAGAGATACTGTATATAAACTTGTCAAGATAGCATCGCAACAAAACAAACTTCTTTTGCAATTCCCAGCAGTCCTCGCTTATTTCGTTTATAATTTTTTAAAAAATATCGATTTAGATAGGATAAAAGACATAAACGAAAAATTAGACAATATTCAGCGTCTGATACAACGTAAAAACTTGCAGGGTTTATCATTCAGCACTATCAAACAGCTGTTACAACAAGAATTGCAGGAGAAAAAATTCAGACGCAACAGACCCAATAAAGCAGAAAAACAAAAAGAAGAGCAGAAACAAAGCGGAAAAGAAGAAAAACAACAAGAACAGCAGAAGCAAGGTGGAAAAAGATCCAACAAAGTAGAAAAACAACAACAAGAAGGAGAAAAACAAGAAGAGGGAAAAGAAGGGCAGGAAAGTGAAAGCGAAGAGAGCCAAGGACAACAAGGACAGGAATCGGGAGAAGAAAGCCAGGAGGGTAACGAGCAGGAAAGCGGTGAGGAACAGGGGCAACAAGAAGGTGGAGAAGGAAACCAAGGAGAAGAAACACAACAAGAAGGACAAGAAGGAGGACAGCAAAGTGAAAGCGAAGGCAACCAAGAGGAGGGAGAAGAAGGGGAGTCACAAGAAGGTGGAGAAGGAGAACAGGGAAACGGAGAAGAGGGCGAGGAACGGGGAAACGAAAACCAAGGGGAACACGGACAGGAATCAGGAGGAGAAGAAGGGCAACAAAGCAAAAACGAAGGAGAACAGCAAAGTGGAGAAGAAGGAAACGAAGGAGAACGTGGCAATGCCCAAGAAGGACAGGAATCAGAAGGTGAAAGCGGGAATGAAGAAAGTCAAAGTGGAGAAGAAGGTGGAGAACAACAACAAGGGCAGGAATCAGAAGTGGAAAGTGAAAACGAAGGAAACGAAGGTCAAAATAGTGAGGGACAAGAAGGTCAAAACGGTGAACAAGGAGGAGGACAGGGAAACGAAAACGAAGAGAATCAAAGCGGAGAAGAAAGCGGAGAAGGTCAAAATGGCGAACAAGGAGAAGGAAGCGGAATGAACCAGGAGGGTAACGAGCAGGAAAATGAGGGACAAAGCGGAAATGAAGGGAATGAGGGAGAACAACAAGGAGAAGGGAGTCAAAGTGGAGAAGAAGGTGAGGGACAGGAATCAGGAGAAGGGCAGGAAAGTGAAAGCGAGGGGAGCCAAAATGGGGAAGGAGAAACCCAAGAAGGTGAAGGAGGAGGACAGCAAAGTGGAGAAGAAGGCAACCAAGGTCAAAGTGGAGAAGAAGGAGGACAGGAATCAGGAGGAGAAGAAGGGCAACAAAGTGAAAACGAAGATATTATAGAAGACCTCGAAAATAACATAGATGAAGAATCAAAGATTTTAGACGGATTGCAAGAAAGCCTTCAAGAGTCCTTAACAGCTTTATCTATTGGGAAAGGCTCAGGAGGAGGAGTATTAAAGGATATCAATCCTAGAGTTTTAGAATTATTAGAGAGTGCTAACAGGCTTTTGGCTTTGGCTAACCAAGTTGATTTACAGTACGCTAACAGAGGCGTTAAAGATCAGGGAGGGGTGATGAGGGGGATAACAACTGGAAATAATGTCAAACATATGTTTAAGAGTCAACTAGTTTTACCGGATGAGATTTTCCTCGAACGGTATACTAACAGAGCCTTACTGCAAAGGGCGGTAGAAAATGAGGGCGTTGGGGACTTATATTTCATGATAGATAAAAGCGGGTCTATGGGGAATTTTATGCCGAACGGGTATACTGCGTTTGAAAATGTTTCGGCTGTAGCCTTAGCTTCTGCTATGGAGGCAGAAAAGAACAGTAAGAAGGTGTTTGTACAATACTTCGATTCTTCGTCAACCGAGCCTATAGATGTTAACAACGTTTTCGAAGTAGCTCAGACCCAACCCGGAGGAGGAACGGACATGATGGTTGCATTACAAGACTTCATGGAATATTATAATAACTATCCCGGGTTAAAGGACGTAAGACAGATCTTCATACTATCTGATTTTGAGACGAACTATGATACTACGCTTTATTATTTCAAGAACTTTGCAAGAAATAATGGCTTAGTAGTTACGTGCATACATGTATATAATGATGAAGTGCCTGCTCGTATGCAAACCATAATAGACGAAATCTGTGATGAATATTATAAATTTAATAATTATGATGCAGGCGAATTATTTTCAGCCGTGTATTCAAAGATTTAGCTCTTTTTTAACCTCATGACTCCAAGTTAGAATTATGAAATATTATGAAGTTAGTACGAGGGTGTATTTACCGGAGCCTATAGCACAATATTTCGTAAACTGTTTTTTCCTAAAATTGCCGAACAAGTATTACGAGGTTAGTAATGTAATAACATATAGAGATGAGGAGAACAAGGTAAGCGTCAACGTGCCGGCAGACCAAGTCAGAGGCATTACAGACGCATTATTGGCATCTGCGTTAGATTTTTATATGGCTCTCGCCGTTTGCACCGACAACAGTCTTTCGCTATACCGCATGATAAAAAAGGCGAGAGCGAAAGTAAAGGAAACGCTAAAAATAGATAATATAAACCTCGACCCTGAGTTTCCAATTTGTTTAAAGGGTGGTAAATAATGCAACCTGAACTTACACCGTCTGATATGATTGCATTAATATCCGAAGCTTTAGGGGAAAAAGATGAGGATGGCGACCCGGAGACCTTGATAAAACTATTACTACGCGATGATTTGCCTAAACAAACGAGGTTAATTATTCTTAACTGTATCGTGAAAAACTGCGGGTTGCAGAAAAGTTTATCCATATTAGATCCCTTCGTTCCAATAGACGACATACAATCATTAGAGGCATTGAAAATCGAAGGGACGAAAATACTTGTATGCATTAATTACACAAAAGTTAGAGATTGTTATTTGATAATTTTAGCGAATAGACAGTTCCATATAAAAAGAGTAACTAATCCTAACGAATTATTACAGAAGATGAAGCAACAACAAGGAGGAGGAAAGAGACAAAACAAGGATCTTATTTTAAGTAAGCTCGGCGGTGAGGATCTCTGACGGCTTCCCGCACTAAAGGGCGAGTCTTCATAAGACGGGGTGAGGATCTCTGATATGCGAAGTCGTTGCCAGTTCGTTCAAGCCACGCGACGGTGACGTTGTGAACGCTGACATATCAAACATACGTTTTGCATACCCACCAAACTGTATCTTCTCGTCTCAGTACACTCAATTCATTCATGTTGATCATCCTTTGCCGAAGATAAGCCGACTAAGGTTTAAGAGAGAGAATGGGGAAGAAGTGAAGGATGACAATTACGTAGTAATAGATATTGGAGACGACTTCTTAGTTTTACCAATAGAAGTTTGGAATAAACTGAAGGAGCTTATATCGACTTATTTGAGTGAAGGAACTTTGCACGGAGGCATCCTATTGTACGGCGTCCCCGGCACCGGTAAATCATACATTGCTACTAAATTACTTACAAGGATTCTGGGGTTGAAAGCAATTGTTAAGCAACCTACCGATTTCTTGACGAAATACGTCGGTGAACCTTATCAATTACTAAACGATTTCATAAATAAACAACTATTTTCCAACAAACCTTCCGTCATAGTTTTTGACGAGGGAGAAAGGTTTTTACTAAAAAGAGGTGGAGGCGGTGAAGCTGAAAAATTGGTAGAGGACAATATGAAGAATATATTATTAGAAAAATTGCAGGAATTTGCGGATTCGCAATATCCTTCGATTCTTGCATTAACTACTAACGCTTCAATAAACGATATGGACGACGCAATGCTGAGGAGGTTTCCCTGGAAAATTTATTTTCCTCCTTATTCGCATACCGTTTACGAGTACATAGCCAGGAAGATAACTACACAAAGAACTTTCAAAATTGAGGACAAGGAATATGATGTACAGAAACTATCGTTTTATGCATCTGCTACAGGCATTTCTGTAGCTGAGTTCAGGACTATAATACAGACTGGGACTACCTCTTTTCTCAGGTCAAAAAGTAACTTCCCGAGGAGACTTGTGCCATTCGAATTACAAGATAAGGAAAGTATTTTAGATATAACGAAATTGCCCCAACTCAGGCGTTTTGATATCAAAAATAAGAACGTAAAAATGTTATGCGAAGGAGCATTATACACCATGACTGCAGTAGTAACAAGCTATTTTCTTACGAGTGAGAATAGACCCGTTTACCTTATAGATTTACAAGAGTCCACTTCCTTGAGGTATGGAAGCGACGATATCATAACGTTACTCAAGCAGGAAAACAAACCGGTCGGTATAATTCACATGCATGGCAACCTCAACATCAACAAACAGCTGTTAATAGAGCGTCTACTGGAAGAGGATAACGTTAGTTTTGTGGTAATAACGAGTTTTGATAGTTCATTATTACAAGTACAAACATTGAAGCTTCTACCTAGGATTGATATAACACAATTACCTGCAACTGACACAGACATTTTGAAAAAAATATTGTACACGGTAAACACATTTTACGGGCTGAAGTTGGACATGCAAAAAACGATGAATGAACTACATAGAGAAATGGATTTTAGAAAAGCTATGGATGTGTTGGAGAAAATGATCGCCATGACAATCTAAAAGGGGGATCGAGGTTGCTCTGAAAAGCAGGAAATCCTCACCGCGAGGTGGGGATGCCCCGTCCGTAAGGACGGGATAGTTCATGCATTACCCAATACCTCAGGGAAAGTAGGTATACCGTCCTTCACGTATTTTATCATCATATCCGCTACATCCCACCACATGTATTTAGGTCTTATAGGTACCTCACTAACGTCGCAAGTCATGCCTTCGGCGTCGAGGGGTCTATATAAATCCGGGTCTATCTCATAAGTACCACCTACTTTCTCCATTACGTACTTCAAAAAGTCTTCCACACTCGCTATAACACCAGTGCAGAGGATATACCTTTTCGGCTCCTCTCCTTCCATAACTTTATTGAATATCTTCACATATTCTCCCGCGTATCCCCAATCTTTTTCAGCCTTGATATTACCTAATTTCACATGCTCCTTTTCCACTAAGTTCTTAACTATTTTCATGGTCACAAACTCTTCGCCCCTCAACTCGCTCTCGTGATTAAACGTTACAAAATCATAAACCTTAAGCCCCCATACTTTACGGTAATAAGTAGCGATATACATTAATGAAACTTTACTTATTGCGTAAGGTGTAACGGGAGCCAGCGGTGTAGAAAGGGTTTGAGGGCGTTCCAACGGGTGACCGAATACCTCACTCGAAGCAGGTAAAAATACTTTAGTCTCAGGCGTATGTTTCCTAACAGCCTCCAATATAGCATAAGCCGAAAGCTCGTTCACCTGAGCCGTATAGATGGGGTTATTATAGCTATACGGAACGAAGCTCATAGCACCATAATGATATATCATGTCGGGCTTTAGCTCACGTACTATGTCGAAGACGTTTTCATATTCTGTAAGGTCAGCATAGACAAATTTAGGAGATACACCAAGAATTTCAATGACAGTCCGCATCTGGTTAGTCAACCCGTCTGCTCTATGCCTGGTTAATACATATAACTCATCTCCCTTCTTTATATGAAGGAAGGTAGAAAGACTTGAGTCCTGACCCGCACCTGTAATTAAAACCTTCATAAGATCATCTTCATGTAAAGATATATAAGCCTTGAGTTAAGAGTACTCTCTACTCTAGAGTACCCAAAAAATTATAAATTTAGGGGTTCCAAGGGGGCGTAAGATTCCGACTGACCAATTCTAGGGGAGGAAGCCAGCTAAATAACTTTTTAAACAGCTGTTTGAGAGGTATATATAATGAGTGAAAATAATCGTAATAAGCGTCTTTCTTCATTCGAGACGTATGCAGAAGCTATAGCGAAAATACTAAACTTAATATATACACTTGACCAACTTTCGCAATATTATGACCTTAACCAACTCTCTACACAGTACCTTAACCAGCCATTTACTCCTATTTCACCTAAAAAACTTGTAAATTATTTTGGTGTTCAGTACAACAAAATACCAAGCCTAGTTCAGCAAACACAATACAATCCTGTGGCATTGGTAACGAAGGCAAATCAAATTGCCCAGCAAATTGAACCAGATGTAATAAATTCCCTTGCGTCAATGTACGGCGTCGAACCAAGTATAGTTAGATCGTTACAAGTATATTTGCAGTTGGCACAGGTTTTACCAAAGGTAGTGAGTAGCCAGACCGTTCAAGTCACCAATAATCAACAATATACTGCGTCGCCCTACGTGATGGAAAACTACTGAACTAACCTACCTCGAGGCTTTCTGCCCCCTTAACCCCCCAGAAAGTTAAAAATCGTTATAATATCAAGAATCTATTGATGTCGAGATTCTTGGTGTCAAGATTGCTGAAATTTGCCGTGGTCGGGGGGCTAGGCACGTTCGTGAATGAACTAGTATTTTTATCTACTACTAAGCTTTTATCCATATCGATATCATTAGCATTAGCAATAGAGCTTTCAATAATATTTAATTTTATACTAAATGATATTTGGACTTTTAAGGATAAAAGAGTAGGAAGTTTTATTAAGAGACTACTTAAATTTCATATGTCGTCAGCTAGTGGAGGAATTATTCAGTATATTGTGGTAATTTCCATTATTGTAATCATGTTTCATTTTAGTAATGCTTCGGAAATAGTGGCAATATTGTTTTTTACGTCTTATTTAAAACTTCAGTCTTTAGTACTTGGCATAATCAATTTCATAGGAATAATTTCTGGGTTCATCGTAAGATTTATAACAAGTATAAAGTTGGTATGGACGTGAACTACCACGCCCTCACGGAGGGGGACTTTCGCCCCCTCAACCCCCAGAAATTTAAACATGTAAAACATATGTTTTTATGATGGTTTTAATGGTGAGAGTTAACAGAGTGAGAGTTAACAGAAAGACCATATTTCTAATCCTGCTATACTTATTTTTCTTTATCTTACCGTTTTTCCTGTTAACAGCAAAAGCTAGTCTTATCCAACAAGAAGTACCTATCTCAGTTAATGTAAACGCAAACATTTCGCAAGGGCTAATTTACATTGCTCCACTCCCACAACAAACCCAAGTGTTCGGTCAAAATTACTACGTATCAAACTCCTTGGGTTATTATGAATATTCATATTTGTTCTCAGCAACACCACCACTGCTGGTATGGTACGAGCCAGCTCCTTCATCACAAACTTATTATTTCGTTTACGGGGGAAATACTCAAGCTAGTGCCGTAACGACGGGCGTGTTTAGTTTTTACACTCAGTTCTATTATCTCAACACATCTATCTTCAATGTATCAGGTGTTTCGTTACTGGGTGGGTCATTGGTACTAAACGGGCAAAATAGCCTTGTAACGTTCACAACGACTGCGTTGCGTTATACATCTGCAGTTATGCTTTACACCTTTCAGTCTTCAG
>Ga0080003_1000572_pt1 | contig 23690 bp, 28 predicted proteins | sample JossMetagenome_FD_69206 | JGI IMG/M metagenome (GOLD analysis project Ga0080003, IMG submission 69206) | Hot spring microbial communities from Joseph's Coat, Yellowstone National Park, USA - JC2_E (SPADES assembly) (version 2) | ecosystem: Environmental > Aquatic > Thermal springs > Hot (42-90C)...
CAATGCTAACCGGAAGAATGTGGTACTCCAACAAGTTAGGCTGGATTCATCTAGTAGGTTACATGATAGGAACAGCAATGGTAATAGTAGGCTTCGATGCGCTAGGATTAGCTGGACTAGTAAGAAAGGCAGAAATTTACCCGTTAATTTCTGCTTATGTTACTCCAGAAATAATAGCAAGCTTAGGGGCAATGATTGCTGATACATCAACTCTATTATGGTTAGGAAACCTAGTATTAACACTATTAAAAGGAAAGACACAGAACTTTGAGGGAGTAAGTTTAGATAACGCAGTATCATTCATAGCATCAACGTTAGAAGCACCAAGATTAGATAAGATAGAAGTACCTTTACATAACGTAAAGTCAGCATTAATAAGGGCATTTGAGAAGAAATAACTCGTTATTATTTACCTTCTTTTTATGAAAGCTTCTTTTTCCTTAAATCAATTATATACTGCATGAGAGCAATAATAATCGGTGCTGGACATAACGGACTTATTGCATCTTACTATTTAAGAAAGGCAGGCTTTGATGTATTAATTTTTGATAATAAATTCGGAGGAATGACTGACACTACGTCAATAAAAGGAGTTAAAGTAAGTAGAGCGTCTTACGTGCTAGGTTTAATGCCAAGAAAATTCATAGATGAATTTGAAATTCCAATAATTGAACAAGACCCAATACAAACAATATGGTTAGAAGATAGGATAATTCCCTTCTGGAGGGATAAGGAAAAGAGGATAAAAGAATTGGTAAACGCTGGGGAAGATAAGTTTCCGGAATTTGAAGAGAAGATATTTAAATTTAAGAAACTTCTGGAGGAAAAGTTTACCTTTGTAACTACTCCTCCTTCAGAAAAAGAGGTTATAGAAGAAGCGAAAAATGCCGGAATAGAAGACGTTATGAGGCCTTCAAAGGAGTTCCTATCAAAGTACCTTTCGAGAGATCTGCACGATTTCTTCATTTATCCTGGAATGGAAGATTCTCCTGCATACTTAGTAGCTTATTTTTACGATGATTGGTCTTTCGTAAAAGGCGGTATGGGAACAGTTGCAGAGAAGATCTTTGAGAAGGCTAACAAGCTAGGAGTTAATTTCGTGAGCGAAAAGGTGAATAAAATTCTTGTTGAACATGATAAAGCAGTAGGAGTTAAGGTTGGAGATAAAGTTTACAAGGCAGACGTTATTTTATCTACAGCTAGTCCTGCTGAAACGATGAAATTAGCCGAATATGATCATAAATTTACTCTAGGTAAAAATAAGTGGGTAAAATATAATGTGATCTTTAAGGAATTTCCTAAGGTAGACGAGAGGATAAAGAATTTCATTAATTCTATAATAGACTTTGAGGGCGGAGAAGTCGTAATTCCTTCAACAGTTGACGACAGAGGAGGAATAGTAATGGAATTCATGGGTAACTATGAAGAAGTGATTGAAAAGTTCAAAGGCGAAATAGTTTACGTAGATAAATTGAACGCAAGAATTGCGGAAGAGATTTATAATTTACCTGCAGGTAATTTAAACCATTTACCGATGAGGGAACCGTATTTATTTGACGGTAGGCCGGAGAAAGGTTGGGGGTATAAAACTCCTATAAAGGACTTATACTTAGGAGGAGCTGGAACTTACCCTGGAGGCCAGGTCTCTGGCATACCGGGTTATAATTCAGCAAGGCTAATAATTAAGGAGAAGTTAGGAAAGGATTTTGCTTAATGGAAGCTTTTTAATTTCTCCCTTTAACACGATTTTATGAAATTTTACTTAGGAACTACTAGCAAACTAAAGCTTTCCGCAGTCGAGGAAGTGCTTAAGAACTACGTAGCTGATTACGAAATTTTAGCATTTAATTCTCCTTCTGGAGTCCCTATAACTCCATGGAACGAGGAAATTATAAAAGGCGCAAGAAATAGAGCCGAAAATTTGAGGAAGAAATTTCTTGATAATGACGGGGTATATGTAGGTTTAGAAAGTGGACTCGTAGAGAGGTTTGGCAGTGTATATGAAGAGACTTGGTGTGTAATAATTTTTAGGGAAAAAGAATTTTCAGCGTATTCCAGCGGTTTGAGATTACCTTCAGAAATTGTTGAGAAAATTAGACAAGGAATTCCTCATAGTGATATTATGGACGAGATTTCGAGAAAATTTAATTCCTCACCAAAAGACACTTGGGGGTTATATACTAAGTTTAAGTTAACAAGGAAATGCGAAATAAAAGAAGCTTTTAGGAATGCACTCGTAATGATGCTAACTTGTGAACAAGCCTCAATTATTTAATAAAAAGATTAAGCAAAGGGTTATGAAGCGAATAGCCTTAACTGCTTTAATATCTAGGATCGCCAATAATATTATACTCACATTATCGCCAGTAATTGCTAAGATTGATTATCATTTTCCGTTGGGAAGTCTAGGAATAATAGAGGCAATAGTATTAGTTTCTATTATAATATCAATGTTGTCGATAAATCTTATTTACTCAAGAGAAATACTACTCCTATCCTTTATTCTCTTATCAGTTTCGTTAATTTTGCTTAACATGCATAATGTGAGCATTTTCTTCTTGTCCTTAATCCTTGCAGGCACATCATTTGGAGTAATTATTCCTTCAATGACTACTATTGCCTCAAGCATTGCTGACGATTACCATTCAAACGCTAGATTGCTTAAAATGTACACGTTCGGTTTAAGTATAGGTGCAGTAATTAGTGCACTTTTAGAGGCAGTCTCGCTTGGAAATCCTATTTTCCTCTTAATGGCTATTTCTGCCTTAAATCTTTACAATGCATATTTTTACTACTTAAATTTTAGGAATAAAGCAAAAAAGTCCATGATTTCTTTTCGCATAATATTTAATAAAAGGCTTTGGATCGCAAATATGATCAGTTTACCTTATGATATACCAGTAGCGTTCATTAACGTTTATCTAGCTTTGTTAGCTCACTACTATTATCACGTGAGTATTTCGCTTGGTTTCTTATACTTCTTCGTATTCCTTTTAGTAGCGTCGTTATCTAGGTATCTTATTTATAGGCTTGAGTTAGAAGAAAGTAAAATGAGGATTTTTAGTGCTGTGATGACAATTTTAGGTTCTATTTTGTTGATGGTTAATAATCCTTTCTTTCTACTTTTTGGCATAATATTTCTAGGATTTCCGCACGGATTATTATTGACTTTGTCCAGCTTAGTTATAGCGAGAGAATTTAAAGATGAGAAAGATAAGAACTTAGCTAATTCGATAAACCTGCTTTTTCATTATGCCGTGTTTATAATAACTCCTCTAATAATAGGTTTATTTATAAATATAAGCATATTTTATGGCATATTAGCTTTCGTAGTGCTATCTATAGGTTCTTCCTTGCTACTTATGAGTAAGAATAATTATAAAGCCTAAAGTAGACCAGTGAAGTCAATTTAGTATTTCTTGAGAAATCTAGAAATCAAGTTGATTATTCCTACAGCTAATGAAAACCAGTAAGCTAATGTCGGATAACTTTGTATAAGCATTGTTATTTGATATCCTGAGTCTGTAAATTCTACGCTTTCCTGTCCTATAATGAAAAATGGATAAGTAACGCCTTGAATGAAGTGCGAAAGTATGTAATTAAATATGATGTAAATTATCACTGGATCTAGAATGTAGAATAGTGAAGCCCATGCTATTAGTAAGTAATTTCTTTTCTCGCCTCTTCTAAGAATCAGATATAGGAAATACAAGGAAACAGCTATAACATAAAATCTGAACGCAAAAAGTATCATATTAATAAAATTGGAAATATACAAATACTGGCCTTCAAAGCAAATATTTAAAAGAAATAAGGAATCATCGATCTTAATAATTCCTCCTACAGAATATGTCCACCAACAGTAAGGTAAGAGTGCCACAACCACATTTAGTATTAAAGCCAATGTAGATAAGGGATATTTTATCATATTGTCTCACTTGTGCAAACAGTGACATTAAGGAAATGTAATTTAATAAAAACGGTACAATCGCCATTTTTGATATTACTGTAGAATTCATGATAATTATTGACTTGTAACGTAATATTCTCGGCTGTCTGTGCCGGAATAACTGCTGAACTAGGTAAACTTATTTCTTTTCCATTTATACTGCAAACTACGACAGGGAAATTTTCAGGATTATTTATGCATACTTCTAATTTATTACCTTCTGCAAAGAAAGACATTTTTGGCTGACTGAAAATATTGATGTTGGAAAGTTGTGAGATCCCTTGATTTAATGAGTTCAAGGCGTTCATAAAAATTAGTTCAATTGCTAGAACTGCAATAAATGCTATAAGTCCTACAGTTTTCACATCATCTTCTTAACCTTTCTAGTAAAAAACTTTTTGCAGTTAGAACTGCAAATTCGAGAATATGCTAACAGTTAAGAAATTTTATCGTTATGTTTATTATATCTACATATTCTATGCCTATAATTTCCTTCAACTTAAATAATAGTCATTTATTATGGTATTACTTAAAGATAATTTTTAGATTACTCTTTTCATTTTGCTCTTCTTCTATAGTTTACCTCTCTTATCTCCTCCCATTTTATCTTCCTTTTATTTTCAACTTCAGAATATAAAATGAACAAATGCTTAGGGAAATCAGAATAATCATTAACCTTAACTATCAATTCTCCAGTTAAGTATTTCAGAACGTCTATTAAATCTGGTGCTCTAAAGGGAATTTTCCTCCTTAAAAATTCCTTTACAGCATTTATATACTCTTCAATAAAATCATTAGCTATAATAGTATATCTACCTTCTCTAGGAGGATATAAGTAAACGCCATAAGTTATAAACCCTCCTCTAATGATCTCAAAAGGATGACCTCCACAGTGTGCTTTGCTATTCCTCCAAATTTTAAATGCCTCCTTATCGTCTAATGGCAAATCAATCATTCCACAATCTCTGCCATCTGCGTAAGACTTATATAATTCCTTGAGATCCTTATCAACCTTGAGCCCGTTAGCCTCATAAACTATTTTAACAACCTCAAGATAATCTCTTAAGGTTATATCATCTGATGGAAGTTTGTTTTTCGAATTGTCCTTGTATTGTTTAAGGATTTGCTTAGCTTCTTCGTTACTCATTTTAGGCTTTGTAACATATTTCAGTTTAACTTCTCCTACCAAGTAATGCTTGTATATGTCGTCAGTGGATATAAAGATGGGATCTTGATGCTGAAGTTTCATGAATTCATAGACTCTCATTATTAATGAATTATAACATGCTGGTAGTTCTTCGTCTCCTTTTCCAATTTTTATTCCACCTTTAGTATGAACGAAGAATTCATATTCATCAAACTCCTTAAGGTAACAAAACCCCGTAGGGACGAACTTTAATTTGTTCTTAACTTTAACTGGTAAAAAGAGGTAAAAATAACACCTAACATAATCATCTTCCCTTGTAGGATAAATATAATTCTCCATTTCTTTTAACAAGTTATAAATTTTAGTACTTTTAAAGGTAATTTCTCTCGAATAATTGAAGTCAATGAGATAAAGGATTAACGGGTATTTTTCAATTATCTCCCAAATCCTCTTCTCTTTTTCCGTATTCATGTCAATATCTCATTTATATTTTAAAAGAAGAGAGTAAAAAGAAACATATAAGTACTAAATGATCGCAATTGCAAGATCGCTAAATAACCTTGATATTGAACAAATGCTTAGTAGCACTAATCCCATTAATAGCCACACTTTGGATATTCGAATGGACTAGAAAAATTGCTATGGTGATCATAGACTTATTGATATGGTAGCGGGGTTAGTGGCTGCTATAACGTTTGCGATTTTAGCGACAATGCCATTAGGAGCCTTTCTATTCATAATTGATCCTATAGTTATGGATGGAGAGTTCCTATTCCTGCTGACCTACTTTGTATTCGGGTTAAGACCAGGAGAATATATGATGAGTGTATTCAAGAAGAAATAAGATATATGTTAAAAAATCAACTAAAATTTAAATTAAATCTATTTTTTACGTAATTTAGCTTATTATGAGGGTCATCAACGTCAGGTATTTTTATGTCCTTCCCGTCTATCGTAAGCACATGCCAGTCACCTATTTCCTTGTAAGTAGGAGCTATAGTATTGAGAACTAAGCTAGGCCTATTAGCTACGTTCTCCTGCCTGACATTCATGACAGTTATAGTTTTTACCTGGCTCCACGATATAACAAGCTCACCTTCTAAATCATTAGCAATTTTGCCAATCCTCTTTCCAATCTTTACTAACTTAATTATTCCAAATACGCTACCTGCAACCAGTCCAACACCGATTAAAGTTGGGATCCAATCTGTAGGATAACTGAAACTGGCAGGCAATGATGTGGAAACTGTAAATATTCCAAGTATAGCTATAAAAGCTAAAATTATTATCACTATTGTTGTTCCCACTACGGCAGCAAAACCTCCTTCCCTCTCCCTCCTATTCATTATATAAATCCCGTCGTTTGCTGCAGCAAAGAGAGGGATGAAATCCCTAGAAAACATCATTTGGTACCTAGTCTGCAATGGGTTGAGGATTACTATTTCGTTATAGTTAAACTTCCTCATCGTCATTCACTTTTTTATTCTCCTTCTATAGCTAAATACTTTTCTGTTTTAACTTTAAACTCTACGGGAGCTAGTCCTAAAATTACCGTGAACTCTAGATGAGTTCAAAGGAAGAGTTTTAAGGCAAAATGAGATCTAACTCTAGGATAGCTAGAGGAAAGTTTTTTGTACTATTCTGTTGTACTATAGCATATCAGACTGGTAACTATGTCAGCTGATCTTTCTGTCCTTTTAGAGGAATATTACAAGGTTCCAAACGATAGGAATTTCCCTGTACATCTCTTAGAGAAGATGCGGGATTATTTAGTCAAGCAGTATGAGGAGAATTTGTTCGAGATATATGAGGGTATGCTAATGTTAATCCTAAATCCTGAAGATAAAGACAAGTTAAAAATACTGTCAAAAGAAGTTGAAAAAATAAAGGAGGATTTTGAATTATATAACTCTATGCTTGAAAATAATACAACCATAGGAGAATACGTTAATATGGTAATGAACGAGTTACAAAAACTTATTGACGGGTTGAAGAAAAATGAAGAGGAGTTCTACAAAGAGGTATTAAATTCTGATAACCCTAATTTCCTAATAACCACTTATTATTCGTTGTATTTACGCTTCGTAACAACAGTATACTTAAAACTACATAAGACTAACATAACCAATCCTAACATAAAAACAAAAGATTCTAGGATTAAAGATATATTCAACTTCGCTAATTTCCTAGTAGGATTTTTCGGGATGCCCCTACTAATTTATATAAAGAAAAAAGAAGTATTCCCTTATATATCTGAGCTAAGCGGAGCATTATTACACGCACTAGTTGCAGATAGGGCACCTATGCCCTCAAAGGACTCCTTAGGATATTATCTTTTTTCGAAGATTCATGTGGTTAAAAATGAGTCAAAATGAAGCTTTTTTCTTAGACACCAATATTCTTATAAAATGGATATATAGAGAAATTCTGAATGAAAATCCAGCTGTTGAATATTTTATTAACTCGTTAAGTAAAGGACAATGCGTTATACTTCATATCAATTTAATTGAATTTGAGACAATAATTTACGACGCTTATAATATAACCTCCCATGTGATTTATGAGAAAATACTATCTAAACAGGATTGGGATAAACTAGGGGTAGAAGATAAACTACGAGTTCTTGAAGATATTAGAAAGAATTTTGAACAAATCTATGATCAGATACTAACTAAGTACTATAAAGGACAGATCTTACCGGGAGGAATAAGGCGAATACTTGCAAAGGAGTTCTTCATAAGGTTAGAAGATAAGTTGCTCAACTCAAATCTTGAAGCTCTTAGGAACCATATAACTTTAAATGAGAGAACACAGGATCTAATTGACTATTTAGCTAGTGTGGAATATTTAATCAAGCAAAAATGCACTGTAATTGACGATACTAAAATACTTTTTAGTGATAATATCATAAGAGAAATTCAGCTAATTTATGAAGGTATTAATGCATATATACGCAACTTAAAGTCCAAAGGATATAACAAGACGCCAAGTAGAAATGACCAGCTAATATTTGTATACCTCTTTTTGTTATTACGTGGCAGGATTTATGATAAGATCGTTTTCATTACAGATGATAATGATTTTGAAAGAATGTATAACACAGTGTTAAATCATTTGAAGGATATTATAAATGGAAATGCAGATCTTCGAGGAGACTTTAAAGAATATGCTATTGAAGCTAACGATATCTTAAGAAAATTAGTAATCAAAGGTATCAATGACTTAATCACTCAACAAAAGAGATAATTAAAACTTTTATCTCTCCTTTAGTTTCCCTCGGTTTCTCCTTTAACTCTTCCTTTAAACTCCTCTAGAGTTCACGGTAATTTTACGTTAAACTCCCGTAGAGTTAAAACTTATAGCCTGTGAAATTAATTTATTCATAATGCCATATATAGTTAGAGTCAAAGACCCAGAGCAGATTTGCCAATTAGCCAAGAAGTATAGGAAATTCCAGATGGAGTTAACGATATACCTTAACGACCCGCAAGCCGTTGGAGGGCTGAAAAGTCGAAGGAGGGTAGATATTATCAAAATAGACTAAAAAAGAAAAAATTTTACTGGTAAACTCCCCAGTTTACTTCCTTATTTTAGCTATCATTAAGCCGACCGAAATGTCAATCCCAACTGCAAATATCAAATCTTGAATCAGCGACGCCAGATAACTGAACTTTAGATCAAGCGTCTCTACGAATGCTGGAGCGTTAATTAGAGCTAATACGCCGAAAGCTGCTATAATTATTTCCTCCTTAAACTTCTTGAAAAATCTTCACAGCGAATATCCAGTTATATAAACAATAGTGAGAAATTCTTAATAAAGTTATATAAATCAGACTAAAAATTGTTAATTTTGTAGATAATTATAGAGAATAATTCAAGGATTAGAGATCCTTATATTTTAATGCCAACCACCTATATTTAACTCATGGAAATAGTGAACGTTCCTAACGTGAAAGCCTACTCTAAAGTACTGGAAAGTATGGTGGAATTAAGAATTGCCCTTGAAATGCTTAAGGAAGGATATACTAGAAATTCCGCACAAAAGGTCTTCATGGCTTGGAAAGCCATTATTAGTGCATTAGTCTCATTAAATCTAGATAAATTAGGTAAAAATGAAAAGGAGAAAGAATTGTATAAAAAATCTGGATTCTCAGCACCTACTACCAAGCTTAAATTAATCTCCAACGATCTGGAGAAAATAGGTTATGATAAAATCTCATTCATTACAAATACGGCTCTTCTCTTGCACAGTTATGCTTACAACGGTATTTATGAAGGATTAACTCCCTCTAAGAAATACGCTGTAATGGATATCCTAAGCTTTACTCACTTCATCTTAGATAATTCTAAGAATTACTTTAAGGAGATTTGGAACGAAGAGCATGAGAAGGAGTTAGAGAACGTTAAGAAATTGTTAGAAGAGATAGAGAGGAATAAGAGTTCTTGATTATAGAAAAGCATTTTTACCACAGCTTCTAGCCTAGGTTGATGAGTTTAATACTTTTAATAACTAACTATATTGGAATTATTGCCTTTTCAATATCTGGTTCTATGAAGGCTATTGAAAAGAAAATGGATTTACTTGGCGTTATAACCCTGGGTTTTTCAACGTCATTAGCCGGAGGAATTCTTGCTGACCTGTTATTGGGAATTACTCCGCCCACAAACTTAATTTATATACCTTATCCCACAGCGTCTTTTATTGCTAGCATAGTTACTTTTGCGTTCTACAAGAAATTTACTCACGTAAGTAAGCCTTTAATATACGCAGATGCTTTAGGTCTAGGAGCTTTCACCGCCTCTGGAGCCTCATTAGCATTTAGCTTAAGACCAGATCCTCTGCTAGTTATAATGGTAGGAACTATAACCGCTGTAGGCGGAGGAGTGCTTAGGGATATATTAGCTAACGAAATTCCTTTAGTTTTAACTAAGGAGTTTTATGCTTCAGCATCAATTATAGGCTCTACAATATATTACGGTTTAGCAGAGTTAGGCGTGCAGACAGGATTTCTTACCACTTTAGTTTTACTTTTGACGTTCGCTCTAAGACTTCTCGCTATTAGAATGAAGTGGAAGTTGCCTAATGCATCTTAACGCTAAGGAAAATTGAGAATAAAATGATTATTGTTCCTATTGTCTCATAAATGTTAAGGAATTCTCTAAAAATAATCATTGAAAGTATTATTGTAAATACAGGCTCTAATGCGGTTATTATTGATGCGGTTATTGAGTCAGTCTTCTTCATTCCTCTGTAAAAGAAGAAGTAAGGGATTACAGTGGCAAAAATTGCCAAGTATATTCCAGCATAAACTGAAGGTAAATTTAGTACTCTAACAAAAGGTAAAGAGAAAGGTATAGACCAGAGAGACTGTGAAAATATTATTTCCCAATCGCTCATGCCTTTTCTTTGTAGGAGTCGAGAAAAAGATATTAAACCTGCGTAAGTTAAGCCCGAAGCTAAGCCTAGAAGGAACTGCTGGAGAGTAGGAACTCCTAAGTACATGATATATAAACCTATCAAAATCATTAACGACGAGATAATCTTTCCTAAAGTAGCCTTTTCTTTCACTAAAAAATAGGAAAATATTGAAACCCAGAGAGGAGCAGTGTAAAGTAATACTGCAGAGAGTGAAGGCCCGTCTATAGGAATTGTATAAATGTAAGTTAAATAGAAGAGTGAGGAAACAAAACCCATACCAATTGTATATTTATTCACAACTATTTTCTTCACGATAAACAGCGAAACAATCGTGGAGAATATACTCCTCATTATTACCATTGTAAATGGGCTCCCACCGAGTAAGTAAAAGTAATTAACAGCAATCCCGATTGTGCCCCAGAAGAAAGCCGCTAGAGTTAAATCAACGTGACCGCTTGTTCTCATTTGATACTAATAAAAGTTGTATCCTATTATTTAATTAATGTTGGACTTTGAAGACATAAAAATCGATATAGAGGACGAGAAAACTAGAGAAGAAATTCTGAATTTCTTTTCAATATTCGTCTATTTATCAAATTTTTACGAGAAAAACTGTATAATCCACGTCCATTGTAACGGAGTACAGATAGAAGGAAAGCCAGGATTTATAATTGTAAGTAATTTTCCTAAAATTTACTCTAAAGGAGCAGATAAACTTAGGGCTTTAGCTTACCTCTCTTTATTTAGAGAAGAGAGACCTATTGTTGAGAACGATATTCAAGCAATATCTTCAATATCTCTTGTTCCTCTTTATTTTTCAGTTAAAATGAGAGAAAAAGGTATAACAAAGTTTCTATCCTCACTTACTCAATACTATTCTACCATTTATAACCAGCTAAAGAACGAGAAAATAAGGGAAGACTTTAGGAAAGTTTTAGACTCATTTAATGCCTTAAATATAAAACTTCTTGAAAGTATTAAAAATTCGTACTTAACTCATTTAGAGCTTTATGCTAAATTGCTAGCATTTGCATCAGGATCTTCCTTATCATATAATGATCTCTTAAAGAAATATGGCATAATTTCATAATAGAAGATTTTTAATTTCTTCATCTCTAATAATAATTAATGTCACAGATAGACGATATTATCAAACAATATAATAGCGGTAACTTAAATTTAGCATTAAGAAAATTGGAAGAATTAGTTAGTAAAAATCCTACAAAAGAAGCTTACGAGTTGATGGCAAAAATCCTCCTAGAAATGGGCAAAGATGATGAAGCATTGGAATACTTTGAGAAAGCAGGGAATAAGGAAGAGAAAGCAAGAATACTATTATCTAGAGGAATGTATTCTGAAGCCCTTGAGGAATTAAAAGATGTTAATTCTACTCAAGCTAGGATAATTAGGGCTACTATATATTTGAAGAAGGAAGATTATAGAAAAGTTATTGAAGAGTTGAACGAAATAAATGATGAACTTTCTTCTAATCCTCTCTATTATAAAATAAAAGGAATAGCTGAATATTATTTAGGAAATTATTACGATGCACTCAGGGATTTAACTAGAGGCATTGAGCTTTATCCTTTGGATTCAGAACTTTATTATTATAGAGCTTTAGTGAAAATCTCATTAAATGAAGATAAAGAAGCAGAAAGTGATATAAATACTGCAATAAATTTGAATCCTTATTATGCTGAGGCCTACTTTAGTAAAGGTTTACTTAAGGAAAAGAAAGGAAAACTGGAAGAGGCAATTGCCTATTATTCTAGGTCTATTAATATTAACCCAGAATACGTGGAGGCGTACGTAAGGAGAGCTAAGGTCTATATGAAGAGCGGAATGGAGAATGAAGCTTTAGAGGATATTAAAGTTGTTAGAGAATTAAAAGAGAGGAAAAATAACGAAAGCCGTTAGATGTTGGAAGCTATCTTGTTTAGCTCAATGACAATGTAGTCTATAGTTGGCCTACTTCTGGGATCTGGCGAGGTCATCAATTTTATTAAATTAGTGAACTCTGCATATTCCTGTGGCAAAGCAAAGGTTTGATGGAAAAGCTGTAATTCTTTTCTTGCATTCTCTAAAAACAAGGCATAAGGTCTACCATTAACGTAAAATTCTACAGCCTCGTCCATTAATCTAGATACATTAGGCGGATTAAATGGAGTTTGCGTTAATAATTTGTAAATAGTTGCACCGAAAGCATAAATGTCCATTTTTGGATCTGCCCCTCTTTTGCTCAACATTGCCTCTACTTGATCTATTGAACAGTACTGTGGAGTATATTCTAGAACTCTTTCTCCTATCTTTCTAGCCGAGCCTAGATCTCCAAGTTTTACCTCTACTCTGCCCGTCTTTATATTTTCCAATAATTCCTCTGCGGTAATTCCGGGTTTCTTGCTAAAGAATATGTTTGAAGGTTTTATGTCCAAGTGCACATAACCTTCTTTATGCACAACGCTTAACGCTTTCGCAATATTTAATGAGATCAAAGCTACAACCTTCTTCCAATAAGTAGAAAGTATAATAGCTTGATTTTTAATTAAATCTTCTGCTGTTCCCCCTTCCATAACTTCCATGACAATTGCAGGAGGAGTTGAGTAATAAGCTTCTGAATTGCCGTTAGATATTTCCCTTAAACTGTTTAGATCTACGTAAAATCCGTATATCCTAACTATATTTGGTGACTTTTCAGAAATACTTTGTAAACTGAACGATTCCTTCGAAATGTCCTCAAATAAAGTTACTATATTACTAATGCTAGTCCTGGAGACTTTTGCAATTTTTATTGCATATTTGTTGTTATTCCTCTCTCCAAGTAATACATACGAATTACCTCCTGTGCCTAGCACTTTTACTATTTTATAACCGTATAGATTACTATTAACCCAAATATCTGGTTTCCATTCTTCTAATGTAGGTAATTTAATTTTCTTAACTTGTGAAATGCCATTTCCAGTGTTTGCATTCAATATCGTTGCCAATGCGGCTTTTGCCTTATCCTTGACTGGTTGCGGTAGATCCTTTGTAAGTAAATAACTTGCAAACTTTTCTGCAGAATTCTTGTCTTTGCTCATTAAAACGTCTATAAGTTTTGGTGAGTCAACCGGTATTATTCCTTTATATATAATACAGTTGACTACATTAGAAAGATTAGAACAGCTTCCATAATCTATATTTCCCATAGCCTTAGAATATATCCATGATATTGCCTCACAGTCACGTCTATTTGCAGCATCACAAAATATTTTTGTATATGTATATTTTAACGAAAGTAACGCCTTTAAATACCTTTCCGCCCTAGCAGGCATTTCGGAATCAATAGCATTGAATAATTTATTTTCTATAACCTGAGAATTTGGTAATGAAACTGGAATTACTGACGCACCCATTATGAGGAAAACTAGAGAAAAATACGGGGAATAAATAAAAGATAACCAAGCCAAGCCTAAAGAAACTCCTGCTACTATAAGAGTCCAAATAATCGCTTGTTTTTTCCTAAATACAAGGCCTACTAAGATGGCAAACAATATAGAAGCCAACACTAGATATATTTCAAGTCTATTTATGCTAAAGAACATTTGTTTCAAATAATTCAAATTATTTATAAAAAAGAGAGAGAATGTAAGTGGCAAAAGTGATGAAAACGAATATTTTAAAGAAATATCTTTTATAGAATTAAATGATAAAGCCTCTGTCTTTTCAGCAGAAGCAAGGGTAAATCCTACTATAGCTGTGAAAATATAAAAGATGAAGGACGGATCTGAAATAAGAATGCAATAATAAGGCAAACGAGAGGTGATGCAACTAACACATTTTAAATTGAGTATAGAGTACTGTAATAATGGCAATAATAAGGCTACACTAAGAATTGCATAAGTTATTTGTAGCCTTACACTACCAAATGGTATAGATATCAATAACAATGTTACTGCAAGCGCTATAAAGGAAATATAAAATATTGATGAAAGCGTGAAAGCAGTTAATTCTTTACTAAAAGTTTGAGGTAATATAAAAGGTATTATTAGCCCGGATAAAACCATTGCAATACCTATTGACTTAAAGCAAGGCTTTATTGCCATAACTAAAGCGTAAATTATCAAACTTTCTAGAAATATAAACTTGATAGAATTGGATACAATAGAAGGAAAGTTATGGATGTTAGGATACAAAATTAGGGAAGTAATACCCAGTACTGAAGCAATAAATAACCCCCTTGTAACTACAATGAGCTTTTCAATAGAAACTTTCATATTATTTTTTATAGTTATTGTCTATTTAAATTTCACGCAGGTTTATTTATTTATAAATAGATACTCCTTTAACTCCGCGGATGGCAAATTGTAAACTATTTGAGATAGCTCTTTAGCCAATTTATCCCTTTCACCAAAACTCATTTTTACTCCAGCTAATACCAGTCCTCCAATTACTGCTTGATAGCTATAGAAAATATCTACTCCTAAGGATGAAATTGCATCCCTAATAATTCTAGAATTCATTACACCACCTATTACTGAAACTCTTTCCCCTTCTTTCTTTAGTCTATTAACCATCCTCACTATATACTCACTTGCCTCCTTCATTACTCTCAAAGCTAAATGATCTCCCTTCTGAGCTAGTTCATCAACTATTACCGCAAAACTAGCAATAAGCCTCTTATCCTGCTCCTTTGAAAGTTTTATTACTGCCTCTCTAAAGGGTAATTTAAAATACTCTTCTACTGCGTGAGGAAGTTCACTTTTTTCCTCAATTCCGTCAACTACCCTTGTTGCATATGTTATAGCAGTCTTAGCTATCCAAGATGCAGAACCTTCGTCACCAAAAATCCAACTCCAACCTCCTACTCTGTGAAGCTCACCGTTCTTCTGATAGAAAGCTACGCTACCTGTACCCGGAGCAAAAACTCCTCCATCCTCGAACAAGTTAGTAGCCCTATAAGCTCCTACGCCATCATTATAAACTTGAGCATTAGGGAAAATCCTTCTTACCATTTCTTCTCCTCTTTTAGTATCCTCAGCAGAGTCTCCTATTCCTGCTAAACAAAAAACTGCTTTATCCGCCTTATCTCCTTCCGCCTCCTTTATTGCTTTTCTTAAATTTTCCTCTGCTTTACTCACTCCTATTATTGTAAAGTTAGAAGATCCAGCTAAACCTATTCCTTTAATTTTAAAGTTTTTCTCATCAAAAAGTAAAGCTACTGTCTTAGTTGCACCACCATCTACTGCCAATATCACATTCTTTGTTTGGATACTAAGTTATTAATGAGTTTCCACAATTTATCATGTGAATAACCTTTCTGAGATAGGGAAAATTCTAGTAGATAACCTAAACAGATATTATATGCCTTTTCCAGTTGACAAAAAAGTTTGCAGTGAGTGGGCTAAGGACTTACCTAAAGGAGGAAATACGATTATTTACACCTCGTGCATGTACCAAATAGAACCTGCGGTAGGAATGTTCCTTAAATTTCTTCCCTCAATTTCATCGTTTAAAGGTCTAATGCCGCTAGCAAGGTTAGTTAAGCCTTCAAGGTCTCAGCTGGATAGGGCTTATAAAATACTAAATAACATCGTGAAAGCTTTAGAAAAATCGGGAATAAAGCCAGGTTACCTTTATGAGGAAGAACCTTATAGCGGAGCGATCTTACTTGAAATGGGCTTTCTAGAGGAGTTTGGAGAATACGCAAAAAAGGTGGTATCTCTTTTTAAAGAGAAAGGAGTCAGAAAGATAATAACTGTTGATCCTCACACTCACAACGCTCTGACTAGGTATCAAGAATTCGTTAAACATGACTTAGAGATCGTAAATTATCTAGAATTAGTAAATTACACTAAGAAAGTTGAAGGAGAATTTACAATTCACGATTCATGCCTTTACTCCAGGTTCCTAGGCTTAAGAGAAAAATACAGAGGGTTAATAGAAAAATCTGGGATTAAACTAGTGGAAGACGAAATGATAACAGGTAAGGATACTTCCTCCTGTTGCGGCGGTCCATTAGGTCCAGTAGACCTAAAGGTTAGTGAGAAAATAGCCGAAAATAGGGCTAAGGATTTGGAGAAACTAAGTAAAAAACTTCTAGTAGTATGCCCAATATGTTACGTCACTTTATTACCTCATTTTAAGGGGGAAATAATGGATATTGCCGAGGTGATATTTTGAGTTGGGATATCGCAGTAAATAGAGCTATAAATAACGCTGTCCCCAAGGTGTATAAGGTTTTAAGAGAGCATCCTTACATTGAGGAATTAGCTAAGAGACTTAGAGAAGCAAAGCTCGAAGTTCTGAATAACCTGGAGAAATACGTAGAAGAGACTTTACAGTCAGTTAAGAGCAATGGAGGAAATGCTTACTACGTTCACGATGAGAAGGAAGCCCAAGAGATTGTTGGTAAAATTGTAGGAAAAGGTAAGATTGTTGTAATGGGTAAATCAATGGTTGCTTATGAATTAGGAATAAGAAAATATCTGGAAAGCTTGGGAAATGAAGTTTGGGAAACCGACTTAGGAGAATTCTTAATACAACAAGCTAATGAACCGCCTTCTCATATAATAGCTCCAGCAATTCACATGACTAAGGAAAGTGTAGGTAAGCTATTGAAGGAGAAAATTGGGGGAGTTGATGAAAATTCTAAAGTTGAGGACATGGTAGCAGTTGTGAGGAAATTCTTGAGAGACAAGTTTGTTAAGGCAGATGTCGGAATAACTGGTGCCAACGCAATAGCTGCAGATACTGGCTCAGTATTGCTAGTTGAGAACGAGGGTAACATAAGGTTCACAACTGTAGCTCCTCAGATTCATATAGCTATAGCAGGGGTTGAGAAAATTCTACCGACTTTGGCTGACGCAATGATAGAACCTTTAGTTCAGTCTGCTTATGCTGGACTTTATCCGCCAACATACGTTAATTTAACTTCTGGGCCTAGTTCTACAGCAGATATAGAACATAATAGAGTAAGACCGGCTCACGGTCCTAAAGAATTTCACCTAATACTAGTGGATAACGGGAGAGTGAAGGCTAACAAAGATAACATATTAAGAGAAGCTTTACTTTGCATTAGATGTGGAAGATGTCATTTTCACTGCCCAATATATAGAGCCATTGGAAATATTTGGGGCGATCCGCCTTATAGTGGACCAATGGGCGCAATGTGGTCTTATATAGTCAAAGGCGATACAAAGCCTGCAATGTACTGTGTTCATTCAGGCAACTGTAAGGAAGTTTGTCCTATGCGGATAAACATTCCAAGAGTACTGGAGTACATTAAGAATTTAGGTCTACACTCAAAAGGTAAATTAGATTATAAATAACATTTTCTTCCAATCTGATGCTTTATAACAAGCAAAAACCAATATTTTATAACTTAAAATGTTAAATAATACATTCTCACATTTATCTTCATTGGAAATCTAGTGTAGTGATCAAGAAGTTATAAAATCCGTGACTTTTATTCCAGAGTACTTCATCACTATCTCCTTCTTCTTTAAAATATCGCTATCAAAAGTTACAAATACTGCAGAATTTATAAGTATTGCTGAAGCAATTTGAATTACATCTAAAGTTTTAAGTTGTAGTTTTGGAGATAATTCTATTGCTTTCTTCAACAGCTTATTAGCATCAATCTCTACGACTTTCACATTCGCCAGCCTTATAGCATACTTAGCAGAAGCTTTAGCTAGGATCTCATCCTTTAGTTTCCTTGAATAAAAAGAAATAAGTTCCAATAAAGTGACTTCCCCGGTAACTAAATTATTTAATCTCATTATTCTTTCAGCTTTTGAATAATTACTATCATTTTCTACTAATGAAATAATAACATTAGTATCTACGTAAAATAAATTATCCATATCTTTCTTCCCTTAGATCTGACGTGTCCAAGTGTTTGTACGGAAAACCTTCTTTAAGCCATTTATTAACTAGTTCCTCTACCTTTTCCTCTTCTCTAATCTTTTTTTCTATCTCAGCTTTTCCATATTCAATAAGTAAATTCACCGCCTCATTTTTGGACTTTGCTATGCCTAACTTGATCATTTTTTCTATGAGCTCCGCAATGCTTCTATCAACTTTAATAGTTATTGTAATCGACATATTCCTATAATAATAGATAGGTACACCGATATAAAAGATTAGAAGCCATTCTAGTACGCTAAGATATTTCGATTTTTAAGATAATATTAGAGTTATAATATTAAATATGTGGTCAATAGCGATAGCACTACAATTACATGAATAAGAGAATTAAAATACGTCACTTCTTGCGCGAACTTTTTAGAGCTTAAATCAAATGATTTAACATGTGGTTAAATTTAGCGTCGACAAATTACCTTATTTTGAGAAATGGATAATCTTAGGAACTTTAATAGGTATTGCAGTAGGGTTATTTTCTATAGCCTTTACAATTCTCCTAGAATTTTTTCAATTACTCTTTATTCACATTATTTTACACGTAAGTTACCCTAAGCCTCTAGGAGAAGGGGGAAATTTAAGAATACCTCCTTTCCATCCTAGCTTTCTAATTCCTGCAATAGTTGGACTCGGAGGCTTGATAGCTGGCATTATCATATACAGAATCTCTCCAGAGACTGCAGGTGGTGGAGTTGATTTTGCAATAACTGTTTATCATAAATTGCAAGGTAAAATGAGAAAAAGAGTGGCCTTTGTAGAGCTTTTTACGTCCACAATTATTTTAGGCTCCGGAGGTAGTGCAGGAGATTTAGGCCCTATGGGACTAATAGGTGGATCTTTGGCCTCAACTATTGCCCAACTTTTTGACTTAACTCCTGAGGATATGAGGAGAGCAGTAGCCGTAGGAATAGGCTCCGGAGTAGGAGCAATATTCAAAGCACCTATAGGAGGAGCATTATTATCTGCTGAGATACTCTACAGACGAGACCTAGAACCAGACGTTATCTTGCCTTCAATGATTTCCTCAGCAATTGCTTATTCGATTTACGGTTCATATGTGGGCTTTCAACCTATGTTTGGACTTTATCCTTTCCAATTTTCACCCCTTCGTTTGCCATTTTATGCTTTATTAGGAGTCATAATAGGGTTATTTTCAATATTATTTGTAAAAATTTATTCTACGATTACGTTGGTATTTAAGAAAATGAAAATAAGAGATGAAATAAAGCCCGCAATAGGTGGAGTTCTAGTAGGCTTACTAATCCTGATCTTCCCAGAAGTAATGGGTACGGGATATGGATGGGATAACTTGCTTGAATTTGGAGTTATACCTTTCTCTTCTTTGCCTTGTATTTTCCTCCTTTTGGTAGGTTTAGTTAAAATGCTTGCCTCATCACTTACTATAGGTAGTGGTGGTTCAGGAGGAATAGAGGCTCCAGCTTTTGAAATAGGTGCATTCATAGGCGCATCTTACGGTTTAATAGTACATGATCTGTTTCCCAACATTGTTCCAGTAATAGCTCCATTTGTAGTAATAGGAATGCTTACAATGTTCGGCGCTCCCGCAAAGGCTCCACTTTCTGTAATGGTAATAATAACTGAAATGACTTCATCTCTCCAATTATTGCCCGGAGAAATGATAGCTATTGCGTTAGCTTACGTAATTTCTGGGAAGTACACATTATACCCTGCACAATACCCTACTAGGAGAGATTCTCCAGCTCATAGGAGCGAGTACGAGGTTCCAATAATGGAGAACATAAGAGTTAATGAAGTACCATTTACTGAGCTAAGGATAAATGAAAATGAAGACGTAATGAGCGCAAGAAAGCTAATGGAGGAAGATGGTTATTTTTCTCTTCCTGTAGTTAATAATGAAGGAAACTTTGTAGGAGCAGTGTTTTATAAAGACATTGCTAATAAGAAGGGGAAAGTTATTGAATATACAGTGAGAGGAATTCCTTATGTTACTCCAAGCTCTAATATTGAAAATGCGTGGGAAATAATAACAAGAACGAAATCCAGATGGGTTGCAGTTGTAGAAAAAGGTAAACTAATAGGAGTAATAACTTTGGACGATCTGTTTAGTGTATATGAAAGAGAACTTAAGAAAGTTCATAAAGATTGAGTTAATTTCCTAATTTCTTGAACTAAATATTTCGAAAGTTCTAAGCATTTTATTGCAAGATCTTCTTTTAAGCTTTCATAGCTATAATCTGCGTCCTTTCTTCTCTCATATAAATATAAGGATTCCTTTGCTAATTCGTCTTTACCCATATGCTTTAAAATGTTGATTAATTTATCATCTCTTTTAGGAATAGGTGTTCTAAGCTTTTTAGCTAATTTCTCAATTTCCATCCTCACTGCAAAATATGAGGCTGAAACTGCCTTATTATAACAACCGTTTTTTATATCTATTTCTGCTTCCTTTAATAGTATGTCAACTTTATCCATTCTGGACTACATGAAAGTTTATTGAACAGTTGTACTTAGAATTAACATCTAAAGCTACATCAGCTATGCTCATAATAACATCATCAGTCTTACTCCTAACAACAACAAGAACATTACTATCGTAAACTTTCTCGTTCTCATCTAAACCAATGATCATAACAAGGTTATTCCCTAACCTTTCTTTCAAAGATTTTGTAAACTCGAAAAGGGCAGAATCCCACTCTCTCGTAAAATTTAATGAGTACATCAATATAAAAAGAGACTATTAAAATAAAATTCTTACATCGACTGCGAACGCTCCGTTCTCATTAACAATTAACGGATTAATATCCATTTCCTTGATATTGAGGTCTACTATCATTCTAGATACAGTAACTATTGTCCTTATTAACGAACCTTCATCGTATCCTCTTTTCCTTGCAGTTAACATATCATGAACCTTACTTTCTTTAAGCATTTCTAAAGCCTCGTCCTCATAGACCGGAGAAATTCCGTAACTAACGTTCTTTAAAACTTCGACGTAGATTCCTCCACTGCCTACAAGAACTGTATGACCGAATACTGGATCCTTTAAACCTCCTACAAACACTTCTAGTCCGGTTAATTGCTCTTGAATCATTACTCTCTTAGTTATTTGTGAAAGTTGTTTATATACGCTCTTTACCATGTCCTTCTCAACGTTCATTACAACGCCTTTCATTTCAGTCTTATGCAAGGGCTTATCTGCGGAAATCTTCATTACAACAGGATAACCAATACTGTCAGCAACTCTTTGCGCCTCTTCTTCCGACTGCACAATACCCCATTTAGGAGTTTTTATTCCATATATTTCCATTAACTTCAGTGCCTCATAGTCTGCTAGATACTCTTTGCCTTTAGTAAGTTCTACTGCAGAGGAAATTGGTTGTGCAACCCTTATTTTCTTTCTAGGATTAGGCTTTGAGGTTAAGTACCTTATTGCCCTAACTGCGGCCTCTGGGAAATTAAAAGCCGGAATGGATGCAGACTCTAGTATCCTTAATGCAGAATCTTCATCAACACCCATCATTACTCCGACTACTCCTTTACCTTTATAATTCAACAAAACCTTGGCAACTTCACTACAGCTTACTACCGGTAAAGATTGAACAATTACAAGCTTTGTACAATCGAGGTCTTGCACAATTTTCATCGCCTCTGCATATCTATCTCTTCCTGCATCGCCAGATAAATCCAAAGGATTCTTCGGCAAACTGGTTACAGGTAGTATTTTCCTAAGTTCGTCCTTTATTCTATCCGGTATATCAACCATATTTAACCCGTTCCTTGAAATCGCATCGGAAGTTAGCACTCCGTGACCCCCACTGTTCGTTACTACTAGAATATCTCCTTTTATTGGTTCCGGAGAAGTTACAAACCTTGTTAGATTAAGGAAGTCGCTTAAGTCCTCTACAAATATTCCTCCGACAGTCTTTATTGCAGCCTTAAAGACTTCATATGAGCCTGCTAAACTACCAGTGTGAGTCTTAACTGCCTCAGCACCTTTTGCTGTAGCCCCTCCTTTTATAAAAACTACAGGCTTTCTAGAGGCTGCGTCAGGGACTACGTCTAGGAACTTTTCACCGTCTGCAACGCCCTCAAGGTAAACAAATATCGCTCTAGTTTCCGGATCTCTGGATAAGTAATCGATTACTTCGTACTCTTTTACGTCTGCTTGATTACCCATGCTTACTAAAAAGCTTATCCCAGTTCTTGTTCTTTGAGCCCAATCTAACATGTAAGCTCCTATTCCACCGCTTTGAACTACTAAAGCTATTTCTCCCCTTTGAACATTGGCATAAGCAAAGGTACCGTTAAAGTCCGGAGAAATTAAACCCATTGTATTTGGTCCTAAAACTCTTATTCCTCCCTTTTTTGCTGTAGATATTAATTCCTCCTCAAGCTTAGCTCCTTCATCTCCCACTTCTCTGAAGCCAGAAGTTATAACAATTGAAGCTTTTACTCCTTTCTCAACGGCGTCCTCCATTACCTCTACAGCAAACTGTCTTGGTACTGAAATAATAGCTAAATCTACGTCTCCGGGAATTTCCTTCAATGTTTTATAAGATTTCATTCCCTCTATTTCTTCAGCCTTATTATTTACGGGATAAATTTTCCCTCTATAGGTAGCAATTAAGTTCCTCAAAATTATATTACCTATCTTTTCTCTATTCCTTGAAGCTCCAACTACTGCTATTGATTTTGGTCTAAAAAGAGGATCTAATGACATACATTACTTTTGAAACCGAGATTAAAATTTCCTACGTATATTCATTTATAGATTTCTAATTAACCTTGTTAAAAGCTAATAATACTTAAATACGTAAAAGAGTAAATAAGTAAATATGGGAAAGCTTACAATAGAAATTTCAGATGAAGTGGAAAAGGAATTAAGGACGTTTATAGCTCTTGACGGTTATAGAAGAGGTAAGTTAAGTAAGGTAGTTGAGGAATCCATAAAGGAATACATTTCTAAGCACAAAATTCTCGTAGAGAACGACGAGATACAATTTAAAAGACCTAGAGAAGGATAAATTCTACCTTGTAGATTATGAAGGCGAAAAGTACGTAATTCAAGTAACTTCCGATAATAAAATTAGACTTTACGAGGTATTAGAAGTTGAAAATAAAGCTATGGAAAGCGGAAATAATACTAGAAGTTAGTTCAGAAGAACTAAAACCTTGCGAAGGTAAAATTATACCTTCTTATAGAAAAATGAAGAACGTAAAGTTTTACGTTCATCAAGACGAGAAAGGTAACGTTAAAATCAAGAAAATAGGATAAATAGTGAGGAGAAATT
>Ga0080003_1000573_pt1 | contig 23670 bp, 23 predicted proteins | sample JossMetagenome_FD_69206 | JGI IMG/M metagenome (GOLD analysis project Ga0080003, IMG submission 69206) | Hot spring microbial communities from Joseph's Coat, Yellowstone National Park, USA - JC2_E (SPADES assembly) (version 2) | ecosystem: Environmental > Aquatic > Thermal springs > Hot (42-90C)...
CTGCAGCGCTACTTGGAGAGAGAATCACGGAATTCCTGAGCCAACTTGGTCCCAAACCCATCTTTAACCTCGACAATGCCGACCTCGTGCTAAGATTAGTGATAGACCATGATAGGTGCGTCCTTGGAGCATCAATAACTCGTAAACCACTGAAAAATAGGTCGTATAGGGCATTTAATCATCCAGCCGCCATAAACCCAATACTTGCTAACGCAATGATTAGGATGTTAAATCCTAAGCCATTTACGAGGATTTGCGATATAACCTGTGGCAGTGGGACTATTGTGATCGAAGGCGCTCTGTATAGGCGTGATTTAACCTTCCTTTGTGTAGACATTGATTATGGCTATGTCAAGGGCGCCACGCTTAATGCCAGGGAAGCTGGTGTGGATTCATTGATTGATTTCGTAGTTATGGACTCCAGGAAACCCGCCATTAAAAATGGCGCCTGTGATCACGCAGCCTTCAATCCACCATTTGGTATTAGGATCGAACCCATTGAGGGAGTTACCGCGTTATATGACACGTTATTTAAGACACTGAGGGATTTGTTGCGTGACGGGTCGTCTTTCATCATCATCACGATTAGGAAATCCCTGGTGAAGAGATTGGCTAATGATTATGGGTTTAGGATAATTAATGAGAGAGTCGTTAATCAGGGTGGTATTTGGAGCTCAATATTCCTTATTACTAAGGATTAAGGCTGACCCCCTCCCTTTTTGGGAGGTTTCCTCGCCGCCACCTTCATTTTGTATCCGGTGGTGGTTCATGGGTTTGGCCCGGGCCAGCACTGCGGGGCTTTCCTCGCTGGCCTTTGTGTTCTCCATGATGTGTTGTAGGAGGGTTACGATTTCGTATGGAATGATTGGGTTTGATTTACCTTCGTGCTCTCCCCAATTCATTTCCCTCCTTAGATTCCACCACACGCTTTTTGTCCACGCTTTTGGCGTTATTTTCCACGTCATATTCATCACGGATGCATAATCCCTATCCACGTAGTGACCAAGTGGGCATTGCAATGTGTGCCAATCATCAGTCCTCTCCAACCTCACGAAGTGTATTGGGCATACCCTACTATTTCTGTATGCCGATACACGAAATATCTTGGAGCCGCGCTCCAAAGCCTTATCCCCAACGGTTTTCTCCAAAGCCTTGAATGGGATTTGCTTGATCCTATGCCTAAGCTCACCCTTGCCCACGCCATTAATCATCTCGTCTTGCGGCCTCTCGCCAAGCTCTTCTGTTACGATGATTGCCGGTGTCTTTGTCAATTCATTAGCCACGTGCCTAACCCTACCCAATTTCCTATCCCCCTCACGCAGCTTTCTTACGAACTTCTTGTATTCCCTAGTGTTCGCTATGTTCGCGTACTTACCATTCGGTAAGGCAAACTCAGGCTTGAGTTTCTCGATAATCGCACTCCTAACCCTTCCATACCTCCTAGCCAACCTACCGAAGTCTGTCCTAATCATGTAGAGCTGTGGCGTTAAGTATTGCTTGTTCCATTTCGCTACTTCGTCTACCGTGGATGGTAAATCAACCCTACTCACGGCAACCGTGTTCTCATTGATGTCGAAGGAGATCACGGATTGAGGAAACCCCTCCTTCGGCTTGATCTCGAACACAAACACTGCATACCACTTGTTTGCCTTTCTCTTAACAACCAGCGTACTGGCTAGCTCGGCTTCACCACTCAAAACCCTCCACCAGTAGAGCCAGAAGCGCTTATGCAACCTCAACCAGACTTCGAATCTTCTACCACCTCTACCTCTTTTACCGGTGCTGATGGGTGATATGGCAATCCTAACCGGGGCTATTGATTTAACGAACTCCTCATAATTCCAGGTTGTTTCAACAAACCTAATCGAAACTCTCCTAACTTCAGGGTAAGGCTTGTCTACTAAGCCCTTCCTTCTCCTCTCGATGAATTGCTTTGCAGTTTCTGCGCCTTGCTTAATCGCTTGTTGGATCAAACTCGAATTAAGGCTTGGGTACGCACCCCTATACCTGTTGTAGAACAACCCATGAAGCTTTGTTGTACTCGTAACATTATTCGCAACAGCGTATACAGCAACCTCGCGAACGATGTTGAGGTATGCAGTCTCGACAGAATAAAGTAGCTTGTTGAGTTCCTTAGTGACCTCAAGCTCGACAGCAACAGCCCTACGTAGCATTCACAAGAAAAAGTAGCAACAAAAAATAAAAGCCACTAACAACAAGAATTGCCATTCAATTTGTCAAAATATAATTCATGACAATACAATAAGGGCTGGTCCCAATTGGATTGTGCATAATAGAGATGAGAGGCACCAACGACACACGCGGTGCTCATGAGGAACAACCACAACAAACACCTAACCCAACAACACGTACCAAGGAAAATAATAGAGAAACTACCAAAAATAACACTGACGCGTTTATATAGAATTATTGAAAAGAGGATGGGTAATTATGGTTAGTGAGGTAGATGTTGATGAGTTAATCAGGAATTATAGGTTGGGTTATGAAAAGGGTGGTTTAATGGCTTATGTGGTGCCTAGGGATGATATAAAGCCGTTGATGGTTAGGGGCGAGGGCTTTAGTGGTGGAAGTATTAGGTTGTATGGCACGAGGATAATAATTAACGTGCCCTGTAATGGCGAAATTTATGGTAGATACCTAACCCAAAGACTTAATGACTTGCTGGGAATCTACGCATTAATTACTAATGGGGAGTGTAGGGTCAATGTTGATTGGGAGGAGCAAGGAATAGGTGTGAATTTTGACTTAAGGGCTAACGAGGCACTGTTAATCATGGTAAGGCTCATGAGGCTTGGCGGGCGCAGGGTTAGGCCGAGTAATGATGCATTGCGAATAATGAGGACTATGGGTCTTGAGGGTAGGCTTTTGTACTCTGACGTTAACCACGAGATACAAATCTTCGATGTAACCAAGGGTCTTGGAAGCACCATTTCTGGTGAGTGCCTTAATGAGGTTACGGTCAATGATTGGAGGTTGCTATTCGAAACGTGTAGTCAGGTAATGAGTATTTCAATTAATGGTACTAAGTTGCTTATAATTTATGGTACGAGTACGATGATAGTGAGTAGGTATTATTCATCACTGGGTGTTTGGTGTGAACTACGTAGAGTGAGTGGTTCAGGTAAGTACTTAGTGATCCTAAAGGATTAGGTTTGCTTGCTTTATGATTATTGAGTTCAGGCGTGGACTATCTAGTGTCATCACGTTATTCGCGGCATACATCCGGAACTCCTTAAGCACCAACTGCATGTATAGGTGCATTAATGCCCTTGCTGCATCATCCTCATCAACGTTTACGTGGTACTGCTTCCCAACTCTCTTAACCCAGTCAAGGCATGCCTCATGTGTTGGGCATGTGTTCCTGCAGTCATGAAATACAAAGGTTGGTGCCAGTAGTATGAATTTGCGGCCTCTCATATCAATGAATGCGCCGTAATTCGTAGGTATAACTATCTTGACGCCATGCTCGTTGGCGTCTATCTTAAAGCCTAAATAAACGAGGGCTGAGGGTATGTAATATATCCTGTTGGCTTCCCTGCTCAACCCTATACTCCTCGCCTCTTCATCACTTAACTGCCTAATCCAACCGAAGTCCTCGAGAATTTTTACGTGCCTATGCACGACGCCCTTAAGCATATTTAACCTCTGCGCAAGCGTGGTGACGGTCATTGGACCGCCACTCAGCATGTTCATTATCGCCAACCTAATGTTACTGCTTAGTACTGCATCGAAGGACTCTATTGGTAGTATCGCCACTGACCTCATGTTCACCCTGAATAGGTCCAACCCACCGCTGAGGGTATTTATCCTTATCATCTACGCTTCACAGTTACATAACCTCTGAATTTAAAACCCTATTTTGGTAGATCATAGGGAAGAGCAGAGGGTGCGATTTTAGGCATGGTGTCTGTATGTGGAGGAGTAGTATTGGTAAGATAGAGAGGAGTAGGAGGGTAATTAGGATAGGGGGTGATGTGCCGCAGGTTGGTACGCTTGCATTTGGCATTGTTGATAGAGGGACCAACGTTATTGAGATTAGACCAACAACCCTATGTCCACTGTCCTGCATATACTGCTCAGTAAATGCGGGACCTGACTCAACCAATAGATGGGCTGAGTTTGTGGTAGACCCCAATGCCCTATTGGGTGCCCTGGAGGAGGTTGTGAGGTTTAAGGGCATAGACGATATAGAGGTGCACATCGATGGCATGGGAGAACCTGGTGTATACCCCCATCTTATTAACCTGGTTCGTGGAGCTAAGTCGATAGGTGGTGTTTCCAAGGTCTCCATGCAAACGAGGCTCTACATGCTTAGTGAGGATGATCTAAAGGAGTTGGCATCAGCTGGGCTTGATAGGATAAACCTGAGCATTGACTCATTAAACCCAGAATTGGCTAGGAGGATTGGTGGGGCTTCCTGGTACGATATTGAGCGAGTTAAGGAATTAGTGGTTAGGGCCCTTGAGCTTGGGATAAACGTGATAGCATCACCCGTTTGGTTACCAGGTGTCAATGATGGTGACATGGTCGAAATAATCAAGTGGGCTAAGGATGCGGGATTAGGTAGGGGTGAGTTACCGCCAGTCCTCATTCAGAAGTACATACCGCATAAGAGAGGTAGGAAGGTCAGGATTAGGGTGATGACTTGGGAGGAATTTTGGAATAGAATAAAGAATCTAGAGGAGGAGCTCGGGATCAGGTTGAGCATGACTAATGAAGAATTGAACATTCACAGGGCACCCCAGTTACCCAAACCATTTGGTACAAACGAGGATGTTAAGGTGAGGATCATAAGCAAAGGCCTAATTAGGGGTGAATTCCTAGGCGTCATCCAACCATTGAAGGGCTCTGTAATGCACGATAGGGTAATAAGCGTGATTGCGGATCCGCATCTCGAGAACATATTAATTGGGAATCAGGTCAAGGTCAGGGTTATTGAGAACTCCGACAATATATACATTGGTAGGCTTATCTAGTAGTATATTGACATAAATATCTACCACTAAGGGAAAGTTTATCTCCCAAGACAAAGCCCTCATAGGGTATGGTTGGTGGTAGGGTTGTTGTTGTTTCTGGCAGTGGGCGTGGTATTGGTAGGGCTATAGCCGTTAGGCTGGCCGGTGCCGGCTTCAGGGTTGTTGTTAATTATAAGAGGCATGATGAGGAGGGTGAGGAGACCATGAGGTTGATTAAGGCTGTTAATGGTGAGGCTATTTTGGTTAAGGCCGATGTTGCCACGGCTGATGGTGCCAAGGCAGTCATTGACGAGGCAGTTAGGCAGTGGGGTTCTGTGGATGCCCTCGTTAATAATGCCGGCCTGGGGATAATGAGACCGTTTGTGGATGTTGATGAGGGTTTGTGGGATAAGGTAATAAATACGAACCTGAAATCCGCATACCTACTGAGTAGGTTTGCTGTACCGCACATGGTTAGGAATCGTTGGGGTAGGATTGTGAACATGAGCTCAATAGAGGGTTTGATAGGGGCTGCCTACAATGTGCCGTATGCAACGGCTAAGGCTGCGTTGATAGGGTTCACGAAGGCCTTAGCGGCTGAGTTGGCGCAGTATGGGATAACTGTCAATGCTGTGGCGCCGGGTCTTGTTAGGACTAAGATGGGTATGAGCCTATTGCAGGTACTAAACGTTAGGGAGGAGGATTGGGCTAGATCAGCAACACTAACGGGTAGGTTGATAGAGCCTGAGGAGGTGGCGGAACTGGTTGCATTCCTAATGAGCGACTCGGCGAAGAACATCACGGGGCAGGTCTTCGTAATAGACGCAGGAACAACGATAATACCCGCCATAAGACACCCGACAAGCACATCAGATTAAAGGTACACATTACAGTACAGGGGTAGTTAAAACTCATAATATCCATTGCTCCTGCCTAAATGCCATGTCCCAGAACATGTACTCATAAACACTGGCCTGCCTAAAGATTCCCGATAATCTATCGAAATCCCTCGCTAGGTAATCACCTGCATTATCGATTATCGCCCTTAGATCACTGACTATCTTCTCATACTCAGGGCTTAGGTAAACCAGGGCCCAATCCCTATACACCCTAACGGGATTCCCCTCCAGTTTCTTGGCATGGTACTTCGCAATTTCTAGGTAAGTCCAGTAGCACGGTAATATAGCCACTAAACCTTCGTAAGGACTACCCATGGTACACGTACTCAATAGGAAGTTCATGTAAGCCATATTTGTAGGGCTGGGCCTCACCCTAATCACATCATTAAGACTGAGGCCAAGCTCACCAAGTAGTTTATTGTAGTTCTCTAATTCGGTACTCACATCAGCTAATGCCAACTCAAGAATCTTCCTCATAATTGCTGGATCTTCGAACTTCGACGCGATAATGGCCTGGCACCTAGTCAGCGTTATTAGGTAGTTGTAGTCCTGTATTACGTAAAATCTGAACTTACCCATGGGTAACGAGCCATTGAATAACTCGGTAACGAATGGGTGATTCAATATCCTGTCCCAAACATCACTTACCGCTTCCTTAAGGCGTTCTGTAAAACGCTGACTCGCCATCACCAATGCGTGCTTTATGGAAGTTAATATATTCAACTATCCCTCCTTAGATGAATTACCTCCCTTACTCCTACTTAACGACTCCCTCAATGCCTTTACGAGCTCTCTCGCGACCTCACCCTGCCTATTGACAAACTTCTCATAAATCTTTCTAGCCTCATCCTTGAATGTCAATAGCACATCGTCGGGTTTTAACGACCCCCTCGTTATCTCCATGAGCGATTTCTCCATTCGTGATCTAAACCATGGGTCGATGAGTTCATTACCCGTCTTATTTAGTGTATTTATCACGGCTTTACCAAGTGGTGTCGGTATGCATTGTTTGTTCCTTATTTTGAAGTAGCCGCGGATTACGTTGGTATGTATGTGATCCTGCATTGTAGCGTCCGTGCCAATACCGTATTTCTTCATTAATCTCAAGAGCTCCGACTCAGAGAGGTATGGCGGAGGTTCGGTCTCCCTCTCCTCAATCCAGGCCTTGATTATCCGGAGTTCATCGCCAACCTTTAACCTGGGTAGTACCTTCTCGCTGGGCTCCTCGTATGGGTAAATCACGAAGAAACCCCTCTCGATAATCTTCAGCCCACTCGCCTCAAATTTATGCCCGGCGGTTTCAACAATGATTCTTTGCCTCTCAACACGGGCTGGTGGGCTTAGTGTTGCCAGGAAGTGCCTTACGACGAGGTCGTAGATCCTCCAGTACCTCTCGTTCTTAAAGTACCTTAACAACTCACCACTCCTCGCGCCCTTCGTTGGGTATATTGGTGGGTGAGCACCATCATCACTATCACCACGTGTCGGCTTTATTGGGGTACCCAGTAACGCCTTAGCGTAATCACCATGTTCACCGTGCGTAAGACCAAGAAGTACTTGCTTGAGGTTTAGGGTTGGTGGGTATATCGTGGTCTCAGTTCTCGGGTACGAAACATAGCCATGTCTGTATAGCTCCTCAGCAATGTCCAGGGCAGCCTTAGGCCTAATGTTGAGGAATCTACTGGCTCTCCTCTCGAGCTCTATTGTATCCAGTGGTATCGGTGGGCTCAGGAAATCCTCCTTATAATTTGCGGTGATCACCTTAACCTTACCTGCACCCTTTACGAGATTCAACACACCCTCAGCCTCCCTCCTATCCTTAAATACACCGTCGTGGCTTAGGGTTAATTCCCTACCTGCCGCATTAACCGTTATGTAAATCACATAGTACTTCTCAGGCTTAAAATTCTCCCTCTCAATAGCCCTCTGAACCACGAGGTTGAGTACTGGCGTTTGGCACGGCCCATAACTCAGGAAACTGCCTCTAGGCAACGCATTCCTATCGAACTTCTCAACACTAAGCGTCAAGGCCCTTGTGAAGACCGCTCCCAGGGTTAAATCGAGGATCATCCTCGTGAAAACCCTCTTGGCAAGGCCCGGGTTTAGGTTTGTTGGTGAATTGAATGCATTAATAATGTCGCTCCTAGTCACGGCAGAAAACAAAACCCTCCTAAACACGGCCTTAGGATTCACATTTCTCACAACAAACATTGCCTCATAGGCTATCGCCTCACCCTCGGAATCGGCATCAAGAGCTAAGTAAACCATTCTCGCGCTTGAACCCAGGTGGGAGAGGGCTCTTACGTAGTTTATGTTCTCATCCCTAATTACAAGGATCGGCTCCACATCAAATAACCTGGATGGTTCTATGGCGTGCCACCTGTTCAACTCCATTGGGAAGTCTATATTCATGATATGCCCTCTAAGCCCAATACTAACCCATTGTTTCCCATCCTTCGTGAACCAGTACGCCTTAATGCCATAAACCTTCCTAATGCTAATACTACCCTGGGCTAGGTACTTAGCGATCGCCCGAGCCACAGAATCCTTCTCGGCAACAACCAACGCGTCAATCACCATTAAGCCCTGATACCTAGCTCTTTCGAAACATTTATTAACTTAATAGGTAATGAAACTAGCAATTAGATGGTGTTGTGAATGGGCGAGAAAAAGCCGGAAGAGAAACAGATTAGGAGGGCGCCTTACCCGCAACCATACCCTGCATATCCACCTCCACCGCCACCGCCGCCACCACAGTACAGACCACCACCCCCACCACCACAGCAATACCCACAGGTTTACCAACCACCTCCACCAAGGCAGGTAACACCGCCAAGTAGGACGGTTCAGCAACCAAGATTTGAGGAACTAGCACCCAGTGTTAGTAAGATCGCGCTTTATCTCGGAATACCCCTGGCCCTAATAGCTATTGTCTTCATAATAACAGTCATAGTACTATCCCCAACAACAAACGATGCCTATGTACCGTACTCATCGATAGCCTTCATGGCATCACTGATAGCCATAGCCGCATCTCTAATAGTAAGCTTTATAGCCATGTACCAAATAGCCATGGGGCTTGATAAGAGGTTCGAGTACATAACTAGGTCATTAAGGCAGCAGGCAACCACGGCGCAAACAACGATGCAACAACCAGCAGTTCCGCCGCCTCAATATGTACCTCAATATCAACAACCAACACAGGAGAGAATACTGGCGCCGCCACCAAGGCAAGCACAGGTAAAACCGCAACAACTGTCACAACAACCTCAGGTGGGCGCCCAGGGTGTTGGTGAGGGGGAAACCACGGAGCAGCAAGGAGGCGAGGAGGAGGGGATTAGCGAGGAGTAGTATTTGTCAATTCACTAATTAGCCTTCCTTCATCAACAATTACGTACTTACCGAAGTAATCCCTGAAAATCCTGGAGAGCCTGTCCTCACGGAATCTGCGATCCATAAGCACTATCACAGCCCTATCACTCTCAGACCTAAATGCCCTACCTACAGCTTGCTTAACCCTAACTATGGCTGGCCATTGATACGTCAACTCCCAAGCCAATCCCCTATCACCCAATCTGGCTGTTAGTATCTCCATTACATCCTCAAGGTAATCATTTGGTTCGGGGTATGGAACACCAACGATTACAACAAGGCCCAGTAGGTTTTCCGTACCAAGCCTATACTCAACACCCTCAACAAGCTTACCACCAGCCACAGCCATTATCAACCTCTTACGATCCCTACGCAAATCCCTGATTAAATCATCAATTGATGTACTTCCCAACTCCATTATGTACTTAACACCTGGGTCTAGGTACTTCCTAACGGCCTTGAGTACGGAGTATGATGGGAATATGGAGAGAATGGCCTTATCAACTTGGTAAGCCTGGTATATCTTACTTAACGCGCTGGCTATCTTGGCGTACTCCTCCTCATCCCTCTCCACATACCTAGTCGTGACACCGTCATAGACGAAAACCTCGTAATTCTCCGGCTTAATATAGTCCCTAAAGCCAATCCTATACTCGCTCACGCCTTTATTGATGCCGAGCATGCTTACCATGTAGTCCTTAGGCGGCAACGTGCCGCTCATTAACACGACACCACCGGCTCCATTTAATATTGGTGCACTGATTACTGACGGATCAACACACCTATAAGATAATGAAACCCCCTGCTCATCCCTAACCAGGAACATCCCGAAACCACTCACCTTACTTAGTATTGCCTTATGGAACTCAATGACCTTAGATAATGGGGTATAAGGTATTGGAACGCCCGCGCCTCTTTTCTTTCTAAGTATTTCATAGTAGGAGTCAACAATTGCTTGGAAGTCCTCGAAGAATTGAAGCACGTCACCAAGCTCGAGAGATGCCATGGTCTCCTCCTCAAGCACCTTACCCAACTTAACCATGTACGCATGCAAGTTCTTCAATATTCTCAATGCTCTATTCTTCAATTCCTCATCATCAACAAGCCTCCTAACCTCGGCAATAGACGCCATAATCGACGTGAGAGGTAAATTAACAGTGTTTATACTGCTAATGGCATCCGGCAGGTTATGGGCCTCATCAATTATTAAGATGCTATCCTCGATATTGACGTTCAACGTTTCAGGCTTATTAATACTAAATATGTAGTAGTAGGTCATTATACCAACCCTAGCCCTCGCCAGGTAGTCCTTAGAAATCTCGTATGGGCAAACATTGAGTGAGCAGAGTGATTGTACGTACTCATTGACATTACCAGCGTCTTCTAACACATTAAGCATTATATTGCTAATGTCCACCTTCTTCGTGTTTATGTAGTAGGGGCATTCACCACTTGACCTGAGGAACCTGCATTCCTCGAGGAATTCCTCATACGGTAATTTACGCGTGCTCACCATGCAGCACATGTCTGGTCTATTCCTTATGATTACATAATCAACATCAACACCCCTATCCCTCAACCTACGCAACTCCCTAATTGGAGCTTGCGCTTCATTCCTTGTTCTAATTAGGAATAGAACCTTATAACCACTCTCCTCAGAATATGCGAGTGAGGCAGCCAGGGCGCTAGAGGTCTTGCCGACACCTGTGGGGGCCTCAACCAGGGCTATCCTATTGCTAGATAAGGCATCATATATAGCCTCAGCAATCTCCAACTGGTGCTTCCTATATTCCTCATAGGGGAAGTACTTCCGTAATAGCGATGCGACACCAGACATTAAATGCCAAAGTAATAGTGACGCCCTAATTTAAAAAGCGGTCCTTCACAATCTCTGATTGGCTTCATGATTCACCTATAATTGTAGTAAAGCGTTTATAAACTCATGATGTGGTGTGAATAGGATAATGAGTGTTACGAATATTGGACTAGGCAGGTTAAAGCCTACGAGGACCATATCCGGCGTCGTCCCCATCGCCATCATGGTTGCTCCAGTGGCTTGCCCATTCAACTGCACATACTGCCCAGGAGGTAAGAGCATGGGAACCCCAAAATCGTACCTACCCGACTCACCCGTGGTCCTTAGGGCAGCCCCACTAAATTATGACCCATATAGACAGGTAATCGCTAGGGTTAGGCAGTACGAAGCACTCCACCACCCAGTATCTAAGGTTGAGCTGATAGTGATGGGCGGCACCGTGACGTCACTACCCGAGGATTACCTCGAGTGGTTCATTGGCAATGCGTTCAAGGCCCTCAATGATTACCCATTCACTGGGCAGGGATCTTCGGACAATGTCGACATCGAGATTGAGCATAGACGCAATGAGAGGGCTAAGATTAGGGTTGTTGCGCTCGAACTAGAGACTAGGCCGGATTTCGCGAGACCAAGGCACATAGACCTAATGCTTAGGCTTGGCTTCACGAGGGTTGAGGTTGGCGTCCAATCAATATATGATGACGTGTTGAGGAGGGTTAGGAGGGGTCACGGCGTTAAAGAGGTGATAGAGGCCACGCAGTACCTAAAGGATGCGGCCTACAAGGTTTGTTACCACATAATGCCCGGACTACCTGGTTCTGACCCAGATCGGGATTTGGAGATGGTCAAGACCATATTTAATGACCCAGGCTTCATGCCGGATTGTGTCAAGGTATACCCAACGTTTGTGGTTAGGGGTACCGAGTTGTATGAGGAGTGGTTGAGGGGTCTATATAGAAGTTATGATGAGGAGACGTGGCGTTGGTTACTGGCTAGGATCATGGCTTCGATGCCCAGGTGGGTTAGGGTTATGAGGTTCGGTAGAGACATACCGCTACATTGGGTTGTTGATGGACCGAAGATGGGGAATATGAGGGAGGTTGTACTGAATGAAATGGGTAAGGCAGGTTTGGAGTGCGTTGAGATTAGGTGCCGTGAGGTTGGGCATAAGTACGTAAAGAGGGGGTTAATACCAACGCCTAGGCGCTTGATGATAAGTAGGATTGATTACGAGGCGTCTGGCGGTCATGAGGTTTTCCTGGAGGTTATAGATGATGAGGACACGCTCTATGGAATACTGAGGTTGAGGATACCAAGCAGTAACGCCCATAGGCCCGAGATCAGGCTCAGTAGGGCTGCACTAATCAGGGAGTTGCACGTTTATGGACCCGAACTACCGATAGGCAGTAAGACCAGTGACCCATTCTGGTGGCAGCATAGGGGTATTGGGCGGGCGTTGATGGCTAGGGCTGAGCACATAGCCCTTGAGGAATTCGATGCCCACAGGATGTTCGTAATATCGGGGGTTGGGGTTAGGGAGTACTATAGAAGGCTTGGTTATAGGAAGTACCCAGGTGGCTTCTACATGTTCAAGGACCTGAGAAAATCAATACTGGACGACACGGGCATGAACATGGAGAGTGAGCAAAACGCCGTAGTCGATTACCTGGTAACGAATTGAGAACTCATCACATGAGTGCAATGTTGTAGGTGAGTATTTAAGTTCAGAGGTAAAGTTTGATTAAGGATGGCAGAGCATGAGAAATGGCTCACGCAAGCAATTAGGGATTTAGAGACCGTGAGAAATTCGTATTGATCAGGCGACTATTACGCAAGCGCATTCTGGGCACAACAGGCAGCTGAGAAGGCATTGAAGACTTTGTTACTGTATCGAGGCAAGCCCTACAGAGGCCACGACCTAGTGGAGCTGGGTTACTTAATTAGGGATGAACTTGGCCTGGACATATCACCAATTATGGATGACCTAAGGGCATTAACTATGCATTACGTAACGAGTAGATACCCCGACGCCGCCAATGCCACACCATTCGAAATCTACACCAGGGCAGATGCCGAGAATACCATCGAGAGGGCTGGCAGGGTGGTCGAACGGGTAAGGCAAAATCTGCGATAGAAAGCCAGTTGAAAATACTGAGGAGAGCCCTGGAATTCATGAATAGGGTTAGAGGCAGAATTAGGGTTCTTGAGGTCTACGTCGTCGGCTCAAGGGCTAGAGGCGATTACAGGGATGACAGCGACATAGACCTCGTAATTATAAGTAATGATGTTGAGGGGTTAAACCAGCTAAGGAGGAGGGAACTGCTGATCGATCTTCTGGAGCCGGGTGTCGAGTTCTTTATATATACAGAGAGGGAGTGGAATGAGCCGCCAACGACCTGGATTAGGCAGTTGAGGAGGAAGGCTAGGAGGTTGGAAGATTTACTAATTGAGTATGGCATATACTAGAGTATTATTTTGTTTTTCGTTTCATGGCAAAATTTTGCCATGAAACGATCCAGGATAAACCCTTAGCACATTCGTCACGTCCTTAGATCGTACTAATTACTTTTAAGGAGGTATGGGATTGGCTTAGTGTGAATGGGGTGTTTAGGGTTAGTGTTGCCCAGGTTAGGAGGTTTAGCGATTATTTTGATGGTATTGATTGGTTAAGGAGGAGTACTAAGGGTTTATTGATGGACTTGATGGTTCTCCCTGAGAATTGGGTTGGTGTTAGGGTACTGAGTCGTGGTGAGTTTGAGGAGTATGTTGGTTTGCTCAGGGATCTGGCTGGTGAGTTGGGTGCCTTAATAATTGGTGGTAGTGCGTACGTGAATCTTGATGGTAGGGTCGTTAGTGTTTGCCCTATCGTTAGTGGTGAGGGATTGATTAATTATTCAGAGAAGATTAGGCCTTCCAGGGCTACCGGCGAGAGGAATAGCGTGAGTGGTGGTGAGAGGCTTGGGGTTGTCGATTTTGAGGGCTGGAGGATTGGGTGTGTGGTGTGTGTCGACGCCATGTACCCAGAAATCACAAGGACCTTAGCGGTCAATAATGTCGATATTATTGCAAACCCAAGCAGTATAAGTGCGGATAGGGTATCGTTATGGAGAAGCCTTGGACTAGTTAGGGCCTTTGAGAATTCCGCGTACTTCGTGGCATCCATGGGTACGGGGTATAAGTACCCAGATGGGCGTGAGGTTCTGGGCGGCAGTTTTGTGGCATCACCAAACGGTGATTACGTACTCACGGTAAACCTTGGCGTTGAGGGTTTATTTAACGTGACCCTGGATCACTATGAAATTGATTATGCGAGGACTAGGAGGGGTTACCTAGATGACTTAATGAGCGGTAGCATCAGGAGCGTTAAGGTTGTTGTGGCGAAATCTAGGTGATGGCCCTAACCACCTCAGGGCTTATCAACCCCTTCCTAGATAGCGTCCTCAATAATTGCCTAAACGCCACAACCCTTTGTATGTTGTTTGCGCCCTCGTATATCTCCGTTATCTTAACATCCCTGAGAAACCTCTCAATGCCGGTTTCATGAATCACACCAACGCCACCGTGCACATCTATGGCCTTGGACACGATCTTCTCCGCAGCCTCCGTAGCGTAGAACTTGGCCAGGCTGGCCACGTACTTGAACTCCTCCCTACCCTGATCGGCCAGGTACGCAGCTAGGTACGTTAGGTATCTAGCGGTCATCAACTCAGCCATCATCTCAACAAGCGTGAACTGAATAACCTCGAAACCAGCAAGGTACTGACCAAACGCCATCCTCTGCGCCCCGTTTCCCGCATCCCGTTGTCCCTAATCACTTTTCATCCTTTGTCGGGTATTCCCCCATTCTTGGGGCATCATTGGTCAGTCTCCCACGGGGCTAATTAATCCTATTTTGTCCAGAATTTAAGTCTTTTGCTGGCAAAATATTTATAAGTATGTTGTCCAGGTACTGATCTTGTGAAAGTACTCACGTTTAGAGGCAGGATACAGGCATCGAGTAGTCATGGTAAGACCTACGTTAGGATTTACGTCTACATGGACTACGGCGGTGAGGAGCTCGTGAAATATATCGGTAGGGAGGTCGAGGGCATGTTGGTGATAAAGGATGATTGCGAGGAGGGCGATACTCATTAGGTTGCCTAGGGATAAGTGCGATGTTAAATACATAAGGAGATTAATGGCTCTAACGAATATAGTTTACCGCGATTTTGAGGTTTGGGCTCCTGACTTGCCCAAAACAATTCAGCATCAGCTCTATGGTTTCAAGAGCTACAAAAATAGCTTAGTGTTTGGCACAGCGCCAAAGAGGTGGTTCGTGAGGGCTTGGGTTCCGCTGAAGGCGTTGAGGGTTTATGCTGATGGTTCCATGAAGGGTGATAGGAACGCACCAGTGGTTCTAGATTTCAGGGGCAATGCCATCAAGTTGCGCCAGGTCTGTAGGAACGAGCCTGGCTACTCTATCGAACTCACAATGCCCATTTGAGTCATTGAGAGGGTTAAGGAAGGCGGTGTTATTAAGTTCGCAATGATTGGGCTTGAAAATGATGAGCCCTACCTAGCTTTGGTCGCTGAGCGTGTTGTTGAGCCTTACCAGCCGAGTAATTACATGCTCGTGATTGACGTCAATGCCTGGAGTAATGGCGTGGCATGGGGCTTGATCAGGGACGGAAGCATCATTAGGTGGAAGCCGGAGAGGCCAAGGCTTAGCGAGGTCGAAGCTCTCTACGACCTCTCCATAAGGTTAAGTAGGAAGTATGGTAGGTTGAAGAGGCTTGGTCTCCACAAGACAGTGGAGGGTAGGAGACTTTGGCGAAATATAAAGAAGGTTCGGAGGAAAATTTATGCGAAGTTGAGGGATTATGCCCAAAAGCTTGTGCATAGGCTTGTTAGGAAGGCCCTTAGGCACAAAGCCCTCGTCATCATTGACGACATGATTGAGGAGTCGAGGAGGGAGTTAATCGAGGAGAAGATACCAAGGGGCTTGAGGAAGATCTACCTAGCCGAGACAAGGAGGTTCGTTAAGCTGTTAATCACTCAGTTACGGTGGTACGGCGTGCCACATGAGTTCAAGAGGCTACCAAGCAAGGTATGCCCAGTGTGCCAACACGAACTAACCCAATTACCAGGCAGAACCATGGCTTGCACGAACTGCGGACTCAAAGTACCAAGAGACAAAATACCCATGTACTGGGCAATGAAGTTATAAGTCTTGCTTGTGCCCACGGGCAAGGCGGAGCAATGAAGCAGGAAGCCCCGCCCCTAAGGACGGGGTAGCTCACAAGTTGTCTCTGAATATAGTTTTAATAGTACTTGTGGTATTGGGGTTCTGATGAGCATTAGTGTTGGTAGGGATGAGATTATTGATAATTATAGGGATGAGTTAACAGATGCGGAGATATACGCGGCTTTAGCAGGAGTTGAAAGAAACGAGAAATTAAGGAATGAACTGCTTAAACTATCGCAGTATGAGGTTGAGCACGCCAAGTTCTGGAAATCAATTGCTGAGGAGGTTGGTATTGACGTAGGCAGTGTTAAACCGTCAAGAACCTCAGTCTTATTCTCAATATTAGTTAGGAGATTATTTGGTCTTGGCTTCCTCGTAAAGCTCAGGGAAAGTGCGGAGATTGAGGCTATAAGGAGGTATGGAAACCTAGTTAGGAAAAGAGCCCTTGGACCTTACACGGATAGGCTCAGGGAGATACTGCTTGATGAGGTGGCTCACGAGGAAGTGTTCAGAGACGAGGCGTCCAGGTTTGAGGCATTTATTGACAACATTAGAGACGCCATGTACGGAATGAGCGACGGACTCGTGGAAGTGTTAGCCGCCGTCGCGGGTCTCGCCCCCGTTGTCATTAACCCAATACTAATAACACTCGCAGGTTTGATAGTCGGTACAGCAGGCACGTTATCCATGGCCGTCGGAGCCTACATGTCAACAAAGGCCCAGAGGGATATTAGGGAAACGAAGTTATCAAAGATAGATATGGAACTTGAGAACCTTAATGTGGAGGATAGAGTCAAGAGGGTTAAGGAGACATTGACGAAGTTTGGTGTTGATGAAGATAGGGCAAGTATTGCGGCATTGAGTTTATCAGATAGTGTAGACGTTAGCAAGAAGGTTGTCGAGGTCGGCGAAGTCGGTTTTTCAAAGGAAGCCCTTGAGAGCCCAGGTCGGTCAGCGTTATACACGGGGTTATTTTACCTAATTGGCGCCTTACTTGTTATAGCCCCATTCCCACTACTTGGTCGCATCATTGGTAATGTCGGCTCACTCTACATATCAATAGTATTGGTAGCCATTGCCCAAGCCATTAGTGGATTATTAACCGCAATATCAGGTAGTGGTAAAATTACGAGAACCATGGCCATGAACATAGCCCTATCCCTAGGTGCTGCGGCCGCTACGTACGCGATAGGCACGATAGCGCATGATGTACTTCATATCGCAATAACGTGATTATCAAGGTGGCTGACAGGAGGTCCTAATCGCGCTGCCTAACTCATCCCTTAGGCACCAAAGTCCTCCCCAGCACTTATTATTATAATACCCAATGCAGATAACGCCTTATCACTAAGTAATACATACTCCTACTCCATTGCATCAGATATTATGGGTGTCAACTTCACGGGCGACACACTTCTATCATTAACCATGATCTCCACTTCGACATAATCCCTCAACCTATATATTGGTGCCACGCCAGATGCCGTCCTCACAGCGTATATGTCAGCATTTTCAGGTGGCCATAATTCAAGGCGTTTAGCTAGGTCCATGGGTAACATTATATCTGCACCAAGTCCCTCAAAGCCCGTGCTCGCCATTGCGCAGGTAACCACTTCACTGCTTCCGCTCCTTATCTCTATCTTTAACCAAACCGTCATTTTGCGAACCCCTCCTTATTTGCCTCACGTACTCCTCATAAGTTCCTAGGTATGCTATATACCTTATGTACCCTACGAATCCCCTAATCTCAAATTTTGGTAACTCCTTTTCTTTACCCATTACCACTCGAGAATATGATTACATTTTATAAACCAATTCTTACCTTAACCGCTCTCTGCAAATGGCGATTCAATTACCGTTTACTTCTCAACAGCCGCCCTAGATCTCTTCACATGATGGTTCCACACCTGTTGCCGAGGTTTCATAACCCACGGCTTTTAGAAGCCCAAGATAACTATTGCGGATTTGAAGACCAATTAATAAGGTCATCTTGCTTGTTATTACATGGCATGATTAATAATTGAAAACAGAACCACTCATTATGTGTTGAATGGCGTTCTATAGTTCTTCTTCCTCTCCTCATACTCCTGTAGATCCTTCTTAACCCTGTCGTACGTGAACTTACTGATCCTACCCTCCCTGTATGCCTCCTCGATAACCCTGGCGCTCTTATCCTCAAGCTTATCAATTATTGGTATCCTAACGCCCTTCTCCCTAGCAACCATCAGTGACTTGGGATAGCCAGCGTGTGCGTGCCTAACAACACCACTGCCTGGGTCCACGGTGAAGACCCTGAGCGCCTTCTCCTCAGCCAGTTCCGTGCCATCAACAACCATACCAAAGCCAGCGTGTATGGCATACCCGATGCCAACCCCACCACCGTGGTGGAAGCACGTCCATGTCGCTCCAGCCGCAATGTTTAATGCATAATTAAGTACTGGCCAGTCACCAATTGCGTCCGAGCCATCTAGCATGCCCTCGGTCTCCCTGAAGGGCGAGGCTACTGAACCGCTGTCCAGGTGGTCCCTACCGAACCATATTGGTCCACTTAACTCGCCCTTCCTAACCATCTCACTAACGACCTTACCAAACAACGCCCTCTCCCCATAGCCCAGGTAAACGACCCTAGCCGGCAACCCCTGGAATTTGACATACTGGTGAGCATTCTTTATCCACCTAACCAACCTCGCATTCCTCTCGAATAGGGTCAATAATACGTCATCGAGCTTATAAATATCATTGGGATCCCCAACCAAAGATGTCCACCTGAAGGGTCCACGACCCTCCTCAAACAACGGCCTCATGTACTCCATCTGCCCAGGTATTTTGAACGCATCCTCCACCCCAGCATCATATGCCTGCTTCCTCAGATTATTTCCGTACTCAAAGGTAACCGCACCACGCCTCTGGAGCTCAAGCATTAATTGAACGTGCTTCTTCATGCTTTCCTTGGCCATGAGTATGTACTTATCCGGATCATTCTTCCTCAATTGCTCAGCCTGCTCTATCGTTAGTCCCTGTGGTACGTAGGACAGCGGATCATGGGCTGGGGTTTGGTCTGTGAGTATATCGGGTACTATGTTATCCCTAACCAACCTCTCAAGTAAATCCACTGCATTAGCCAGTACGCCAATGCTTGTGGCTTGCCTCCTCTCCTTGGCGTCGAGGGCTATGTCGATGGCCTTATCGATGCTGTCAGTCCAAGTGTCCAGGTAACCGGTGTCAATCATCCTCTGTATCATCCTCCTATCAACATCCGCAATCAAGGCAACTCCACCAAGCATCTTGATGGCTAGTGGTTGGGCACCACCCATGTTACCAAGACCGGCACTAACAACTAACCTACCCTCAAGGGAACCACCGTAGTGCCTATCGGCTGCTGCACCGATGGTCTCGTATGTGCCCTGGAGAATGCCTTGAGTTCCGATATAAGCCCAACATCCCGCGGTCATTTGATGAAAGCTTATCAAGCCCTTGGCTTCAAGATCCCAGAATATTTTCCAATCAGCCCACTTGGGCACAAGCATGGCATTACTCATTAACACCCTTGGTGCATGCCTACCAAGCCTCCAAATGGCCACAGGCTCACCGCTCTGTATAACTAACGTATCCTCACTATCCATTGTTAATAAGGCATCGACAATAGCCTCAAAATCATCCCAATTACGGGCAGCCTTACCGGTACCACCATAAACGATTAAGTTCTTCGGATCCTTAGCAACCATGGGATCGAGAACATGAAACAGCATCCGAAGAGGACCCTCCAACTGCCAATCCCTACTATGAACATGAAGTTCGGGATCCTTAATTGCCTTGACAGTCCTAGTCTCAGGATCGTAATAACCAGCCGATATCAACTCCTCAATAGGTCTACCCCTATACCTTTGCGGAACAGACATATCACATTAATCAATACCGTATAGTTAAAAAGCATTACATTACTATATTGATTCAATAATCAAATAAGTATTTAATTAAAGTTTATAAATAATGCAGGGTAGATTATATAGTAACAGTGGAATTGAAATTACGGAATGTCTAGCTGGTATAACGTAATTAATTCAATGCTTGACTGGGGTTATGTGTATAGTCTCGTAATTTACACCTTCGTGGCCCCTAATTAAAAACATTAGTAATAGTTTAGGGATCGTTAAAAACATATTGCTGATTCATGAAAATCATTATGTTTACGATATCAAGCGGAAATTATCCTTTTTGTCTCTTCTAGCATTATTTCTATTTTCTTAATACCCACCTTAACGTGGTCCACCGATAATTTTCTCTCATGAAAGCCCCAGACATGTAGGTCGTAAGCCGCGTTCCACCCATCTGAGACCCAATCACCTAATTGCGAAGTTAATGTCTTACTAGCCCTACTCAGGAGGTAGGTGTACCACCTACCCTCCCTCAACGCCTCATTATATTCTGCAGTTCCGAATTTCGTAGCAAGGGCTTTCACAACCTCCTCAGCCGCCTTATACGCCTTTTCCGAAGCCTGTACCGGGTCGCCCTTATCGAGATACTCATGGCATTCCCTTAAGTATTTCTCGGCTAGGTTAATTCTCTCCCTAGTCGCCTCATGAGGATCCTCCTTCTCCAACGCACTTAACAATACTTCAAGTACATCAATCCCTCTCTCAATTAATTCCTTTGCTACATTCTCCACATCATTTAAGTCATGCATACCTAGGTAGAGCCTAATCCTAGGTTTTTATTCTTATATGGAGAATAATAAATGTGGGTAGGATTGGTAGGTTGTACCCTGCCTATCTACACCCATGGGTGGTTAACCTTGGCAGTAAGGGTGAAAGTAAGGTTAAGGACGAAGGAGGGGGAGGGAGGAGTTGACCGTGGTATTAGTGAATAGCGGCTTCGAGAATGATAGACCCCAGATACTCATCCCAATATCATTAGCCAAGAGACTCAGTCTTTAGGATAGAGGTTTGATTGAAGGTAGTTCTCAAATCTCGGCACCGTGACTGGGCCAACGAGATTGTACGTACTCCCAATGGCGCCTACGCTCTGATAGAGTAATAGGGTCAGGAGGAGTTATAAGCCGCAGTATTAGTGAGTTGATTACACGCCATATAGCCTGTAACATGAAATGCATGGTGATGGTGGCAGGTACTCAATTACCGAGTGCTCCGTAATATTCACCGAGTCGCCCAGCGCTCTTCTCCTAATGAACCTAGACCTGAAGTCCACATATTCCTTATCAAGCCATATCTCGAGTAACTGTTTATTAGTGACATTACCGAAACTCAGTCTCCTTACCTTGAAGCAACTACCCATGAAGCACCTGGGTATGCCCGAGTCCCTAGCAGGGAGGTTTAAGAAGACGCATGGTGATGTCTCACCATTCACGTTTATGAACACGGACTCCGTAGGCTTCTCCGGGCACTCAGTTAATTCCCAGCAGGACAATGAGTAATTGAAGACCTTAATACCGAGCTCTCTAGCCCTGTCCATGGCCATCCTCACAATACGCTCAACACGCCTGGGCCTGACCTCGTATGGATCAGAGAAGGCCTTCCAAATGACCATACCCCTATTCAGTATGTACGATAGGTTATCTAGGACTACCTCCTCAATATCTAAATCACTGCATAATTCGATGAATTCAGGTATTTCATGAACGTTCATGGATAGCATCATGTAACTAGCAATGACCCTAACATCACTACCCAGCCTTTTCTTGGCATTAAGAATGTACTTCACGTTCCTCACTACCTTATCGAAGTCGCAACCCTTCCTTATCGAGTTATGGGTGATTGCGCGGGTCCCTGCGAATGTTATCGCGATGACATTAACGCCTTTACTCAGTATTTTCTCCGCATTATTGCCATCTAGTAGGGTAGCGTTTGTTGTGAACCCAAAACTTACTCTACCGCTCACCTCATTCATCAAATCCACCAAGTTTGGATGAAGCATTGGTTCACCCCACCCCTGCAAATGCACGTACTCTATGGACCCAATCTCGAGGGCCTCCCTGATTACTTTACGAAATAGCCCAGGATCCATGAAGGCGGAAACCCACCTATCCCTCAGCACCGTCCTTGGGCAGTAAATGCAATTGGCATTGCATGCGCTCGATATCTCCACCTGTAGGATTTTTGGAGTTGAAATATTGTGGTTTTTAACGAGTATGGGCATTAATCTCTACCCTTACTTAGGCGGCGGTAACCCTGCAAAGAAGGCTATGGATAGTCCAAGGGCTATCAGTATTATTATGATTAGAGACACCACGTAAGCCGCTATCATACGCCCAGCCTTTATTTCAGCGAAGGTACTGAACCTGGTGGTTAGGCCTATGGACATGAACGTTAATGCGAAGAAGAAGAACCTAAATAACTCCGTCTGCGGCGTTACTCCACCAACCATGAACTTAGCAGCCATAGCAGCACCGACCGTGAAGCCAATGCCCCACAGTATTAGCCAGGTCCCTAGGTAGCCCAGCACGAACTTAGGGAACCTAAACCAAATCTGTATGGCCGGAACCCTCTCGCCAGGCTTCCTCTCGACCCTCGTAACCCAAATCACAGCCAGTATGAACGCCCACAGGCCAATCCATATATCGATAAATACCTTGTTCATAACTGCCGTACTCATGACCCAGGTCTTATAGGCAGCAAGCCCGGGCTGGGCACTAATTAAGGCATCAGTCAACGCACCACTTGCGGCGGCTGCACCATCAGTCTTCACAGAGAGACCCATCCAGGCACCCGCGGCATATGGTGCCCACTTTAGGATCGTAGCTGCTATGAACGGTAATACCACTAGCTCAATTGCCGCGAATAGCACGATTATGGACGCCACAGTTGCCGGGACAATGCTTGGGGCACCTATCGCTGCAGCCGTAGCTATTGCGGCGGACACGCCGCATATACTAACGCCTGATGCAAGTGTTGCCGCCCACTTGATGTCTAGCTTAAATAGCTTGTACGATATTACGTAGGAAATAGGCCAATATATTAGGTAGGCAGCCACTATGGCTATTAAGGATCTCTCCACAAGCGTCACGGCTAACGATATATACCTAAGTGATGTGGCACCCACTAAGGCGCCGAGCAATACTATGGCCGTCTTTATGTACCACTCAGTTCTCGCACCGGTCTCCAACACGGCGGGTAGTTTCCTCTTGTAGAATAATAGGTTCGATATTATAAGGCCGATTATTAAGATGTATATTAATATACCATCCGCACCCACAGGTATTGACCAGGTAATGTGCAACTTTGCGTATTGGTCAGGGGTAGCATTGAAGTAGGCATAACCAAACAACCACCAGAAACCAAAGGTTAGTATAAACATTATTGTAAAGCCAGCTGCAAACCTCCTGGCGCTATGCCCCATGGCCTTAGCAGCAATAGTTAATATCGCCAA
>Ga0080003_1000575_pt1 | contig 23525 bp, 19 predicted proteins | sample JossMetagenome_FD_69206 | JGI IMG/M metagenome (GOLD analysis project Ga0080003, IMG submission 69206) | Hot spring microbial communities from Joseph's Coat, Yellowstone National Park, USA - JC2_E (SPADES assembly) (version 2) | ecosystem: Environmental > Aquatic > Thermal springs > Hot (42-90C)...
TTGCAATTTAACTCCAATCAATGAGGTAATTGAGGAATGCGTTCCATTGGGCATCTCGATAAAGAGAATGCCAAACGTCGCTCCTCATGGGCGGGGGAGGAAGTCAGTGAATCATTTTTACCAAAATGGGGGTTAAGGGGGCGGAAAGCCTCGCCCCTTTAGGGCGGGGATGGCCCCCTATATTTAATAGTTCAAAGATTAAAAGCCCCCTCTCTTTAGGGCGAGGTAAAGTTTAAAAATGAGGAAAAGCATTCCTTAGGATGTCCTCTTCCGGTCAATTTCTTGGGAATGAGGAGCGGGAGCTGATTCCTCCCGCAATACCGGGAGAGGGCATCAAAGAAGTCGAATTCACTAACAAGAGGACTAACGTGGTTCGCCTCCTACCAAATGGGTTCCAGGAAAGAAAACTGAGGAGGTTAGCCAACGCCTCTGCTAAACTATTTAACGAGGTTAATTATGAGAGGAGGCAGCAGTTCTTCCACGGAGGGAGAGTGGATTTCGAGGGGACTTGGGGCAAATGCTACGAGAAGTATAAGGAAGAATTGGGGATTAACGCGCAAGCAGTCATGCAGAAGAATAATGAGGCATGGAACTCGTTCTTCTCCCTCCTAAAGCTGAGGAAGGAAAACAAACTACCACCCCACATGAACCGAGTTGGCCCACCAAATTACTGGAAGGATAGGGAGACTGGAGGGAGGAAACTCCTCCTAGTCGTTAGGCAGGATAGGTATGTAGTGGACGAGCGAAACCACATCATCCTCAAGGACTTCGGCCTCGAAGTGGAGTTCGCCGGCGGGCTGAGGTGGTACGGGAAACAAGGAAGGCTGGAGATCTACTATGATGAGGTTGGAAATGCTTGGTTCGCCTCCATCCCAGTGGAGGTTGGCGTCGAGGAAACTAAAACGGGAAGAAAGAGTAAGCATATTGTGAGGGGGTGAGGAAGAGCATTCAAGTTAAATCACCGAAGGGTAATAAAGCAGCATCCATTGACTTGGGCATCAACGTCTTGGCGAGCGTAGTTATTGATGATGGTACGTGGCTTCTCTATAAGGGGGTTAGGACTAAGGAGGATTACTTCTATTTCGGGAAGAGGATAGCTGAGGTGCAGTCCTCGGCGGATAAGGCGAAGAACATTGAAGAATACGAAGCATACGAGGAATTGTCAAGGGAGAGGAGGCTTTTCAAGAAATTAACCAGGAGACTTCTTCACTTGTATAGGAACTTTGCTTCTCACTTGCTTAAGACACTTCACGAGCGAGGCGTATCAACCATCTACTTAGGCTATCCCTTTAATATCGCGCAGGATAAGGGTAATAAATTCACCGTGAACTTGTGGTCTTACCGTGAGTTGATGAATATCATTGAGTTGAAGGCTCAAGAATACGGTATTCGTGTGTTTGAGGTCATTGAGTATAATACGTCCAAGTATTGTGCTTATCATGGTGTTCAAGTCGAGAGGGGGCCGAGAGGCGTAGTTAATTGTCCTAAGGGTCATAAACTACATAGTGACCTAAACGGTGCATTGAATATCTTGAAGAAGGCCACCGGCATAACGATCTCAGCGATTAGGAAGCCTTTGTCGTTTATCGTGGATCATAATCGAGTAGCGCCCGTGAAAGGGGCGTAACCCCCAAGACCTCGGGGAGCCCTCGCCCTAAAGGCGGGGAGGAGGTCAGTTCCCATATTTATACGCATGGGGGAAGCCTCGCCATTTATGGCGGGGATGAGGGAAATACAAATATTTGATGTTCCTATTTTTCTGATGCCCATCGTGGGGTTTAGGTTTAGAGCGTACGCCTATCGACGAACGTTGAGGGCGTTAAAGGCCCAGTTGAAGTTGCGTGAGAGGCGTGCAACGCCCTTCATTGGGCAAGTCATGCAGGGCAGGAACCGCCCGTGGAGCTCCGCCCACTACCCGTGATGATGGGCAAGGCGGGGAAGCGGGAAGCCCCTTAAGGGCGGGGTAGCTCACATATTGAGGATAGCGATGAACCGGGATTTGATTGATGTTTTAAGCGAACCCCATCGATCATCACTATCTGTCTTCCATGGGGAATAAAGTAATCCTTGTATCGTGTTCAAAAGATATCCTACTACTATTCCTACCAAGAATAGTAAGGCGTCACCAAATACTTTTCCAAAATATGTAAGGTAGGCTATTGCGAATATGACTAAGCCTAAGAATCTGATCTCCTCCCCATCCTAAAGGGCGAGGTAAGGTTAAAACCAAGGCTATTCTCCCTTAATGTCCTCCTCCGGTCAATTCTCAGAGGATGGAGGAAAGGGGGGCGGGAGCTCTCTCCCACAATGCCGGGGCATCCTCGAAAGCCGGCAACCGGCGCCCATTAGGGCCGTAACCCTTGAGACCTCGGGGGGACCTTCAGGGCGGGGAGGGGGTCAGCGGATATTCGATTCCTTAACCGTTATTTAAGAAAAAGATGAATTGGTTTGAGATCTAGGATGCTTCTACATGTATTCCCAGATTCCCTTGCCCTTGTAGTTATATACTATTGTCTTGTATGCAGTGACTGATTCTATGGTGTACCCAACTCCTTCCCTGCCTACGCCTGAGCCCTTTCTTCCGCCGAAGGGGAAGTACCCTATTCCGTGCTTGGGGTAATCGTTTATGTATATGGCGCCCACCTCGAGGAGCCTCATTAATTTACGTATCTTGCTTATGTCCTCGCCGAATATGGCTGCATCCAATCCATAACTCCTCCCATTGGATAGCTTAATGGCTTCATCTATATTGCTTATTGGGGTTATTGCAGCTATTGACGCGAATACCTCCTTCTTATATAGGTATAGGGTGGGCAGCTTCTCCTTATCCACCTCTATTAGGGTGGGCTCTATGTAGTTACCCTTCCTGGTTCCTCCATGCAGCACCTTGCCTCCCTTTTCCACGGCGTCCTGGGTGGCCGCCACCACTTCCTTAGCTGTCTCCTCATCTATTAATGGACCCATTGAGACACCGCTCTCCCTTGGGTCACCCACCTTGACTCTCCCCAACTCATCCAGGATGCTCCTCCTTAATTCATCATATATCTGAGACTCGGCGAATATGAACTTAATTGAGTCACACCTCTGCCCCGCGTAACTAGTCATGCCTGTCACTATCTTTGATGCCGCCGATTTAATGTCGGCATCCGATAACACTATCGCTGGATCCCCGCCGCCAAGCTCCATTATGTACTGCTTAATGCCGCCGGCACGCATGACTTCAATGCCTGCCTCAGTGCTTCCCGTGAGGGACACAACAGAGATCCGGGGATCCGACACCACCTTGCTCATTTGGGAGCCGGGGAGCGTGATCACCGATAATGCCTTGCCCGGGAAGCCAGCCATCTCGAGGATCCTCGCGAACATCAACGCAACTATGGGAGTTGAGGAGGCTGGCTTTATCATTATCGCATTGCCGGCCACCGTGGAGTAAACAACCTTATTCACCACATCGAAGAGGGGATAGTTAAAGGGAGTAATGGCCAGCACAATGCCCAGGGGCTCCCTCTTTATGACTGCCTCAGCCTCAAGGGTCTCCGTGCTCCAGTCCCCCGGCACGTACTCGCCGTATATTTTCCTAACATCTAGATCGGCCACCCTTAGCCTCTCCACTGCCGCCTTGACCTCGCCCTCCGCCGCTGGATACGTCTTCCCATTATTGAGCACCAGCACGTCGATGAAGGCATCCTTAAACTTCAGAAGGAGGTCAGCGGCCTTATGGTAAATCTCAAGCCTCTTCTCCCCCGGAGTGTCCCTGATATCGAATCTGCCATCCACGTACATGGTCTCGAGGGCATTACTTATGGCGTCGAAGCCCAGGCGAGGCACCTTGGCTAGGAGGCTTTGATCAATTGGGCTCCTCACGTCCTGTAAATCGCTTGCCTCGACCCACTTCCCCGCTAGGTAAACCTTAAAGACCGGAACCCCATCTTTTTTATGCATCACGCCGAACTCAGGAGGTAATTCCTTCATGGCTTACTATTCCAGTTGCCCAATATAAATCTTCAAGGTAATACCTATACACAGCAATTACAGCGGGGCCCTGGGTTCACCCATAACACCTATTTGAAGCTGAGCGGTTCCCGTTATGGAGCCGCATCACTGTATTCCAAGGCTATTCAGGACATTGAGGGAGTTAGGCGAGTAGCCGCATAATGGGTCTTCGCCGAGGGGGTCACCGCTCTCCGTGAATGCCCGTGACCTGGAGCCGCCGCACATGAATCTATACTCACAGGCCCCGCATCTACCCTTGAATTCCGCTCTCCGTATTGCCTGTAGAATGGGGTTCTCCCTGTAAATCTTCGCTATTCCCTCCTTCCTCACGTTGCCAAGGGGAAGCGGGAGGAAGCCGCTTGGAGTCACTGTTCCATCGTATCCAACGAATATTATGCCGTTGCCGTCCCTGGTCCTGGCGAACTGCGGCTTAATGGGTTCCCGCTCAACGCCGCTCATTAATTCATGGAGTCCCCGCCTCAGCTTCTCGTAGAGTGGGCCCAGCCTGAGCTCAGCCTTGACTTTACCTGTCTCCACCGCGTATCGCTGAAGCAGTGCCCTCCTATAGAATGGGGCCTCCACTGTTCTTATTTGCACGCCGAACATGGATGCATCGTATAGGAAATTAACGACGTCCTCAGCCTCAAGTGGATCCAGCGACTCTAGGCCTGTTCCCCTCCCAACATGTATTAGGAAGAATACTTCCCAGGCATTGGCGCCGCTGTCCTTAACTATCTTGAATAAGGCGGGAAGCTCATGGACATTCATCTTCATAACGGTTGAATTAACTTGGAATGGAATGCCGAAGCCCCTCAACATTCGCATGGCATTAATGGTTTGATTAAAGTGCCCCTCTATTCTCCTCACGAATTCATGGGTTTCCGGCGAAGCGCCGTCGAGGCTTATGGAGACGCTTGACACGCCTAGCTCCTTAATCATGGAGAGGCTCTCCTCGTTTATTGATGAGGAGACTGCGGGGGATAACGCCACTGGGACGCCCATGTCCTTGGCGTGACCCATTAACTCATATATGTCGCTGCGCATGAGGGGATCCCCGCCCGTGAATACCATTACTGGGTATGGCTTCCCAAAGGCAGCCACATCATCTATTAGCTTAATGCCCTCCCTCGTGGTTAATTCCCCTGGAAGCGGCTTCAGTATTGCGTTTGCCCTACAGTGCCTACAGGAGAGTGGGCATGCCTTAGTGGTTTCCCAGAACACCAAGATGGGGCGATCATTTAGGTCCAACGGCATTGCCCGTGGATTCAACGAAGCATTTAAATAGCTTCCTCACATAACCAACGCGGCGTGTTGAGACGGGGACGGACCGATCAGTGACGAGAAGTTCCACGCACTGCAATAATTCATTGAGCAACGTGGGGACACAACGAGCGGAGGCCCCATTATGGGATCGATTATTTCCTTGCCGCTCCACGTGATAATTAAAATGCTTCATTAGTGGCTGGAGTACTCATTGTATTGCTCCACTATTGTCTTGAGTAAATTAATGGAGCTCTCATCATAGTACCTGGACGCGTTTAGAACAAGTACCTTATTATCCCTTAACTTGATTGAGTAACTATAGGCCCCGTCGCGAGCCATGACTAGGACATTCACGCCTAACTGATTAAGCGCCTTGGCTGCCTCCGCATTAACCTCGCCGCTGCTCTCAATAATGGAGTCCCCGGATAATATGGCTACCCCATTTAATGATAATAATTCCCTTAACTCATCGAGGGATGAGGGGATATAACCAACCTGGGCATACGCGTACTCCACGCTGGACCTCCCCATCCTCTGCATATCGTTGCGAACATCATCCAGCTTCTTATTCAGCTCCTCAAGTACGGCCCTCAATTCATTTACGCGGGCCTCCAGCCTCTTTAAATCCAGGTCACTGGCCTGCATGGGAGGAGGCGGGGGAAGAGGCCTAGCTTCACCTGTTGGTCTCGCGTTCTGTAATTTATCATCCCTCTGCGCAGGCTTGGGGGGCTGTGGCTGGGGTAATTGCTGCTTAACAGGAACCTTAGCTTGGGAATTATTCTTATTATTAGTTGATTGATTGGTGTGTTTCTGGGCACTGCTTGGCCTTCGCCTTAACAGCATGAATATCAATATGGCTATCACGACTATTGCTAGGGCTGCAATTATCTCCGGTAAATACGTTGATAACGACATATGGGATAGATAAAATTAAAAGTTTTTATGTCTATCTGTGGTTTTTGCAGCCCCTCCAGGACTCTGCATCCTGAAAGGCCAGAAGGACTGGGCCTCGTCGATGTTTCGTCGATGGATCTAGTGCTTGAGGGACTGAATTGCATTCGCGAGCCTCTTGACGCCGAGCCTGCCCTCCTCTATGGTTACTTGGGACGCGCTTATCCTTATCCATGTGCTGAAGGATCCCGAGGGGGAGAAGTAGCGGCCCGGCATGAATGCGACCCCCAGCTTAAGGGCTTCCCTAAGGAGCGCATCCGCATCAATGCCCGTGTTTAGCCAAATGAAGAAACCGCCAACCGGTTCCTGGAACTCGAGACCAGCCTCACGAACTGCCGTCGATATTACGGTTAATTTGCTCCAATATAATTGCCTTGCCCTATCAATTGATTCACGTATTAATCCCCTCTTCAGGAACTCCGCGGCTATGAGTTGAGATAAGGGGGGCGTTGATATTGTCGTGGCGCTCTTGACATTGATCAATGCGTTTGATGCTTCCTTCGTAGTAATTATGAAGCCCACCCTGAGCCCGGGGGCAATTATCTTGCTGAACGTGGAGAGGTGAAGCACTCTATATGGATCTAGCTGAGCCATGCTTGGGGGAAGGGGGGTCATGGAGAGGGAACTATATGGGTCGTCCTCCACTATGTGGAAATCATACTTCTCGGCTAGCTCAAGCACTGCCTTCCTCTCGTCTAGAGGCATGACTCTGCCCGTTGGGTTCTGTATTGATGGCATTAAGTAAAGCAGCCGGAGACCGGAGCGGGCTGTCTCCTCAAGCTTATCCATGTCTAGACCACCCTCCCTTATCGGTATGGAGACCACACTATGAGAGTACGTCTTAAGTATGGGAAGGGCGACGAAGTATGTGGGGTCCTCCACGGCAACTGTGTCCTGGGGCCCTATGAATGTTTTCCCGATTATGTCCAGCCCTTCCTGGCTGCCCACTGTCACCACAACTCCATCTGGATCCCCGAATCCCTTGAATCTAGTTATTTCTCGACGCAGCTCAAGTAATCCCTGCGTGTCGCCGTACTGAAACGCTTTATCTGAGTGCTGCCTTATCACGTCCATGGCTATGTCCCCTATGCTTGGCGGAATCGCCGCTGGATCCGGTATGCCGCCCGCCATATTTATGACGCCGCCCCGTGCCCAGGACAGTATCTCCGGCACCTTGGTGTCGAAGTATCTATACCTACTTGATAATCTCACGCATAACTATTGCTTCTACCTATTTAAGCATTGCCGCTATATATTTAGTCAAGAAAAAACGCATTAATATATGAAGCAGTTTCATCGAAAAATGTTTATTAATGCTTTACGTAAATAAATATCAATGAATGATTCGCTGACTAAGTTGGCAAGCATGATTATGAAGGCGAAGTGCATCATAGCGCTAACGGGCGCAGGCATGAGTACCCCCAGCGGCATTCCAGACTTCAGGGGAATCAATGGATTATGGACAAGGCTGAACCCAGATAACTGCACGGGAAGCGGATTCGAGGCAGATCCAGATACCGTTTGGGGCTGCGTAATGGAGATCTACCAATACGTGAGGGACGCCGCGCCCAATGCCGCTCATTACGCATTAACCGAAATGGAGAGAATGGGGAAACTATGCGGAATAATAACACAAAACATCGATATGCTGCATGAGAAGGCCGGTTCAAGCAATGTAGTGCCGCTTCATGGAAGGCTCGATACCGCTATTTGCCCGAAATGCGGCGCCATTCTCCCAATAACCACCGCAATAAGCAGCTGGAGAACGGGATTCACACCCATTTGCCCGAAATGCGGCGCCACGCTTAAGCCGAACATAGTTCTATTCAATGAGGACGTGCCTAGACAGGAATACATAAAGGCATTCTACATGGCTAGAAACACTGATCTACTCCTAGTGCTTGGAACAAGCCTAGCCGTTGCACCAGCCAACGAATTACCCTTAATAGTTAAGAAGCATGGGGGATCCATGGCTATAATCAACGACTCATCAACGGAATTAGATGACTTAGCCGACGTAGTCATAAGAATGAGAGTAGAGGACGCAATGCCTCAACTAATACGGATCATCAAGCAAATGCAAGAAACCCACTGACTCCCCCTAAGGGCGAGGCTTGGCGTTCGCTTTGCCATAGTAAACCGTTGATTGAATTACTGATGGGGCCGTTCTTTCTTTGGTGATAAAACTAACGGCAAATCTCGCCCCTTTAGGGCTGGGTAAGGTTTAGAAATCTCTGGGAATGGGGCCCTCGGCCGGTCAATTCTTTGGGAATGGGGGGTGGGGGCCGACCCCACAATGCCGGCTCTGGAGGGGAACGAGTAGCGTCCATAAAAGGGGCGTAACCCTCTAGACCTCGGGGAGCCCTCGCCAAATGGCGGGGAGGAGGTCAGTATCTGCGTGTCCACTTAATGGTAACGCAATACACGACAAACATCCACCAAACCTATTTAACGATGCCTAAATTATTAAGTGCCTCGTCCTTAGCGGGGTTCCTGGTGCGAGAGATGAAGTGATGAAGCCTCACCCTTGCTGGGACCTCTGGTGAGAAAGGCGAAGATTAATTTAATTATTAGATTAATTACCCTTATTAAGTACTGAGTAATTTATCTTGTACACAAGTACCCAGCCGTAGGGCCTCGACACATATACTAATTGAAAACCAGGGGGCGGCGAGAGGTAATTACCGTAGTATAGGAGGCCATAGATTCCCTGAAGCCATGTAGTCGCGTTTACTCCTGGAGGCGCTTGATTGAGTAGGTTGAAGCCGAGCTGCTGGGCGAATGGCTGGAGCTCAACCATTAGGTGAATGCCTAATTGATTAGATGAACCGGGCGCCGTCGCGTAATATGGCCACGTATTGAAGAACCAGAGCGGGATTGGGAATACTTGATTACTGCGTAGCTGTGGATTACTCTCTATTTGATTAATGCATCCAGTGAATTGCCCAGATAGGGAGGCAGCGTTCAGGTTAAAGAGTAATTGGTAAAGCGTTGAGTTGCTTAACGGCACGTTTATCTCAGTGTTGAATGCCGATATGGACGCGGTTCCAAGCAAGTCATTCAATATGTAGGACGTGTTGTGCCCAGATATGAGGGCCATCCAGTAGCTCTTCACGAAGTCTCCCCCCGTTGGGTACTCCGGTATTAATCCGCAGACATCTATATTCTGCTGGGTCGACGCGGAGCCGAAGCTTAATGCCGCCATTGGAGACTGAACTGGAACCGCCACTGCGCTGTACGGTATGAAGACCACGACGTACTCGGCCTTGAGGTCCTTCAGTATCATGAGTGACTTAGTGACGTTCCTAGTGACGAATGCCTCGCCTATCTGAGCTATCTGAGTCCCATTGACTGTGGAATTATCCGCTAGGCTACTCTTGTTCCCAATTATCGCGGTCCAGTACCCATAGTCCCACCATGAAGCCACTGACGCGTGGGCGGGGAGATTCATCTGCATCCAGTAAAGCGCATCAAGCCAATCCGATGATGGAACGGCGGGCGATGTGGTGGACACTATTTGCGGCGGTGCAACCGCTATGGCTACTCCAGGAGCGACTTGCTGGGCTAGGGCGACCGCGAATATTGCAATTATTAGCGCAGCCAATGCCAGCATTGGGGCTGAGCGGCGCTGAATCAGGAACTTAATTATCATTATGAAGCCGAGGGCAGTTAATGGGAACCAGAAGAAGCCCAGCAGCATGATGAGCCACGCCTCCGATGATGCAAAGTAAACAGCGGCAGTGGCTGCTAGGGACATCAAGAGGCCGGCTACGTCGAATGATGAGAGGAGGAACGCCATGCCCGTGGCAGCGAATGGTGGAGTAATGGTGACTGTCTGGTAGAAGCTATGGAATGGGGTTGGGGAATGCTCTGCGACGCTTTGAACTATGGCTGACCTAGCTATGGGGAGGAGGGCGCCGAGGAACTTGCCGCCCGGCAAATGTATTATCCCTAGCCCAGTCAATGCGGCTGAGATCGCTATGGCAGCCACTGCAATTGCCGCTATGTACTTACCGTAGCTGGCTATTTTCCGCACCTGCCCCCTCGTGAGGCGAAGGGCGGGCAGCGTTATTATGGATAATATTGCGGCGAGGGACATGCCGGCGCCTAGGGTTAGGAGCGCGTGGAGGCCGTACCTTGGCGTCATGGATATGAACGCCACGAAGCCGAGGTAAGTGGCTAGGTACACCAGTATTATCCTGTCCAGAGTCACGCCGACCCCCATTACTCCCAGGTTAATCACCTTGCCCTTATACGCCCTATAGACGCCGTAGATCAGCATCACTATCATGAATAGGCCGTACACATTCATGACGAATGTGAAGGATCCCCAGAACCAAGCCGTTACGCCATTAACGGCGGCGCCAAGCGCGGCGTACGGTATCCAGTCCCGCTTCCTGAGAGCATCAATGAATAGGCCGAAGCCTAGGGGAACAAAGAATTGGAATAGCGTTGAGTCAGCGAACCAACCGGCTGACCCCCTTTGGGTGAATATTATGGAGTAAGCCGTTAATACTGCGGACAATAGCCCCACGTACTTGCCCCCTATCCTGGAGCCAAGGTAATACATCGAGAGAACCGATAATGCATTGATTACTCCAGGCACCATTATCACGGTGTAGAGGAGGGAGACGTGGAAGTGCTTGAGGACGTCATAGGCAAGTAGGCCCGTGAAGGAGACGCCTGGGGATAGGACAAAGGCCCAATTAATTCCCCAGGGGTACCAGAAATTGGTGAATCTGTATAGGTGGCCATTTATGAAGCCGCCGCTTAACCACCACTCAATGCCCTTAATTGATCCCAGGCTCAACATGAAGTTAGTTAAATAGTACCTAATGTAGGGATCAAACTCATTTATGTAGTAGCCCCACAGGTAAACAGAGTAGAACCTAATGTATAGGGCTAAGGCAAGGGTTGAGGCAAGCGCGACTCCAACGCCGAATAATTGGGAGAAACGCAGCTCCTCATCAATTAATGAAACCTGCGCGGCTTCCTGCTTTGCCATACCCATCGCCGGCGCAATGAGTATATAAAGATTTGCCTAAATCTATGATGGACCGAACCATGGCTAATGCTTGAGGCCATCAAGGGGCTCAGTAGTACCCTAGTTCTGATTCAAGCATGGAGAGGAGGCGGCAAGTCACCTCATGCGTGCGCATGGGTCTCTCCCCAATTCTATAAACCTCATGCGCCGAGGCATACGTTGATTCGCTGAAGGAACCGTGGGGGAATCCGCCTATCACTACCGCGACGTTGCCTAGTGATAATAATCGCCTCGCCAAGTCCACTCCCCTAATGATTGTGCCGCGAACATCATCTAGAAGCACCACCCTCGATGCCCCGCTGACGGCGATGGCGTCCCTAATGGTGCCCTTCCCCAATTGAAGAAGCGGATCACCCTGGGGCGGGGCCCTGCCCTTAACAAGTAATTGCCTCATTAGTCCAATGAAGTTATTATAATTCTGGGGCGGCCGCTCGATTGGGCTCACCCTTATCACCTCATCATTAATGGTATGTATGAGGACACGAAGCAGGCCAGCATTATTGAGGGGACTACTCATTGCGGTGATTAGGAAGAGGTGAACTATGTCGGGCCTACCCCTCTTCCCTGGATTAGGTAATCGCCTAATCAATCTATGGTGCCTCGACACGTCCAGGACCTCCCCATTCACTAACTCGAGGGATGACTCGGCCAGTATCAGTGTTAGCACCCGAATAGGTGAGCGCCCTGATTTTAATTTTCTCGGGGCATATTTATTAATGGGAATCACTCTTGAGGGGCCGTGGAGAACTGGTTAAGGGTTCTCGGCGACCTACTGCTAAGTAACTTGAGGAGCAACATGCTTCCCCTCCCGGTTGATAAGGGGACCTGCACTAGGTGGGCAAGTGGCTTGGGGCTGCCGAGGGGCGGCGACACCATAATCTACACGTCGTGCCTGTATCAATTGGTGCCGGCAATTAATAGATTGGTGTCGCTAATCGATAAGGCCTCTAAAGTGCCTGAATTAGCTAGATTAGCGCCCATGGGCCTCATGAAGAGCCTAGTCAAGCCGAGCCAATCCGAGCTGGATAGAATGAATGGAATAGTGAGGAGCATCGCATTACTACTCAAGAAGAGCGGCGTGGAGTTCGGGTACCTCTATGAGGAGGAGCCGTACTCTGGGGCCCTCCTCTATGAGTTGGGGTTCGAGGATGCGTTTAGGGAGTACTCGGCAGTGGTGGCGAGGGCATTGAGTGGGGCAAAGCGAGTGATAACCATTGATCCCCACACCCATAATATCTTGGTGAATGTTCTCCCCAAGTTCCAGAGGGTGGATGCGGAGGTGATTAATTACATGGAGCTCATCAAGGACGTGGATAAGAAGGGAAGCGGGGCCGTCGCCATTCATGACTCCTGCCTCTACTCGCGGTACCTTGGGCTCAGGGAGGCGCCGAGGAAGTTACTGGGGAATGCCGGGATAGAGGTTAAGGAGGATCCATACTTGACCGGGGTAGCGACATCAATGTGTTGTGGGGGCCCCGTTGAATCCATTAATCCATCCCTATCAAACTCGATAGCGAGGGTTAGGGTTGCTGGGTTAAGCAAGTTATCGCAGGTCATCGTGACCGCTTGCCCCATTTGCCTCGCTAATTTGAGCCGTAACGCGCCGAGTGGGGTTAAGGTGATTGACTTGATTGAGGCGATTTCATGAGTTGGGATGCCGCCATAAGTAGGGCAGTGGAGCACAACGTGCCGAGAACAATGAATATACTGGAGAAATATCCCTACATAAAGGACTTAGCCGAGGAGTTGAGGAGGGCTAAGGAGGCAGTGATCAGGGACATGGATAAGTACGTGGATGAGGCGATGGCCGCCGTGAGGGCCCTTGGGGGGAAGGCGTACCTGGCGGGGAATGCCGAGGAGGCTAGGAGAATAGTGGGGAACATAGTGGGGAGCGGGAAGATAGTGGTCATGGGTAAATCAATGGTGGCGGCCGAGGCCGGGATACGGGAGCACTTGGCGGGGATGGGGAATGAGGTTTGGGAAACGGATTTAGGGGAGTTCCTGATTCAATTGGCTGGGGAGGCACCGAGCCACATAATAGCTCCAGCGCTTCACATGACGAGGGAGAGGGCGGCTCAAGTATTGAGGGAGAGGCTCGGCATTGATGTTAAGCCGGATCCAGTGGATATAGCTAGAGTTGCCCGGGAATTCCTGAGGGAGAAATTCGTTAAGGCTGGAGTGGGCATAACTGGAGCGAATGCAGTGGCAGCCGACACGGGCGCCGTCCTGCTTGTGGAGAATGAGGGCAATATCAGGTTCACGACGGTGGCGCCCCCCATTCACGTCTCGGTGACCGGGATCGATAAGATAGTGCCGACGCTTCACCACGCAATGATGGAGGTGCTTGTCCAGGCAGCCTATGCTGGCCTTTATCCCCCCACTTATGTTAACCTGGTGGCGGGGCCATCCTCGACGGGGGACGTGGAGCAGGTAAGGGTTAGTCCCGCGGAGGGGCCCAGGGAGTTTCACTTGGTCCTGCTCGATAATGGGAGAAGGAGGGCCGCGAGTCACCCAGTTCTATGGGAGACGCTTCTCTGCATTAGGTGCGGGAGGTGTCACTTCCATTGCCCAGTGTATAGGGCAATGGATGGGGCTTGGGGGGATAAACCATACTCCGGCCCCATGGGGGTTATGTGGAGCGCCGTCATTAATGGCGTGGAAAAGGCTGGGAGGCATGCCGTTCTATGCACCCACGCGGGTACCTGTAGGGAGGTGTGCCCCATGAAGATAAATATACCCGACGTGATTCACTGGATCAGGACAGAGTACATGAGGAGCATTAAGAAGTAGGGATGGAAAAAATTTTATAAATATTATAATTCAATAATTCTTATTTCCCTTACGTTTTCCCTTACGTTGCTTCGAGCGGTATGTCCTTTGTTTCCCTGAATTTCACGGCTGATGCTATCGCTATTAGGCTGAATATGACGGAGTAGAGGGGGAGAAGCGGGTAGGCTATTGCTCCTAGGTATAGGGACACGAATGATGCGGGGCCGGCCACGAATGCGTTTCCGAATTGGTAAGCCATTGAGTTCCCGGAGTACCTCACGTTTGTTGGGAATATCTCGGAAATCATGGAGCCCAGGGGAGCGTAGCCAGTGCCGTGGGCAACGCCGTAGAGGAACATGAAGAGCAGGAAAGAGGCCGCGGTCTTGATGTAGAATGATGGATACACTATTATTAGGAAGATGAGGTTGGCGAGGATCACCATAATCCTCCTACCATAGCGCTCGGACGCTATTCCGCCTAGGAAGACGAATATTATGTCGGCCACCGCGAATAATATTATCCCTATTTGGGCGAAGGATACCGTGACTATCTTGGCTAATTCGAAGATGGATGGAATCAATGTGGCGCCCACGTAGAAGAACGTGCCTGAGGATCCGGTTATCAGAGTGCCCAGGAGGAGCGGGCGCCAGTGCTTTGTTATCAATTCCTTAACGGGCAGCTTAACTATTTTCCTCTCTTTCTGAGCAGCGACGAATAGGGGAGTCTCCGGTATCCTCTCCCTAATGTATATGCCGATGGCCAGTATAATGAAGGCGAGGAGGTACGGTATTCTCCAACCATAGGCAAACATTTGGGCTGGGGGAAGCAATTGATCGAGTACATAGAATGCCGCGGCTCCAAGTATTAATCCAATGCCAACAGTTGACTGAATGAAGGCGGACCAGAAGCCCCGGCGGCTCTGGAAGTTCTCCAGCGTGAGCAGCATGGCGCCGCCCCACTCGCCTCCCAACGCGAAGCCAAGTATTAGCCTCAACACGACGAGTAGTATCGTGGAAATAGCGCCGACTTGAGCATACGTGGGGAGGACGCCCACGAGGCCCGTCGATAATCCGGATAGGACCAGGCTTATTATGAGCATATTCTTTCTGCCCAACTTATCCCCGTAATGCCCGAAGACCACGGCGCCGACGGGGCGGAATAGGAAGCCGATTGCGAATATTATGAGGGTCTCTGCTATGGCGTAGTATGGACTAGTCTTTGGGAGGAAGTTCTTGCCTATATAGATCGCGCCCGAGGAGAATAGGAAGATTCCGTACCACTCCAGTATTGTCCCGATCATCGACGCGGATAGTATCTGCCTATCGCTTTTATTCATGAAAAGGCCCCATTAAACCTCTTATTAAGTCTTTTTCATACTTGTTAAATATTGGAGTGGAACTCTGTAAATAATTCTGGAAGCAAGGAGGATGGGTGGCGGGAGCCAAAATTTAAAAGCTGCATAGCTCCACGCCCATCAAGGCCCCGGTAGTGTAGCCTGGTTAACACGCGAGCCTGTGGATGAATCCAACGGATAGCTTGAAAACCCGGGTTCAAATCCCGGCCGGGGCCCCAGAACTAATTCCCCATGTACCTCTTGCCCAGCCTAGTCGCCGGCTCCCTCCAATCAGGCACGGGCGGAAACACCTCGTTCTCCGGCGCTGTCTTGACCTCCATGAGGGCTGGGCCGCTCATCGAGATGAAGCTCCTCACCTGGCTTAAATCACTGTTCCTCTCCGCCACCATTGCCTCCAATCCATAGGATCTAGCCACATCTGCGTACCTCACGTCGGCGAATTCCTCCGTGAGGGGCTTCCCGTACTTCGCTGCGCTGGCGGCATTGATCCAGCCGAAGGATGAGTTATTGAATAGAATTATCTTTAGATCGATGTTGAGCCTCCTAATTGTCTCCAGCTCGCCCGCATTGAACCCGAAGCTACCGTCACTGGTCAACACGAGCACCCTTGAGCCCCCTAGCCTGGCGCCAATGCCGGCGGGGAGCGCGAAGCCGAGGGCGCCAATCGAGTAATTATAGAGGAAGCGCCTGCCGGGCCTCCTTACCCGCATATAGGTGGATGTATATATGGCCCCCACGCCTGGATCAGCAGCTATTACCCAATCATCGCTCAAAGCATCCTCCAGCGCCTTAATTAATTGAAGTGGATTGACGCCTTCCTCCCCCTCCTCCCCAATTAGCGAGTAAGCCTTGGATAGGTAATTAAGCCTCTCCTGGATAATCGGCTTGCCGCGCCTCGAGACTCCCCTCTCCCTGGCCAGCTCTATCATGCGCCTCAGCGTTAACTTGGCGTCCCCCATTAGGAATAGGTCGGTCCTATACATGTTGCCTAGATTGGCCTCGCTAATATCTATGTGAATAATGAGGGGACCATGGAGGGGCGGCACCCTCCAGTCCCAGGTATCCACGGAGTCCGCGTTAGTGCCGACCAGGAGAACTAGGTCAGCTTCCTGGACAATTGAGTTGGAGAAGGAGGTGCCGCCGCGACTGCCCACCACGCCCATGGCGTATGGGTGATCATCGGGGACAACGCCCTTGCCCGAAATTGTTGTGCCCACGGGCATGCCCATTAACTCGCTGAGTTCCTGAACCTCGCTCCATGCCTGGGAGAAGAGGACTCCCTGGCCGCACACCATTACTGGGCGACTGCTCCCGGCAATCATTTGAATGGCCTCCAGGAGCTCATCATCGCTGGGCCTAAACCTAATGGAGGGGAACACGGAGAAGCGGGGCTGCGCATATGCCTCATCATCCGGCGCCTCTCCCTCCCACAAGTTGCTTGGAACAATTAGGATCACGGGGCCCGGGAAACCCGTTGTCGCCACCCTAAAGGCCCTCCTCAATAATCTGGGGAGAGAACCTGGACTCGATGCCTCTAGAACCTCCTTCGCGGCATCCATGAACATGGATCTCTTGGGGTACTCCGTCAATGTGTTGCTCCTCTCGCTTCCCTGGGGGGTATCGGATACTATGGCGATTATTGGGACTCCGGAGATCCTTGCCTCCACGAGGCCTGGGAGAGCCATTGAGGCGCCGACCCCAGGCAGCTCCACGACGCCGGGCCTCCACGTTGTTCTGGCGTAGCCGTCCGCCATTATCACGGCATTCCTCTCGTCCCTAGACATGACGTGCCTGAAGCTGGCTTCCCTCATGTCCAAGTAAAGAGGGAGCGCGGTCTCGCCGGGGAGCCCAAAGACATGCGTGACCCCGTACTCCCCAAGCATCTTCACCACGGCCTTGCTGGCCCTCATTTCCCCCACCCATAATGCTTCTCGGCGTATCGCCTAGTTATTACTCCATTCTCTATATCCCTCCTAATCGATTCGGGATCGCGTTGGGCGGGATCCCCGTATCCGCCGCCCCCAGCCGTGCGTATCTCCACGTAGTCCCCCTCCTCCAAGTCAAGCGTGACCTTGGTGTCGACCTTAATCCTCTTCCTCCCCCTCTTCACTATTACCTCCGTCGGGGCGCCGGGCCCGCCGCCCATTAATCCCCAGGGACTGTGCCTACCCCTATCCGCCAGCACCGTAACCGTCACGTGCCCGGATGCAACCATGTATGACCTAACTATGCCGGAGCCGCCCCTATACTTCCCGGGCCCTGAACTATTAACCCTGAACTCATACTTCCTCATGATGAGGGGGAGATTCCTCTCTATCTCCTCTATGGGGGTATTCATGGTGTTAGTCATGTTGGCGTGAATCCCATCCACTCCATCCATTCCAGCCCTCCCCCCGAGCCCGACCCCAATGGTTTCATAGAAGGCCCAGGTCCTGCCTCCATGCATGCCCCCCATCATTACGTTATTCATTGAGCCGCCGCTGGCGGCGGGCACCTCGCTCGGCATTGCCTTACTCATGGCTAGGTAAAGGAGGTCCGCATTGCGTTGACTCGTCTCCACGTTTCCCCCAGCCACCGGCGCCGGGAACACTGGGTTCAGCACTGAGCCGCTTGGGGCCCTCACGTCGAATCGACTAAAGGCGCCGTGATTAAGCGGCACGTCTTCCCCCATTAATGTGCGGAAAACGAAGTGAACCCCGCTTATTGTTACGCCGAGTACGGCGTTGAGCGGCATGGGTACCTGGGGATCCGTTCCCTCGTAATCCACGGTGACCCTGTCCTCCCCAATGGTGACCCTAACCGAGAGCTTTATGTCGCCTCCCCCTGGCTTTTCCAGGTAATCAACGGCATCATAGGTGCCCCTCGGCATTGATTGGAGCCTCTTGATGAACATTTCCTCGGCGTAGCTGAACGCGTCCTCATTGGCGTCCAGGAAGGCTTGGAGCCCATACCTATTAATCACCTCGAGCACCCTGCGCTCCCCAGTTATGTTGGCGGCGGCCTGCGCCTTTATGTCGCCCATACGCTCATAGGGATTCCTCGAGTTTGAGGCGAAGAGGCTTAGGACGTCTCTCTGGAACTCGTTTCCCCTCATTAAATTAATTGGGTTAATTATCAGGCCCTCCTCATATATGGTCTTGGCGTCGAACGATATGCTTCCAGGCACCTTCCCGCCCACGTCGGAGTGGTGAGCCTTATTCGCGGCGAAGGCCACTAATCGCCCCGAGTAATGTATTGGCCTAATCACGGTCACGTCGTTTAGGTGGGTCCCCGCTATGTATGGATTATTAACCACTATCATGCTTCCCTCCTCGAAACTCATTCCCTCCCTCTCCATGTAATCAATGGTGTTCCTCAACCCCCATGGAAGCGAGCCCAGGTGAACGGGTATGTGCTCCGCCTGCGCCAATAAGCGGCCCTCCGCATCAAATATGGCCGCGGAGTGATCCATCCTCTCCTTAATGTTGGGGGAGTAAGCCGAGTTCCTCAGCACTATCCCCATTTCCTCGCTGGCGTAGAAGAGGGTGCTCCTAATTATTTGGGCGGTGAATTTATCCATGCCCCTCACCTCCTCAACACGAGGTTTAAGTACTCATCCACCGCCCAGCGCCAACCCCCGTTAATCACTATGGTAGAGTCATAGCCCTCGATCACGGCGGGCCCCACCCCCTCCGAGCCCGGCGGCAACGTGTTTCTATCGTAAATGGGGGCCTCCCTGAATTCACCGCTAAAGTACGCGCGGCGCCTCGCCACGGGGCTAGCCTCGCTTCTCGACATGGCTCTCCTCACAAGATCTATCTTGGGCACCCTGGCCCTCGCCACTACCTTGGCCGCAACTATCTCCACGGGATCACTTGATGCGTAGCCGTACAGCTTCCTATGCGCCTCCTCGAATGCATCCCGTAGCCTCGACTTATTGGGGCCGTACTCTATGGTTATCTCGAATGATTGCCCCCTATACCTCATGTCCACTAACTCCTCCATCGAGACATCCCTGAAGCCCTCCATCCCCATCTCGCTCCGCGCCCTGTGCCTTAACTCGGCGAACACGTCCTCCACATTCCTATCCAGCACCGATGCCGTGAATATCCTGGTCACGTCCACCGTTAAGAGGCCATAGGCGGAGAAGAGGCCCGGGTGCTCCGGCACTATTATCTCCCTTATGCCCATCTCCTCGGCTAAGTCGCAGGCATGCACTGGCCCCGCGCCGCCGAACGCTATCATGGAGAAGTCCCTGGGGTCACGGCCCCGCTCCACGCTTATTATGGAGATTGCCTTACTCATGGAATTATTGATCAACCTAATGACTCCCTCCGCTGACTTAACGGCGTCGAGCCCCAGCTTCTCGCCAAGCCTCTCCCGAAGCGCCTTCTCGGCCAAGTCCCTGTGAATCCTCATGGCGCCGCCCAGCAGGTACTCACCATTAAGTCGCCCCAGCACTATATTGGCGTCGGTGACCGTGGGCTCCGTGCCTCCCCTCCCATACGCCGCTGGACCCGGATCAGCCCCAGCGCTGCTTGGGCCCACCCTTAGGGAGCCGGCCTCATCTATCCACGCAATGGTGCCGCCCCCAGCGCTTACCTCGGCTAAGTCAATGAATGGGAACCTAACCGCGTACCCGCTTCCCTTTATTGACCGCCCGCTATGCGTTTTCCCGGCTGCCTCGAATTCGTAAGCTACATCGGGCTTCCCATTCACCACTGCGCCGGCCTTGGCCGTGGTGCCTCCCATGTCGAACGTTATCACGTTGCTTATGCCTAGCTTTGAGGCGAGGAAGCTTGAGGCGAGGACCCCCGCCGATGGGCCTGACTCTATTATTGAGATGGGCATCCTGGATGCATAATCCACGGTGTTGAGGCCCCCATTGGAGGCCATCACGTAGAGGGGCGACTTTAACCCCATGCTCCGGATTCCCTGACTTAACTTGTCGAGGTACTTGGAGACTATTGGGGCTAGGACCGCATTGACCACGGTCGTGCTTGTTCGCTCATACTCCCTGTACTGGGGATCTATTTCGGAGGAGAGGAAGACGTAGCCCCCATACCCCTCCAAGTACTCCCTCACCTTGCGCTCATGCGCCGGGTTAATGTATGAGTTGAGGAGGGACACGGCGACCGTCTCAATGCCCTCCCGCTCAATGAAGCGCCTCACCCTCTTCAGGTCCCTCTCCGGAATCTCCTGCGCAATTGAGCCGTCCGATAATATTCTCCCCCCAATGGTTAAGCGGCGGCTCCTCGGGATTAGCGGCGGGGGCCTAGTGAATCTCAGGTTATATATCTCGGCCCTCCTCTGCCTACCTATCTCCAATACGTCCCTAAAGCCCTCATTAGTCACTAGGGCGGCCCGCGGCAAACCGCTGCGCGTTAGTAATGCATTGGTCGCGACCGTGGTGGCGTGATTGATTATCGCCACGTCGCTGCCCGCGAGTCCAAGCGACGCCAATGCGTTAATCACGGCTTCCTCGGGATTCCTCGGGGTGCTGGGGACCTTGAGGACCCTCACCTCCCCCGTCTCCGAGTTGAATAGGACAACATCGGTAAAGGTGCCCCCAATATCTATCCCAATATGGAACTTAGACATACAACTAAGTATTCCATTCATTTTAAAACATTATCAGTAAGGTATTTGCTAACCTACTTCCCAGCCCTGAGGGGAGAGACCCGTCCCGTCAATGGCGATGGAGTTGATCCGCATGGCATGTGACTCGCATTATCCGTGTATGATATGGATAATACTTATGCATTAATGATGATTTTCGCTTTAAATACTGATACGCATGGGTAGGCGTGATGCCTCTAGTAATTAAGGCGAGTCCCAGCGTTGTCTTGATTGAGTCTTGGGGCAGTGAGGAGAGGATTGCGAGCATGACTGACGTGATTTATAGGGGTGCAGGCCCAAATCACTCCATTACTGGGGAGAAGGTGGTTAGGAGGATTAATTCCTTCCTGAGGGATGGACACCACTCCGTCCTTGAGTTCATGGGTGCCTCCTGGCTAGTGGAGTGCAGTAGGGCCTGCACGCATGAATTGATTAGGCATAGGGTGGCTAGTTACTGGCAGGAGAGCCAGAGGTACGTGGATTACGGGAGGGGGTGGGCCAGGGTGATTGCTCCCCAGGGACTGGAGGTTGGGGACGCTGGCTTCCCCCTCTATAATGAGTTGAGGAGTAGGGGCGTGGAGCCCGAGGACGCCAGGTACGTCCTCAGCAACGCCGCTGCGTCGAGGATCTGGGTTCAAATGAATGCTAGGGAATTCTTCATTAATTACCTACCCCTCAGGACCGGATTGGGCGCCTTCCACGAGATTCGCCTAATTAGTTGGTTAATGTTCAGCACAGTGATTCATAGGTTCCCCATAACGGCGATGTGGGCGTGGAGCCACGTCGTGGATCACCCAGATTACTGTAGGGGGCTGGAGGTTCAGGACAGGGCAGTGTGTAGGGAGAAATCAATTAAGGACGCCTTCGAGAAGTGGGGAATGGAGGTGCCCGAGCCCCTCAAGAAACTGATGATGGGCTAAACGCCTTCATGTAGTTCAACGCCTAATTTCTCGGCCAATTCCTTGGTGCCGGGTCCAGTGTATGCCGCTATGATTATCAGCCTTGGCTTTGTGCCCTTTAGTTTCTCATATAGATCCCCCACCCTCTTGATCTCGGCCACATCGCTTCTATTGGCATTTGCCTTTATCTCTATGAGGAGGTGCTCCCCGTTCCTCACGGCTATGTCGACATCTATTATCGAGGGATGGCCATAGACAATGCCCTCCTTATCCTCTAGCTTTAACTTACTTACCCTACGTATGCCCAGCACATCCCTTAGAATTGCCCTCATGCCCCTCCTAAACGCCGACCCGCTGAGTATTCCCCACCTAGCCCCTATGGCGCTTATACGCCTATTCATGGAATCCATGCTCTGCTCCAGTGCAGTCACGTGGCTATCCAGCGTCTTTAATTGAGCAAATACCATTTCCCACTTCCTATCGTTCTCCTCCCAACGCTTATCGTTCTCGGCCCAACGCCTAAAGTTCTCCTCCCACTTCCTATCGTTCTCCGAGAAAGCGGTTGTGGTGTTATTAATGTAGTTGTCCAGCTTCTCGATGTACTTATTGAATTCCTCCCTTAACTTCCTTAGGTCATTCAATATGGCGTCTAGGCCCAGGAGACCAGCTACGGCGTACCTGAACTCCTCGTCTTCCTGAATGGCCTTGAGGAGCCTCTTCTTCTCCTCATTGCTTAATGCGCCTGAGCTACTCATTACGCTATATTTCATGAATTAAAATATAAGCCTACCGGGGAATGGGAACTCAAATTCACGGCACTATTCATGTCGAGCGCCCAGTAAAGCATGTATCTCCTCTCTCTAATTAGGCCTAGGTGGGGAAAAGAGGAAATGAATGTGTTCGAATTTGATGAAGACGGGGAAACCATAAATAATTCCCACTCGTATGTTATGTGTGAGGGAAGAAGCAAGGAAGTGGCTGGAGCAATCAATCGAGGATCTAAATACGGCTAAGGATACCTTGTCGACTGGGCATTACTATGCAGTCGCGTTTTGGTCTCATCAAGCGGCGGAAAAGGCGCTTAAGGCACTGCTCATCGATGGAGGTAAGGCCGTGGGGACCCATGACCTAAATGAGTTGCTCAACGTTATCCACGACGAATTAAATATACCGATAAACGACGTGCTCAGTGACGTTAATAAATTAACCGTTCACTACACTATATCCAGGTATCCGGATGCAGCCAATGGGGTTCCGGCTAGGCTTTACAGCAAATCCTATGCGGAGGAATTGCTCTCCTCGGCCCAGAGGGTGGTGGAATGGGTAAGGCGAAATCTGCAATAGAGAGCCAGAGGAAGCTGCTGCAGAGGGCAAGGGAGTTCGTGGAGGATGCTGGGAAGGAGGTCAAGATAGAGGCAGTATACGTCGTGGGCTCGAGGGCCAGGGGGGATTACCTAGACACGAGTGACTTGGACCTAGTCATAATAAGCGACGACTTCAGGGGAATGAATTACATAGAGAGAATGGAAAAGCTATCAAGGTACTTAAGGCCCGGCATAGAGTTCTTCGCCTTAACTAGGGATGAATGGGAGGGAAACTCCCCATACATTAGGGAAATGAGGAAGGAAGCGAAAAGAATGGAGGAACTAGATGC
>Ga0080003_1000576_pt1 | contig 23516 bp, 22 predicted proteins | sample JossMetagenome_FD_69206 | JGI IMG/M metagenome (GOLD analysis project Ga0080003, IMG submission 69206) | Hot spring microbial communities from Joseph's Coat, Yellowstone National Park, USA - JC2_E (SPADES assembly) (version 2) | ecosystem: Environmental > Aquatic > Thermal springs > Hot (42-90C)...
TAAACTTCTTAAAAGAAGTTTAATCAAGAACTAGAAAACAGGAGGTCGAGGGTTCAATCCCCTCCTGGGGCTTATATCTATGGAGTTAAACCCCGTTGGAGATTTAAAAGATTTAATGCCTGAAGGTTTGGGTTAGGCCTACAAAATTTAAGGGCACGTTTTGGCAATTGACTGTCTTTATCATTTGTTCACATGCCACCTAGCAATTACTGCTAAAACTATTTAAATTTCAGACTATATCTTTAGACATTACAAAAATAAAGTTCAACATTATAGATCAGGCAATTTTTATTTTTGTGCCCAATTTAGTACCTTATCTTTCCCAAAAGCCATAAAAAAGCCAAGTATAACAAACAATAAACCCACTATATATAAAGCTGTTGTTTCAAGAGGCACTATTATTATATTTAACCCTGTCATACTTGATTGTGGTGATAAATAAGAGCTACTGAGTAAAACATAACCTCGCCAAACTATATACCCACCTCCAAAGATAAGGAAAACACCAAAAATTTGTCGTACTCGTAATAAAATACCCACACCAAAAATTTTCCGTAGTTGTAATAAAACATCTGCCTTTACTCTTACTGTTGATGTTTTTTGTTCTTCTGGGAATATGCCTGCATAAAATTCTTTCAAATGGGGGTGTTCTGATACTTCTTTAATTTTATCTTTTATGGCTACATCTTTCCTATAAAAATTTAAAGTACTAATACAAAGCACAAATGCAATTATAAAAAATATAGAACCCATTGCATATGCAGGAATTGGGCTTTTTAATAGTTCTAATACACCCTGTAGAGCTAAAATTACGGTAAAAAAAGTTAGTACTACAGTTATAAATCCACCAATTATAATGAAGGCATTATCTCTCCTCAAAGCAAGCGTTTTAATTATTTCTTTAGCATCATCATCAGTTAAAGACATAGTTTAATTGTGGTTGCAAAAACTTTTATACTTTATCATTGGTATAGCAAGAGCAAATCAACGTATTTTATCAGAAAAATCAAGGATCTCTGCTCAATTCAGTTGTAAAATTGCTGGTAAAAATAACTCAAAAATACGTCGTAAAAGGGACTAAATTCCATAGAAACTTTCCCGACAGGGGCTGAACCATAATAGGTTCGAATCCTTTCCCCATCAGCTTTATAAAGGGGATAAGGGCAAAAGCATATTGACAAATATGCCTAGCTATCTAAACAACGGCATAGAGCAGATGAAGGCTGCAGAGCATGCGCTTGAGGGCCTGCCAGAACCAAACAGGCAGTATGCACAAGGTTTTGAAAAGTACATGCAGGTACTAAACCGTAATCCTAGAACAATAGGCCGTAGAATGCTTAAGCTTGCATGGCTTCTGAAGCACTTAGGCAAGGACGCAAAGCAGGCTAAAAAAAGGACATAGAAAACCTTGTTCTGCGGATAAACAACAACAACTATGCACTAATAAGCAAAGGCAAATTGAAACTAACGCTTAAACGCTTCTACAAGTGGCTTTACGACACTGACAATTATCCTGAACTTGTGTCTTGGCTCAAAGCAGGCAACGTTAGAAACACAAAGAAGGCAAGCGATATGCTAACAGAAGATGACATAAAGCAGCTCATTGCTGCGTGCTTAAACAGCAGAGACAGTATCTCTTCTGCCATCATCGCGCCAATAGGTTCGTTGCTGTCCTACTGCCTAGCGTACCCTATGTCGTGAAGAAGCGCTGCTGCAAGCAGAAGTTCATTGCTCTTCTCATGTTTTTCATCTCTGCATATGTCTTGGTGCTGTTGTATACGTCTGTTGTATGAATCAAATTATGGTAATAGAACTTGTCGAATGTGGCAGTGCTAAGAAATTCAGAACTATACTTCTTCAGCTTTTTTTATCCTTTCGCTTTCCACTTTATCATCCAGAATCTCCCACATTCAATATCCGTAATATATATGTGAGCATAAATGTCGTTTTCAGCTGAATAATATATTGCCAACTGCGAAATCCATATACGGCGGCACGCTTGTTGAATTCGGTGCATAGAAGAATATAAAATTATAGCCACGCATCAGGCTGAGGCTCACAGTCTCATTCTGAACTCCGCTCGCTAGAAACTTCTTTACCAAGTCACTTGCCGAAGCGCCGTTAAGATATATGCTAAGGGTTGTGGGCGATGGCGCAAAAGACTGGAATTTCATCGTATAGTTTTTTGCAACAGGTGAATATGCAACAATCTCCCTGACATTGCTGCCAAACCACAGTGATTCTACAGTAGCATTGCAGTTTATGCCATATTCTTCGCATAAATACCCTCCAGGATACCAGTCAGGGCCAGGATATGCCACAAAATAGCTTCCCACTCTGCTCAATGCACTCTGTGTTGAAAATATAATAGTAGTGTTGCTCTGGTACACGGGCTCGCCGAAAACGCTATACAGGTAGTCTGCAAGCTGGGTAAGCTCGCTTTGGCTGTATGCCTGCCTTATTATTGCTACGAGTCTTGTGTTGTAGTTGTAAAGCCACATAAGTGTGAGGTTTGTATAGTTCTCTCTTATGGGCGAGGAATACACTAGGTTTCCTGTTGCTTCAAGTTCTGCTGCGGCCTGTACAAGTGGCAAGGTTTCCTGCGGAAACAGTTCTGATAAATTTGTCCTTGAAGTATAGCCTGTGATTATCGGCTTCTTGAAGGCAGTCTGGTAATACATTTGCATTCCGAGGTAAAGTTCAGGTGCATTGCGTGGGTTTATAGTGGCAGGCAGTATCAGCACAGTGTAATTGCCTGTGCTGTTGCCTATTTGGTAGTAAGCCTTTGGTATGTGCGGAGCTATGAATTCATTGCCGCTTGTTACAAAACCACTGTATTCAAAAAGTATAAGAAAAACAAATGCAGCTGTTACATACACTGGGTAGTTTTTGGAGTGCTTGCCATTTTCAAGCTTTAGCAAGAGCTCTTTGAAGCCCACAGCAGCAAGTATAGCTAGCGCTATTGTTGTTATAAGGTCGAACCTGCCAGGTTCTCTTATAATGTTGAGCACAGGTATATTCCTGTAGAGCAGGTAGATCTCAGGCAGCCCTCCTACTGTATTAAGCGCACCTACCTGCAGGTAAGGCCCCAGCGAAAGCCAGGCGAAAATCAGAAATGTCACCAACCAAAACGTCACTACAAAGTAATTCTTCTTTTTATAACTTATATAAATCCCGTACAGCATCAACAGTAGCGCTATGTAGCCCAAATATGATATCCTTTCTGTTGGGTCAACGGAATAAATCTGCCTGTATGTATTTGAAATTGGCTGAAAAATGATGTTGTAAGGGCTTGGCAGGAAGAACGAAGCCAGCGGATCACTCCATAGCATGTTCTGTTGCAACCCATTGAGCTCAGCTGCCTCCGTCAGCGCGCCATGCTGCATTCCTTCTATTATTGGTATAAGGAATGGAGAGCCAATTACAAATGCTACAAATATCATTACAATAAGGTTCACTGCAAATTTCACACTGAGTATTTCTCCTCGCTTCCTGCTAAATGCATAATAAAGCAACATCAGCATGACAAAAAGCAGTGTAATTATACCCTGCTCTGGATCACCGAAAAATATTACAAATATGATCGCTATGCCTGCCCCAATCGAGTATATTACCTTCTTCTTTTCTATTGTTAGCATGAACAAAAGTATGAATAGAGGGACAAACTCTATGCTAGTCCAGTTCAGGTGGCCTCCTAGCGACTGTGCTATATGCATCGGGCTGAATGCAAATATAATTCCAGCTAGCATGGCAGCATACTTGTTGCCTACTATATGGTCGGCAAGCACGTACATGAACAGCCCTGATAAAGCGAAGTCTATAAAAAATATTATATTATATTCAAAAAGCAGGCCGCCTGCCTGAAAAGGTAATCCCAGTATGCCTGCAAGCGGAGAAAGCGTCTGCGTAACAAGGTTAGCCCCTATGGGGTAATAAAGAAGGTTGGAAAAATAAATGGAAGTATGCAAAGTGAGTAGTGCGTAGCCAACCCACCATAGGTTCCACATCGTTTGATAAACATCGCCTCCTCCATTGGGCACTGTAGATGTAATTCCTATAGTCATAGGCCAGTATAGCAGAAGTGCAAGAAAGAGAAACACAAATGCCACTAATGCGTACTCTTTTGTATATTTTCTAAGATCCATGAATACCACAGGCTATGATATATTATAACAAATCTATAATAAAGTTTTTGGTATCTGCTATAGAAAATCTGAGAGCTTCTCTGCGACTAGTTTTGATATATCAAAAATAATGCATCCGGGCCTGCTTTCTTCTATTGAGTTTGTTCCAAAGACCTCATCCACACCTGCGCTTCTAATCAGATCATATGCATTGCCTGCAAGGAGAAGATGTACCGCGGCGACGCTTACAGATGCAGCACCATTCTCTTTTGCAAATCTTGCTGCCTGGGCTACAGTGTCGCCGCCGCTTATCATGTCATCTACTATAAGCATTTTTTTGCCGTCAAAACTTATCTTCGGCGCTTTCCTTATCTTTATGCTCCCGTCAGTTCTGCTACGCTCCTTTTCTATGTAACTCCACTTAAGGGAATGTGCTTCTGCAATACCTCTTGCTGTTTCTGCTGCACCTTCATCAGGTGCAAGCACAAATTGCAACCTGCTCCTCTTTATTGCCTCGGAAGCTATATAAGGCGCGGCATCTATATAAAGCGAATCCCCTTTGAAATATGAGAGCTCATTTCTCTTGTGCGGGTTTACTACAGCAATCTTTTCCACTCCTGCATACCTCAGATGTTCCAGAACAATCCTTGCAGATATAGGCTCTCCGATCATAAAAATTTTATCCTGCCTTGCATATGCCAGATAAGGCAGCAGTGCATAGATATGTGCTGCTCCTGCATTTTTTGCCCCATCAACAGCCTCAAGCAGTTCAAAAAAATGCTTTTCCTGCGGTGCTCCAAGACTTTGCACTATCAATACATCTTCACCTTTTACAGATTCAGGCACCCGTACATAAGATTCGCCATCTGGGAATATCTTGTGATTTACACTAGCATATTCTGCATCAAGCGCATTAGCAACCCCTTCTGCAATTCGTGTGCCTGCGGTGCAGCCTAAAACTATCATCCAAACAGTAATAAATGAATGCTAAATTTTTTAAGACTGACTGTTATAATGCAGTGCATCTGGCGTGTTGCACAAAAATAATAAATAATAATGCTTTAAATATAACGTATGCAAAAAGATAAGCTGCAATATAATGGCAAGGAAGTAGTTTACTATAAATCTGCGCTTGGCAAAGCCAAGTGCAATTTACTGCTGATGCATGGCTACAGCTTCAACTCAAAGGTATGGGAAGATATTGGGCTTGTAAATGCACTGAACAGCATATGCAATGTGTTTGCTCTGGATGTGCCAGGGTTTCCACGCAGCATCAATACATTCAGTATGTCTGATGAGGAATTTGAAGAGTTGCTCCATGAAATTATTTCAAGAGTGATAAAGGGCAAGGTTGTGCTGCTGGGCTCGAGTGCAAGCGGTTATCTTGCAATGAAATTTGCAGAGAAATATGAAGCCGACCTTGCTGCATTAATACTCGTAGGAGCTGTGAGACTATCAGAGGAGGAAGCATTTAGAAATATAAGTGTTAAAATACTCGGAATATGGGGTAGCAATGACAAAACTTCAGACCCTAAAGCAGGAGCAGCAATACTCAGGTCGGCACACAATGCAGAGATAAAGGTAATTGAAGGTGCAGGCCACGCATGCTACCTAGATAAACCAAAGGAATTTAATAATATAATAATGAAATTCTTGAAGGGTGTTGCTTGATGCTTTACAGCAATATAGAAAGGATAAGAAAGATAAGGAAGATGATAGAGCTTATTGCATATGGCTCGCTTGCATTGGACTTCGCCATAGCAATAGTCACACTGATATCTGTAAATGCATACATACGCAATTTCAGCATTTCAGAAATACTTTTCGGATTGAATGTAGCGCTGACTGTGGAAGTAATACTTACATCAATACTATTCCTTGCATTGCTGTTTCTTTCGCATTATGAGAAAATAATAGACGGCTTTGTCGACTTACGTTTCAAGATTCGCAACAGGATAAAGAAATAAAGGTAAGGCATATATTATTCTGCTGCCAGCTGTGAGGTTGCGTTGAGCTTATAAATTTTTGTTTCAATATAATCAACAAGACTGGCGCATGCTTATGGACGAGGAAGAGTTTGCCGAATTTGAAAATGCAGTTTTCGACCAGCTTGCTGAGAAGCTCGGCAGTATGACAGAGGAAGATGAAAGGAACAACTTCATAAAGAAGGTGTCAAAATACGTAAGAGCTGATGCAAGCGAGGATGAAATAAAAAGACTGATTGCAGACTGTTCAAAATTCGAGCCCATAGACAAGTATCTAGAAGATCCTAATATAGAGGACATAATGGTAAACAACACGTCAAATATATTCGTTTACAACACTTCTAGCGGCCAGCAGAAGGCGCCAGAAAAGATCTCAAGTAGAAGGCAGCTTGACACTCTAGTAAAGAAGCTTACAATGTATGCTACAACAGCAGCATCAAACAACAAGATCTACGATGTCCATCTGCCTAACGGTTCAAGGGCAAACATTGTAGACTCGCCCCTTGGCGCAGACATAACTATCAGAAACTTCAAGGGCAACGCATTAAGCATAATAGACTTAATAAATGGAGGTGAGATGAGCTACAACATGGCCGCAAGGCTGTGGCTGTATGTTGAAGGGCTCAAAGTGCGCCCTGCCAACCTGCTGATTGGCGGGATGCCTGCAAGCGGCAAGACTACCCTGCTTAATGCAATGTTCAGCTTCTTCAGGCCTGAAGAAAGAATAGTTGTCATAGAAGAGACATACGAACTCCATACAGAAACTCAGGAGAACTGCGTAAGGCTTGAGACAAGCCCAGAGATGCCTATGGAAAACCTTGTTAAGAATTCATTAAGGATGAGGCCGGACATGATAATCATAGGGGAGGTTAGAGGCCCTGAAGCAAAGGATATGATGACAGCAATGAACATAGGAAAGATATCAATGGGCACTATACACGCAAGTACAACAAGAGATGTTATAACCAGACTGCAGCACACGCCTATGAATGTAGAAATGGACATAATACCTCTCATTGATGCAATAATAATAGTGTCGCAGGTGCCTGAGGGAGGCAAGAGCATCAGGAAGATAACGCAGGTTTCTGAAATCTCAGGCATAGAGACACAGGTGCTTCTTTCAGACCTTTACACATATGATTACAAGACGCACAAGGGCTCTGAGATACTGCCAAGCGTCACTTATAGAGATCTTCTGTCTAAGCTGACAGGATATCCTCCTTCAGAGATAATACTGGAGGAGCAGAGGCGCGCAAAGATACTTGAAAGGCTGAACAAGATGGGAATAAGGGGTATGCGTGAGATAAACCAGTTCTGCAAGGAGTATTACGAGGATGCTGAAAAAGCAATAGCAAAGATAGGGCTTAGTGACCTGGGCACTCTCCCTTGATTCATGGCAGGAATTCCTTGTTTTTTATCTTTTCCCTTATGTAGTCGTCCACAAACGTGAGCCTAGGGCCCTGCAGTGCATCCTGCTCAAGCTTCACCTTGGTCTTGAGCATGCGCTGAAGCTCCTCGCGCCACTCCTTGTAACCCTTTATCCATTCATAGTTAAGCATATCCTGTGCCCTCTTTATGTCTACTTCAGTGGCATGTATTGTGAGCTTGTTCAGGAATTCGTATCTGTCAAGGTCTGACATTGTTACTCCTATGAACTTTGCACCAGGCGTAGCAACATCATCGGCTATGTATGCAAGGTTTATGCTGCCTGTCTTTATTGTCCAGTAGATGTACCATCCCCAGGCGTCTGAGTCTGTGAACACATATATTGGCAGGCCCATATCTGAGAGCTTTCTTATGAGCCTCCTTGTGCCCCTAGAAGCCTGCCCCTGGGGTGTTATAAGTATAGCATTCTCCTTCTTCCAGAACTTGTCTTCGTTAAGCCTCTGCCAGAGCGCATCCTTCTCTACCACTATGGCATATTTTGCCTTCATATCTACAAACTCTATGTCATTGTCCACATCACTCGGTATAGCCCACCCGCTCCTTCCCTGTTTGCTGCAGTCAATCTCAACCTTCTCATCGCCAAACCTGTCAATTACTTTCATATTTCCGGCAAGGACTCCTTTCCTGTTTGCGTTGAGGTTGAGGTCCTCCCTCTTGAGCTCAAGCGAAACCTCTATATCTTCAATGAGAGGGTTTGACTCCTCCTGCTCACTGAATATGCTTTCATCGACCTCATTGCCAAGAGAGAACTTGAGCTGATAATAAAGGCCTCTTATTGAAGTGTGCAGGTTCTCACTCAGGAACTTGTGGCACTTTGACGCTATTGCAATAGTCTGCATGAACCTCCTTGCCTGGGCTACATTGATGAAGTTTCTCTCTTCCTGTGCACTGCCCAGCCGCAGGTATCCCTTCTTCTGGTCATACAATATGTTAGAGCGAGTTCTTGCAAGCGTTACAAACTTCGGGTTTCTATTGTTCTCTATGTCATTGTAAAGCTGCCTTCCTAGAATTTCAAGCCTCTCCTTCGGCTTTTTGCCATCGTATTGCACTGAATCACTTCTTATCTGTTCTGCTGCCGACCACAAGTGGCGGCTTCTCTTTGTAGTTCGTGGTTATATAACTCCTAAATGTCCTTACTATTTCATCCCTTCTTTTGCTCTTCTTAAGCGCATGTTCTAGAACATCAGCTATGTTTGAAGCGGCTATGACCTTTATCTTCCTGAGCTTTTCCTTTGGAATGTAAATGTCGTGTATGTTGCTCTTCGGAATTATTACATACTTCATTCCGGCATCTATTGCTGCCTCGACCTTGCTGCTTATGCCTCCCACAGGCAATACATCTCCCCTCACTGAGAGCGAGCCCGTCATAGCTATTGACTGGTCTACAGGGAGACCTTCCATTGCAGATATCACGCTTACTGCCACTGATATGCTGGCACTGTCACCTTCAACACCTTCATATGTCTGTAGGAACTGCACGTGTATGTCGTAGCTTGCTATGTCGCGGTCCATGTGCCTCTTTATCACTGCACTTATATTCTTTACAGCCTCCTGGGCTATCTTGCCGAGCTTGCCAGTTGCAATGAGCTTGCCTTCAGCCCTGGAGCTTGCTTGTGTAACCTCAGCCATTATCGGTATTATTATCCCTGCGGAGAGGGTTGACGATCCTAGTATTGCAAGGCCATTTACCTTGCCTATTGCAAACCCTCTTGTGCTGAACACCTTGTACTCCTTCCTGTAGTCTAGGGCCTGGTCTACAAACTGCGCCTCTATTGGCTTTGCAAGGCTCTTTGCTGCTATAACATCCTCTTTTGTGACAACTTTCTTGTTGTGCTCAATTGCATAGTCTCCTGCCGCCCTTACAAGCCCGCCAAGATCCCTGAGTATTAAAGTCAGCCTTCCGCTTCTGTCACTTCTGCGCCTTGCATCCTCTATTATCTCCATGCACGCTCCATAGTCAAACGGCGGTATCTTGCCATCCTTCTTTATTTCCTGTGCTATAAACTGCACAAGCTTTTCCCTGTTCTTGTCTGTGTCTGGCATTGAAGACTCCATGTATACTTCATAGCCGTAGCCCCTTATCCTTGACCTGAGTGCAGGGTGCATCTTAGCTATATCTTGCAGGTTTCCTGCAGCTACAAGTATGAAGTCACAAGGCACTGGCTCAGTCCTTACTATTGCACCGGAGCTCAGTTCGCTCTGCCCTGTTATCGAGTACTTCTTTTCTTGCATTGCAGTAAGAAGTTCTTGTTGCCACTTCGGGTCGAGGCTTGCAATCTCGTCTATGAACAGGACGCCGTGATTTGCCTTGTGTATTGCGCCAGCTTCAACTCTGAGGTGCGGCGGTGTGCCGAGCCCTCCGCTCTGAAGAGGATCATGCTTTACATCACCAAATATAGCACCTGCCCTTGATCCTGTTGCATCTACAAATGGCGCATGTGTCATGCCTGTGTTGTCAACTATCAGCTTAGGCTCATTTGACTCAAACATGCCCGGAAGTATGCCTCCGCGCCTCGTAAGGCTTCCTACAAATACGACTGCTGAGCCGAATATGAGTATTCCAAGTATTAGCGCTGCGAAGACTATTATCACATATCCCTTGAATATGTTGAGGAGCGAAAGTGCGAAAAGTATTATTACAATAACAATTATTATTGGCATGACGCTGGATCTCCCTTGGTTAGAATCCATCCTACTCTTGAGCCTTTCTTTTTGTATTATCTGCCTGCCCTGCCCGTCCCCCAGGGGCTTTCCAGGCTCTGGTGGCACAGGGTAAGTCTTCACAGCCTTAACAATAGGGTTGTTCTCATCTATGTTATTCCTGTAGCAGAGGACATCCTCAAGCTCTGTTGAAGGCAGCAGGTCAGCCATTGCCTGTGCAAGCATTGTCTTACCTGTGCCAGGCTCGCCTATCAACAGCACGTTCCTGTGCTGCTTTGCAGCCTTCTTTACTATATCAACAGCGTTTTCCTGCCCTATAACCTGATCGACAACTGCGTCAGGTATCTTTATCTCATTTGTTGTCTTGAACTTCTTCATAATCATCATTAGAATGCAGCAATATCAGTATATCTTTCACATGCAACTTAATAAATTTATTTGTGGCGCTGTGTTTATTAGGATCCTGACATTTACGTTTTATCACCCTCGTCAAATCCACAAAATTACAGAATGTATAGCAGAAATTCCACAAATTTATTTGTAGTAGGATGCCAGTGCAAATACACAATAATTTTGAACAAAATCATAGCAAGCGAAAGCTTTATAAGCAGTTCACTAAAAGCTGCAAAAACACGCGGCGTCTAATATCGGCGAAATATATATAAACGATGGAAAAGCATTCAGTAACAGTGATGGTATGATTAAAGAAATGCTGAATCCCAATTCACTGATCGAAGCAGTATTCGGTGATAGAAAAGGGCATGAGGGGGAGTTTGAAACTCTTGACAAAATTGTCGAGATATTAAAAGAGAAAGGCTATGGTGATATTTCGAAAGAGAAAGTTGAAAGTATTCTTAATTCTGCGGTGAAGAATGGCGAAATAAAGTACTTTATGGCACACGTAGGCACTAATCTTGAGATCGTTTATGGCTGGCCAACGCGCCCTGACATACCAAAACTAAGCCGCCTTTTATAATGTAGAAGTGATGTCACTAAGGTGTGATAATTCACTGTGCAGGCAATACAGTATTTTACAGCATTAAACTCTATTTTGCATTATGCTTTAATTCTTTTCTGTCTATTTATAACTCGGTTATAAGGTGGGCTTTTGTCATCAGTATATGAATTAGCAGCAAACAGCGCAGTTCCTGCAATAAGGGCATCATTGTCTGTTGTGCTTGCCCGAAAATACAGTATGCGGGAGCGTAGTATAGCAGACGCACTTGGCGTCACACAGGCAGCAGTGAGCAAATACCTCTCTGGCAAATATTCATCCAAGATAAAAAGTTTTCAGAAAAGCATAAACAAGGAGCTGTTGCTCAAAAGTGCAGAATCAATAGCAGCCGATCCTTCCAGAGCTGCTAAGCTTGTATGCGATGTATGCGAGCATATGAACGGAAGGAAGTGCTACATTAGGAGCAGGTGACAAAATGGCTGACACACTGAAGAATATTAATGAGGATTATGCAGAGAAGTACGGCTTCAAGACTAATGCAAAGTATGAAGATATGCTCAAAGGTATAAACAAAGAAAATGTAATTATGATTTCGAAGCTCAAGCAGGAGCCCGAATGGATGCTTGAAAAGAGGCTTTTGGGATTTAATATGTTCGCAAGCAAGCCAAACCCGCGCTGGGGTACAGGGAGCCTCGAAGACATAAATTATGATGATATTTATGTTTATCTTAAGCCAAACGCAAAGGAAGCTTACAATTGGGAAGACGTACCAAAGGATATAAGAGATACTTTCGAAAAGCTAGGAGTTCCAGAAAAAGAGAGGAAGTTCTTTGCAGGCGGAGAGGCGCAGTTTGATTCTTCTGCTGTTTATAGCAGCATAAATAAAGAGCTTGAAAAGCTCGGCGTCATATTCACAGACACAGATACGGCAGTTAAAAAATACCCTGATATAGTAAAAAAATATTTTGGTACAATAATACCTCCTTCGGACAACAAATTTGCAGCGCTTAACACTGCAGTATGGTCAGGAGGCAGCTTTATTTATGTGCCAAAGGGCGTTAAGGTACCACTTCCGCTGCAGGCATATTTCAGGATAAATTCTGAAAAGGCAGGGCAGTTCGAGCGCACGCTCATAATTGCAGATGAAGGCAGTGAGGTGACATATCTTGAAGGATGCACTGCGCCAATTTACTCTTCAACATCATTGCACTCAGCAGTAGTAGAGATATACGTTGCAAAGGACGCACATGTAAGATATATAACAATACAAAACTGGTCGAAGAATGTTTACAACTTAGTGACCCAGAGGGCACACGTATATGAGAACGGCCACATGGAGTGGGTTGATTTCAACATAGGAAGCAAGTTGAATATGAAGTACCCTAGCGTATTCCTAAAAGAACCTAGGGCAAAGGGAGACATACTTTCAGTGGCAGTGGCAAGCACCAATCAGATCCAAGATTCCGGAGGCAAGGCTTACCATCTTGCCCCAAATACTGTATCTAAAATTATATCAAAGAGCATATCTATAGGAAATGGTGAGACAACCTACCGCGGCCTTGTTCATATAGCTAAAGATGCTGTAAACTCTGTTTCAGCAACACAGTGCGATGCTATGATGGTAGATGATACTTCTAAAACTAACACATATCCATATACTGACATAAAGAACGAATCCTCGACACTTTCACATGAAGCAAGTGTTGGGAGGATTAGCCAAGACCAGATACACTACTTAGAGTCAAGAGGGATAAAGGAGGAAGATGCTAAGGCGCTGATACTGCTGGGTTTCATACAGCCACTTACCGAAGTCATACCATTGGAATATTCTATAGAGCTGAGCAGGCTCCTAAGAATTGAACTGCAGAACGCAGTGGGATAAAAAGGCGAAGAAATGAACGAGCAAGCAACAAGGCATTTACATTACAAAGAAATACCAGAGGAGGGCGAGCTCTTTAAGAGGAATTTTGTTCACATGCCTTTTGAAGACTTTGAAGGCAAATCAGAACCTTATGCAAACAGCTCTGCCGCTGCTAAGAAATATGCTGCAGATGCCATGCACAGCCACAGCCTAAAGTTCAGTGCAATAATATGGTCTGACGGCTTCGAAAGCAATACAAATAGCATAAGCATCAACAAGAACTCTGCAGCAAACGCTAAAACATATAAATACGATAGCAGCATAGGCGGAAGAACTATTGCATTTCTCGAAAATTTTGCAAACAGGGTAATAAATGTAGATGCGAAGCCAGAATATGGTGAGCAGGACTTAAGCATACTTCTGACAAGTTCAGCATACAGGGATGTTGCCAGGCTCTCAGTCGTTGCTGCGGCTAATTCCAAGATAAAACTCACATTGCTGAACATTTCCTCTAGTAACGAAAAGTTGTTTGCTGGAATATTATGCAACATAAATGCTATGGAAGGATCGTCTGTGGAAATAAACTACATTCACAACCAAGGCAAAGGAGCCAGCACTGCATATGCAACCAGTGCAACTGCCGCTGAAAAAGCACACATATCTATAAATAATATATATGTAGGTGGCAGCATAACAAAGTCAATCAATGCGATGAGGCTGGAAGGAGATAATTCTTCAGGCACAATCAACGAGATAGCATACATTGATGATGCACAGATGCTAGATGCCACTGCAAGCATAACAAATGCGGGCATAGGCACGAATGCATCCGCAGATTCACGTGTTGTGGCCTCAGGCAGTGCAACCGCAATAATAAAAGGATATGCAAAGGTTACAAAGGGTGCTAAAGAGGCGGTTTCGCACATAAAGGAAAAGGGCATAACACTTGATAAAAGGGCAAGGATAGAGGCAATACCCATGATGTCTATAGAAGAACAGAATGTTAGGGAGGCCAAGCACTCTGCTGCTGTCGCACCTCTAAATGATGAAGTAGTATTCTATTTCCTTGCTAGGGGAATCAACATGGAATCCGCAAGGAGTCTTGTGATTAAGAGCACCATAACATCAAACATATCTGCAATTGGCAGCGCCTTTGCAAAGAGCATAATACCAAGTATTTTGTTTGCTAAGATTGAAGAGGGCATAACAGGTGGCATACCTCCACACAATGTAAGCGGGCTCTGGTTTTAAATTACATGGTGAATAGAATGAAACTGGAAATAAGAGATTTACATGCATCTATAGGAGAGAAAGAGATACTTAAAGGCATAAACCTTGATATTGCAAGTGGCGAGTTTCATGTGTTAATGGGTCCAAATGGCTCAGGCAAGACTGTGCTTACAAAGACGATAATGGGCCACCCAAGCATAAAGGTTACACATGGAGACATATTAGTAGACGGCAAGAGCATAATAGGAATGCCGACCGACCAGCGTGCGCGCTTAGGTATTTTTCTACAGTTCCAGGAGCCTGCAGAGATAGAAGGGGTAGGATTTATAAACTTCTTGAGGTCTGCAAAGGCATCTACAGAGAGTGGCATTGTTAACATTTCTAGCATGGTCAACGCAGTGAATGAGGAAGTAGAGAAGCTGCATATAGATAAGGGAATAATAGGCAGGTCTCTTAATTTTGGCCTTTCTGGAGGGGAGAAGAAAAAGGCGGAGATACTGCAGATGGCAATACTCAAACCAAAGATAGCGATATTGGATGAGCCTGATTCTGGGCTTGACGTAGATGCTGTAAAGATAGTAGCAAGCAACATAACTGAGATTTTTGAAAACAACAAAATGGGAATGCTACTTATAACGCATTATAACAGGATACTTGATCATATGAAGCCGCAGTTTGTTCATGTAATGCTAAACGGCAAGATTGTTGCAAACGGCGGTCCTGAAATAGCCGCAGAGATAGAGAAGAAAGGATATGATGTCTTCAGCAAGGTGCTGCAATGAAATTTGACGTTGATAAGATAAGGCGCGATTTTCCTATACTGAGCATAGAGATGGGTGGCCACCCTCTTGTATACCTTGACAGTGCAGCTACTTCGCAGAAGCCGCGCCAGGTAATAAATGCCATAACAAGATATTACAAGAAATACAATGCGAATATACACCGCGGAATATATGATATAGCAGAGCAGGCAACAGAGGAATATACAGAGTCCAAGGAGTTTCTTGCAAAGTTTATAGGTGCGCGCAGCTACAGAGAAATAGTGTATGTAAGGAACACAACGGAGGCAATAAACCTTGTTGCACTTACTTGGGGCGAGGCAAACATAAAGAAGGGAGACCATATACTTATAAGCAAAATGGAGCACCACAGCAACCTGGTGCCGTGGCTCATGCTTGCAAAGCGCAAGGGCGCCGTGCTTGACTATATTGAACTAAAGGACGAGTCATTCATAGACATTGATGATTACAAGGAAAAGCTTGAAATGTTGCCGAAACTTGTCGCTTTTACACATGTCTCAAACGTTCTTGGTACAATAAACGATGCAGAGTATATGACTAGGCTTGCTCATGCTGCAGGCGCAAAGGTGCTTGTTGACGGTGCACAGTCTGCGCCACACATGAAAGTGGACATAGAGAATATAGGATGCGACTTCTTTGCCCTTTCAGGGCACAAGATGCTTGCCCCGCTTGGTATAGGCGCACTTTATGCAAAGGAGGAAATACTTGAGAGCACAGAGCCGCTTTATGGAGGCGGAGACATGATAAACAGTGTGGAGTTTCAATCATGCACATGGAATGAGCTGCCATGGAAGTTCGAGGCAGGCACGCAGAACATAGAGGGTGCAATAGGGCTCACTGCTGCTATAAAATACCTAAACAAGATTGGGATTGACAATATACGTGAGCATGAAAAGCAGATCACGACATATGCACTGAAGAGGCTTGGCGAAACCAATGGTGTGAGAATTTACGGTCCCTCTTACAAAGACATAGACAGGAAGGCGGGAGTTGTATCATTCAATGTGGAAGGCATACACCCCCACGACCTCTCAGAGGTATTCAACGGTGAGGGCATAGCAATAAGGAGCGGCCACCACTGTGCAATGCCGCTTGTTACAAATGTCTTAGGCACTGGTGCCGTAGCAAGGGCGAGCTTCTACCTTTACAATAAAGAGGAAGAGATAGACAGGATGATAGAAGCGATAGGCAAAGCGCAGCAGTTCTTCAGGAGGCACTCCTAGAAAAATGTTTATAGTTTTATCTTGGAAAGTTATTGTAGGCAGCTCTGTGTTTGTGCTGCCACAATGGTGCTTTGATGCTGCTTGGCATAAAGAGGATATACGACAAGGCTGAAATAATAGATGGCAAGCGCATATTAATAGACAGGCTGTGGCCCCGCGGAGTGAAGAAAAACAGCGCCAATTTTGACATGTGGCTAAAGGATGTGGCTCCGAGCAATGAACTTAGGAAATGGTTCATGCACGATCCGTCAAAATGGCAGGAATTCAAGAGGCGCTATGAGAAGGAGCTTAAGGACAATCCTGCTTTCGCCCAGCTGCTGTCGATAGTGAAAAGCACTGATGTTACTCTGATTTATGCAGCAAGGGACGAGGAGCATAACGACGCAGTGGTGCTTGCAGAAATGATAAAGAAGGAGCTGAAGTGAAAAAACTGAAATTCCTCTGCACTAATTATATATTTTGAGATATTATATGCTTATTATGGAGATTGCTTCTCTCAAGGGAAAGATACCAAATGAGGTTATTGAGTCGATAGTTTCGCGTGGCATAAGCAGGCTCACGCCTCCACAAGAGATAGCAGTTTCAAGAGGTCTGCTCTCCGGAAAGAACATGGTTGTGGCTTCGCCAACTGCTAGTGGTAAGACACTCATAGCAGAGATAGCAATGCTTAATGCTGTATTTGCAAGAAAGAAAGCGGTCTACATAGCACCTATGAGGGCACTGGTCAGTGAGAAATATGAAGAGTTCAAAAATGCATATCCTTATTTGAAGATAGCAATGTCCATAGGAGATCTTGACTCATTGGATGCATGGCTTTCTGGGTATGACATAATAATGGTTTCTACAGAGAAGTTCGACAGCCTTATAAGACATGGCATCGGATGGCTTGCTGATATAGGTTGCATAGTGCTTGATGAGGTGCATATGCTTGGTGACCCTGAGCGTGGCACTCTGCTTGAAGTGCTCATAACAAAGTTGAAGAGAACATGCAAGGATGCTCAGTTTATAGCACTTAGTGCTACGATAGGCAATGCAAATGAAATAGCAGAGTGGCTGAAGGCGGAGCTTGTCGAGAGCAACTACAGGCCCATTGAGCTGAAGAAGGGCATAGTGGCAGGCAACAGGGTTTTCTATATAGATGGTGATGAGGAGCTTGCAGGCAGCAGCAAGATTCCAGAGGCAAGGATTGCAGAGGACGTCTTGGTGAAAGGCAAGCAGCTTCTTGTGTTCTATTCTACAAAGAGGAATGCAGAGGCAGGTGCTGAGAGGCTTTCCCACATAGTTGAAAACTTTGTTCAAGATAAAAAGGATGAACTCTCTGCAGTGGCAGATGAGATAGAGGGTGCCCTTTCAAGGCCTACAGAACAGTGCAAAAGGCTTGCCAAGTGCGTAAGGAGCGGTGTTGCATTCCACCACAGCGGCCTGGTAAATGTGCAGCGCCATGCTGTAGAAGAGGCATTCAAGGGCAACAGCATAAAGGTAATATGCTCTACAACAACACTGGGCCTCGGAGTCAACCTACCAGCACACACAGTCCTTGTAAGAGACACAAGCAGGTACAGCGAGGGCTACGGCTCAGTGAAGATGAGCGTCAATGAAGTAACCCAGCTTTTCGGGAGGGCCGGCAGGCCAAAATACGACAAGGAGGGCAGGGCCCTGCTTCTTGCAAAGTCAAAGGAAGAGGTTCGGGATCTCTATGAAAGGTACATGAATTCTGCACTGGAGCCCATAGAGTCAAGCCTCGGAATAATGCCCCTGCTCAGGAGCCACATACTCGCATTAATAGCTACAAAGTTTCTCAGGAGCAAGGAGGGCATAACCACATTTTTTGGGGAGACATTCTATGGCTACCAGTATTCAAGCATGAGCGACATAGAGAGCATAATAGAGAGCTCGCTCAATGAATTCCTTGCATGGGGTTTTGTTGAAAAAATAGGCAGCACATACTCTGCCACGAGGATGGGAGAGCGCGTGAGTGAGCTCTATATAGACCCTCTTTCGGCAAAGTGGATCATAGACAAGATGGCAGAGAAGCGCGACACACTTGCAAACCTTTTCATGATAACCAATACAAAGGAGATGCAGCCTTATGTTAGGGTTACTGAATCTGCAGAAGACAATTTCTTCGCATATGTGCATATGATAGATAGCTCTCCAGGCCCAGGCAGCATTGAAGACCAGGGCTTAGGCTACTATGACCCTCTAAAGCCATTCAGCACTGCCATGATGCTAAATGAGTGGATAGAAGAAAAGGGAGAAGGAGAGATAGTAAAAAAATACGGCACTACACCAGGGGCACTCTTCTCAAAGATCACAAATGCCGACTGGCTATTATATGCAGCGGCAGAGCTCGGGAGAATAATGCATGTCCCTACAAGGGACATTGTTGAGCTTAGAGTAAGGATGCGCTACGGCATAAAGGAGGAGCTTCTTGACCTTATAAGGCTGGAGCAGGTGGGCAGGGTGAGGGCAAGGCTTTTGTTCAATGCAGGCATAAGGAGCGTTGCAGACATAAGAAAGAAGGAATCACAAGAGTTAATAAGAAAGATGTTCACCAAGGATCTTGCTGAAAAGATAATATCGCAGGCAGTGGGGGGCATAATGGAATGAGAAAGCCTCGCTGCCTCCTCTGTATGGCTTGCATGTGCTAGCAAAAATTTACAGAAAGATTTATAAGTCTTTATGCACTATATCTAATCTAGCGTTTAGAGCATATTCTAATAAATCTTCCCCACCCTCTAAACGCTTTATGCTTATTTTCTTTCAAAATTCCCCTATTCCACTAATATCTACAACTTCTCTGTTACTGTGCCTTTTGCAAAGATGCGAGGCGCACTTTCCCGTATAAGCAGAAAATCATCGCCAGCATCCAATGAAACTGGTTTTGCAAATGAGAGCTCGCCGTTTTCAAGTACAGCATTCGCATATGTGAAGTTTGATACAAATCCGTAGCTCCTTCCCTCTTTGATCTCTGTGCCTGCGATGCTGGCTATTTTAATATCTGCCTTTATCTTGCCCGCAGGTGCAATGCGAATGCTGGAAAGCAGATCCCCTTTCTCTATCTCGTCAGCATCGATGCCTTTCAGAGCAAGCCCAACCCTTGTGCCGTAGCCAGCCTCTGAAATATCCTTGTCCTGGCTCTGTATTGACTTCACAGTGACCTTTTTCCCTGAGCTGTGGAATAGCTCGTCGTGCACTTTCACACTTCCCTTTGTAACGATGCCTAGCACAACAGTGCCAACGCCCCTCACCACAAATGCTTTATCGATGTCAATCCTTGTATTATCTTCTCTATGCGAAGGTTCATACTCTATTATCTTGTCAAGCAGCTGCTCCTTATTAGAAACTTCATAATCTTTCAGCAATCCCTTTACAATACCAGAGACATCATTCTCATCTGTGAAAATTGTCTTCTTTCCAAGCAGCGAAGCCGCCACAGCCATCTCTCCAAAGAGCCTGTCAACACTTGCCGTGCTAATTATTATCTGGTGTGCAATGCACATTGCCTCTGCTGCTCCGTAGAACTTCTCCTCTATTGAAGAGGGCGCAAGCGCAACTATCACCTTTCCGGAATACTGCCTGTTGTAGAAAGTTATACTGTTTTCAGAGCCCCTCTTACCTATGAAAGAGGCAAGAGAACTGTCGAGAGGAACTGCGACGACATGATCCATAATTGCCACCACGTTTTGTTTTTTTAAATGAAGACTATTTTTTACTATCGTAAGCATAGAATAGCACAGATAAATATAAATATCAGAAATGTGTAAAGCAAATATGTGTGGGGAGTGAGAGGGTGGAGAAGAAAATTGAGGCATCAGCCGCCAAAAGGTTGAAAGCTCAATCAATTCTTTCAAGGAGGGATGGCGCAGCGCTTTCAACATTACTCGAAAAGGAGTTCTCAAGCACTATAAAAGTACTTGGGGATGAGGGTGCATTAGACAGGGATAAGCGCGCATTCATAATAGACTCACTTTCAGAGTTCATAGACTCTCATCAGAGCAGCAGAGAGGCCGAAGAGGCTGCAGAACTGGCCAAGACACTTGAAGTCATAGACATGCTCTCCATACTAAAGGGTCCGTCTGATTAACGCAGCAAGGCATGAAACATATCTCTAAAATCGTCTTTTGACGAATATTCGTTTTTTGTCTAAATATTCCGTGACTAAATAAACTTTAGCAATAGCTTTAAAAAGATATCTTTGTTTTGTTATACTGTGATGAACATGGCGAAAAGCGAAAACAACTGGGCAATATTCGGACTGTTGTTCATAGGCAGTCTTTTCTACCTGTATGTAGCATTCACATCATCCGGCAGCTATGCCAACGGCGCATGGGGCGCAGCAGCATTGTGGCAGCCATTCTTCTATGCAGCCGCAGTGATAAGCTCCATAGCACTATTCTTCCTTAGCTTCGGGTTCATATCAAAGTACACCAAGGAGCTGGCATACTGCGCAAAGCTGGCAACTGTAGGCGGCGGCTTCGCACTGGTTACTCTGACATTCGGCAGCATGGGCTATTTCCTTGCAAGCATAATAGGATTCATAATAGCCCTGATAGGAGTAATAATGACCTACAGGTAATTGCAGAAGCAGCTTTTGATGGTGCAGCACTGTGCTGCACCTTTTTTGGCATTATGTAGAATTGTATATTATCCTGAATATCTTAGTGTCACTGTTCATATACACTAACTGCAGACGTGCTACATTGTTGTTCCATAGGCACTGCTGGCTGTTGCAGAAGTACAGGAACTTGAGCATGTTGCTAAATTCTAAGCCCGTGCCAAAAACATACCCTCCTGTGACATTTACTGCCATGCGGGGGTTTGGTATGGTTGAATAGGTTATGAGCATCATATTGCCGTTTGTCTTGTTGTAGGCTGTCTGCTTCACTATGTCAAATGCGCCTGTGGCAACGTTGTAGAAGGCAACATATGTTACTGGAGAGATGCCGTTTGGATATACCAGATAGCTGCTCACCTCCTGCGTGCCATTAACAGAGCTAATAATTGTCCTTTCCGAAATGCCATTGGGGTTTGAGAACTGGAGCGTCTGCACTGTTGCATTCCCGTATTCAGACATTCGGCTGAATGGCAGGTAGCCGAAAAGGCTTTCATTCTCATTTGTATTAGACTCGGTGTATATACCCTGGGTCTCAAGCAGCCATGTATACCTTACTAGAAGATAGTCAGGCCTGCCATTTATATTGCTAGTCAGAAACTGGCCATCAGGGCTTGAGTTGAGGAGCCATGCAGCAAATGCAGCTGCTTTTGTGGCGTTCTGCGAGCCCACGCTGTCAGTCACGCTGGTCCTATTGGCAACTCCCTCAACCACGCTGCCATCTGGCCACAATGTAAGTATAACTGCATTAGGGCTTGAGTTGTTCTTTAGCCACTGGAGTGCACTTATAAACTGCGGGTTGATTGCGTCTGCCTGCACTAGTGATGAAGTGTAAACTACCGCAAGGAAGAACATATATGCTATAAGTGCAACAAGTGCACCATAGCCTATCATTTTGTACTTCTTGAATCTTATGACCAGCCAGTATACAGTGTAAGCAGAGAATATAGCAAGAGGAACTGCAAGCAAGGAATTGAACCTTACAGCATGCATCTGGAGGTATGCTGTTGTTGCATAATAGGCTATGAGTGCGAGGAGCGCTTCATCAGCACCGAACCTCCATACAGCGATATGCTCGCCCTCTCTCTCCTCTATCTTCATGTAGAAGTATGGTGCAAAGAATATGAGCATTATAAGCCATAGCACATATTTAGGATGCAGTATGTAGGATGAAAGGTATACAATTATTGACATAGGAGTCGTAAAGAGGTTTGCACCAAAGCTGGCGAAAAGGAACTGCTGTGTCGGAGGTTGCAGCTCCTCTATAGTAACCGCGAACGTGCTGCCTGTGGTTATGAAGCCGTTTGAAACGAATATTGAATATACAAATGCAGGCGCAGCTATGTCTATTGCTACTATTGCCACAATTACAAATAATGCTGCTGTTATAAATCTGCCCCTCACAGTCTGAACGAAAAGCAGTCTCTCCCTGTTCTTTATCAGGTAGTCAGCAAGATAGTAACCAATGAACATTATGGCAAGGAGCATTATGAAGTATTTTCCTGTGAATGTCTGCTCAAGTATGAATTCGAGGAATTTGTATAGGTTTGCCATAAGGTACCAGAGTACCAGTGCAACGAGCATGTAGCCGCCGTTCTTAAGCATTGTGCGATCAGCTCTTAGGAAGGCATAAGCAGCTATAAAGAAGAATGCAACCACATAGGTTGCTGTTGCAAAGGGTGCGCCATTCCATACAAAGTTGCACACGCTCAGAAAGAAACCAGAAAGCAGCGCATACCTAAGCTTTAATTTCGAATCTCTCGTTTTTGATATCTTGATTGCAAAAAAGAGCGCTATCATAAGGAATATTGTAACGAAGCCGTCACCCCTGTAGATGAGTGCACTAGTCCTTGCAGCATCACCCATGCTCAGGGCAACGAAAAGCATTGCTATAAGGCCCAAAAGCCTGCTTCTGCCCAAGTATCTTACAAGATAATATGTCCCTATTACATCAAATATACCAAAAAGCACAGGAATAAGCCTCATCACTGTATAATAGCTTACCCCAAGGTACCTCAGGAAGAAATACGGAGCAAGCGTAACCCAGTATAGGCCATGCGGCTCCCCTGTATAAGTGTGTGCAGGCCATCCTGAAAGCACAAGGTATTTTGGTATTATGAAGCCGTCATTTACTGCAGCCCTTATTACAGAGAAATGGTAAAAGCCGTCAGGCTCGTAGAAGCCAAAATACTTTAGCATCGGTATCCTGAAATATATAGTAACAATTATAATGGCAAGCACAGCTGCAATAAAAAGCCAGTCGGCAGTTGTAAGACTTTTGATCTTTTCAGACAGCAGCTTACGCTCTATTTTTTTCTCTTTTGTTCTCTCAGCTTCAAGCCTTTTCTCTTCCTCAATTTCCTTCTTTAATATTCTCTCTTCCTTCGTAATTAGCTTTTTTTCCTCGCTGATTATACGCTCTTCCTCTTCCATCTTTTGCAGTTTTTCTTCAGTAGGTTCTGCCAACAAATCATCTCAAGAATCTGCCTTTGTATATAGCCGATGCACCGTTTTATGTTTTTAACATCTTTGCTTTGAAAATTCATATTTTTAACTCCGCTCGCGGGAAGTCCTCTTTCGCAAGATAGTGATGAGAGCGGGTAATATTCATATAAA
>Ga0080003_1000578_pt1 | contig 23500 bp, 28 predicted proteins | sample JossMetagenome_FD_69206 | JGI IMG/M metagenome (GOLD analysis project Ga0080003, IMG submission 69206) | Hot spring microbial communities from Joseph's Coat, Yellowstone National Park, USA - JC2_E (SPADES assembly) (version 2) | ecosystem: Environmental > Aquatic > Thermal springs > Hot (42-90C)...
CCGTTAAGGACCCTGTTGAATATGAAATGTACGTGAGGGATCAGATAAAGAAAGATATTGAGCTCAACAGGATCACAATTATCATGGGTTATTCTAGCCAAGAAGCTATGAAGGTGCAGCTCAAGTATGCAAACACTGTCAGGAAGATGGTTGTTACTTACGGATTCCTTTTCTGGAAAAGCATAAGACCTCTCGGTCCGCTTTATATTGTAGATATAAACACGGAAAAAGGCGCAGTTGATTTCATAGAGGTGGTTTAGAATGCCAAGAAAGAGCTCAAAAGATCTATTAAAAAAGGTTGTCGAAGAAACTCTGGCTGAATACGGGGGAGAGCCAGTTAAGAACGCTGTCCTCTTTCACCTTACCAAAATGCATGGCATAAGGCCTGAAGACGTTCTTCAAAAACCAGAAGAGTTCGTTAAGGCTCTGAACGATATTTACGGTCCGTTTGAAAAGATAATAGAAAATGAGTTGTGTGAAAAGATTGCAAAGATCTACGGTTTAAACTGTAAAAATGGGTTTATTGAACTAATAAAAGAGCTAAAAACGGCCAAAAACTTTAATAAATAAGCAAAATTTAAAACGATCTTTAATTTAAATATTAGCGATGAGTAAAGAAGAGTTTAAAATTCTTATTGGTCCTGAAACTATAACAAAATACGAATACGCTCGCATCATTGGCGCCAGGGCCATGATGCTTTCTATGGGAGCCCCTCCATTTGTACAGGGAAGCTTTAAAAACGCTTTTCAAATAGCTGAAGCCGAGGTTAAATCAAAGCTTATCCCGATTCTAATAAGAAGAACTCTTCCTGACGGCCAATATCAGGACATTCCGCTAAAGTACCTAAAGATCCCCTTCTCTTAGCTTTTTATAAAATTCTTCAGCAAAGTTTTTGTAAATTTCTTTTACAGTGAGGCTGTCAGGGTTGTTGTAGCTTCCAAAATCAGTTATTAGCGTATCAACAAATTTTAGAGGTATGCTTTCAAATAATGGTATCATAAGGTTTTCCCACCTAACCTTTAAAGGCGGAGGGGGGAAATCATCATAAGCTTTGAAAGATTCACCGACTATAACGCTCTTTATTCCTTTTTCCTTTGCGGTACAGAAAAGCATGAAGGTACCTGATTTGTTGACAAAATGTCCTGATGAATAAAGACCATCAAAACCTGATACTACAGCTTCCACATACTCAATATAGTGCTGCGCTGAGCTCAGGGGCACAGCTGTTGCAACTGCAAACTTGCTGTATTCATCCAGGGCTTGCTTTAGCTCTGTGTTTGGATCCGATGTAAAAACGTAGATCTGCTTAACGCCTGAGCTTTTGAGCAAAGAGAGAACGTTAGAAGAGAAGCTTATCGTTGCAGCGCTTGAAATCTCAAGCGAAGATTTTGAAATCTTTTCATAAGCTGAATTCTTTAGAAACCTAAGAACTTTACCTATTTTTTCAACGCTGTAGCCTTCAGCAGTACCTTTTTTAAATGCCTCAATGACGTTCTTTACAGAAGCCATGCCAGGCCTCACTTCTTCAAGAACTTCAGCTTTATCTGGATAATAAGATCCTAAAGCTTCAAAGAACTCAATGGCTTTATCATAGTACCAGGAAGCGCCGTGAACGTAATCAGTTATGAGCTCTTGGATTATAGAATTAGCCTTTTCCATGTTATTTTTAGGGCAGCTCCGCAATATTAGCCTTCTTGAGCAATTCCCTGATTATTCTATAAGTAAGCCCCCAGATAATTTCTCCCCTATATTCGATCGCCCAGCCGTTGTAAATGTTTCCAAAAGTATACGGAACTATGTGATGCTTTTCTCTTAAGGGCAACCAGAAGGCATAAAGAACTTCGTTAGGATTTACCATTACGTTTAACCTTTCTGGTACAAGAAAAACGTGAGGCAGCACCTTAGTTTTTTCCGAATTAGAAGGGGAAGCCGCATTGAGCACGCCAACAAAATCTTCATAGTAAAGCCTGATGCCTACTTCTTCAAAAGTTTCCCTTACTGCTGTTTCATAAAGGTCTTTGTCGGAAGCTTCATAGTGCCCCCCAGGAAAAGCTACGTTTCCGCTCCAAGGATCACGGACATTTTTTGCCCTCTTTATTAGCAACACTTCGTCTGAATCTTTTAAAATTATTAAAGATACGCTTGCCCATCTGCAACACTCAGTAGGCCTCATTCTTAGCTTGGGGAGCTCCTCTATTTTTAGCATTCAGATTTTTTAAGGAAAAATCATATTTATGTGTTCTTAATAATTCTTCATCTTCATTACTTAAGACATGTTCGTAGCAGTGTATCAATTGAGCTTAACAACACACAGTTTTATTACCTGATTTATGTGAACTAGCTGCTATTACAAATAGGGCTTCAGGGTCCATCAGTAACCTTGGGTAACATTCGCATTCCATCACATTGGCAAAATAATTCCTGGCTTCTAGAATACTTCCATCTGGGAAATAAGTTAAAAAACAAGATCTAGAATGCGGTCGGCGGGATTTGAACCCGCGATCTTCAGCTTGGAGGGCTGACGTCCTAGACCAGGCTAGACGACGACCGCTTCAAGATATTTTTGAGAACTATGAATATAAATTTAACTATGCAAACTTGGACCAAACTGTTCATGTTTGGCTTGATCTATGCATTATTCTATGAAATTTTATTTATTTGCAGGTAAACAAAATGATTTTATTATTAGAGCTTCCTATTCATAACAAATCTTTCACAGGGTTAAGGGAGGAAAGTCCCATTTCGAGAGCTTTAGATAATCTTTTTATGAAAATTTTAAGCCTCTTTTGCGTTATTTTTGAAAGTTTTATCCAAAAGCCTCCTGACCTCCTCCCCGCATTAAAAGGCTATTTCTTTAAGGCGGATCATAGGTTCGTGGTTTACCGCCTTTATCTTCATTACTTCATAGCTAGTTGTTATACATTCTGTTTCGTTCGTCCAACAATGAACACAGGCGTGCCTTCAGCCACTTACCCCTATCCTTATCAGACTCGGGGATATATAGAATGTAATGTTAAGAAAAGCTTTTATTTACGTATTAAAAATATTTGCCAGGTGTTACATGTGGTGGACGAAAAACTTGAAGAATTTCTTAGAAATGGGAAGGACTGGTCAAGGTTAAAAACTTCTGTACCTGGCATATTTGTGCTTAAGATGCCCGCTTATAAGAGTTCCCCGAGCAGATTAGCAGTAGAGATAAACCCTGTTGATGGAAACGGAAACCCGAAGAAAAAAAGGGGTCTAGTCATCAGGGATCAGGAAGAGCTTAAAGAGTTTCTGGAGCTTATACAGAACGATAAGCTAAAAAAGCTGATGGCTGAGATCGATCAGATAAACCCAAAGAAGAAAGAACAAAAAGGCTCTGAGGAAGTTCTAGAGATTTAGAGTTGCAACACAATTACGTAGAACACCCGCTTGTCTGGCCAGGAATTGTAGAACAAAGGCTTTACCAAATAAACATAGCTAGGTCAGCTTACGGAAGGAACACGCTTGTCATACTGCCCACAGCCCTCGGAAAAACTGTTATAGCTGCTCTTGTGGTAGCTGAAACGCTTTACAGGCGAAAGAGCTCAAAGGTCTTGGTGCTTGCACCGACAAGGCCCCTCGTCATGCAGCATAGCAAAAACTTTAGAGCAATGCTAAAGCTCAGGGACAGCGACGTAGCTTTTTTAACTGGAAAGATCACTCCTGAACACAGAGCAGCTATATGGAACTCTAAGGCGAGGGTCTTCTTCTCAACGCCTGAAGTTGTAAGGAACGATATAAACGAAGGGAGGTTAAGCTTAAAGGACTTTGGCCTTGTGGTTTTTGACGAAGCCCATAGAGCAGTTAAAGAATATGCATACACCGAAATAGCAAAGCGATACGTTGAGCAGGCTGATTACCCTGTTATACTTGGGTTGACAGCTTCTCCAGGATCAAAGTTGGAAAGAGTGATGGAGGTTTGCAAGAACCTTTACATTGAAAGGGTCGAGTTCAGGGACGAAGACGACCCTGACGTTAAGCCTTACCTTCACAGGATAGACATTGAATGGGTAAAGGTCTCTCTTCCTGAAAGCTACAGAAGAATAAAAGAGCTTATAAAAGGAATGCTGATGAAGAGGGTAAGGTGGCTTTATGACAGGAAGTACCTCAAGGTCCCTCCAGACATGGTAACCAGAAGACATCTAATAGAGCTTGGCGATGAACTTAAATTTACGCTCGAAGCTGAAAGCATTGAAGAAGAAAGGGGAAGGATCTTTGAAGCTATAATGAATCAGTCTATAGCGCTTACGCTTTTTCACATGCTCGAACTTATAGAGACGCAAGGGGTCTACACTCTTTACGAATTCATGAAAAGGACAGAAGAAGAAAAGAGCAGGTCTCACGTAATTCTGGCATCTGATCCCGATTACTCGGTTCTCTCCTATCTTGTTGAGAAAGTTAAGGACGAACACCCAAAGCTAATCATGCTCAAAAAGCTTATCAGCGAACAACTTGCCGTTAACCCAAATTCAAGGATGATAGTCTTTACCCAGTACAGGGACACAGCAAAGCACATAGTTGAAGCTTTAAAAGAAGTTCCAGGCGTTAGAGCAGAGAGGTTCGTGGGTCAGGCCAAAAAGGCAAACGACCGGGGAATGAGTCAGGAAGAACAGGCAAGGATGATCGCGGCTCTCGAGCAGGGAGAAATAAACGTGATGGTTTCTACTTCGATAGCTGAAGAAGGGCTTGACATACCAGCAGTCGACAGGGTTTTCTTTTATGAGCCCATACCTAGCGAAATCAGGTACATACAGAGAAAGGGAAGGACTGGCAGAAAAGGACCAGGAAAAGTTACGATACTTACAACAGAACAGACTCTCGATTCTGCGTATCTTTATTCAAGCGTGCGTAAAGCCAAGAAAATGAGATGGATCGTTTCAACGATAAATTCAAAACTTCAGCCGTTGATCAGGACGACCCAAAAACCTCCAGAAGAACCTATGAGCGCTGAAGAAATAGCTGAAATAGAAAAGGAAGCTGGAGGACCAAAAGGGCAGGTTGTCGAAGAGGAAGAGTTCACAAGGAACGTTAAAAGGGGTGTAGAAAAGGCATCAAGGTATGTTTATATGAAGCTTCTTGAAGCAGGAAGGAACGGGGCAAGGCTCGATGAGCTGATCTCACACGCAGAGGAAGAGGGGATACCAAGGGAAGTTGTTCAGTCCGCGCTGGAAAAGCTTGAAAAACAGAAAAAGATCGTAAAAGGGGAAAACGGGTCTTACATAACGGTATCTGCTACAAAGGCTTATGGCAAGGACGTTCGCGAAATAGAAGTCGAAAAGATATTCCCGGGTTCAGCAGTAGTTCTGATAGATGGAAAGTGGAGGGCAAGGCTCGAGCCCGCAGAGTTCAACGGGCCAAGAAGCATCATAAAAAAGGGCTCAAAGTTCCTCGCGTTAGTTGATATATATAGGCTCGAAGGCGTCCTTAGGGTAAGGGTAAAGGAAGTTGTCCAGAAACTGTAAAGCTTGCTAAGTTATTATAATTTATTTTGCCTCTGTGGCCTCAGCTTTATTCAGAAGGAGTTGCGTGAACTGCCCGCCTTTACTGGCATGGCTTAAAAACTAGCAGGAAGCTTGAAAAACTTTACAAAAAGCGTGCTCTTTTGCTGAAGAACGCTAGAGAAGGGCTAGCGAGGGAAATCGTAGAGACACTGTATGACAAAGGGGTAGGAGAAATAAAGATAGGCTACCCAAAGGGCATAGCTCAAGATAAAGGAAACGAAAGGAATACAAACTTTTGGAGTTATTCATCAATAATAAAGCGAATCAAGGAAGTAGCAGAAGAATACGGAATAAAGGTTAAGCTTGTGGATGAAGAAAATACATCTAAAATGTGTTCCCTGTGTGGGGAAATTCACGAAAACGGAAGAATAAAGAGAGGCTTGTTCAAGTGTCCTCACACGGGAAAGTAATAAATGCTGATCTGAACGGAGCAATAAACATGATGAAACATATCCCCAAGTCCGATGAGGATAGGGGTAAGTGGCTGAAGGCACAGCCTGTGGTCTACCGTTGGACGAGCGGAGCGGGGTGGGTAACCACTAGCAATGAAGCCATGAGAATGAAAGCGGTAAACCACGAACCTATGATCAGCCTTGAAGGAACCACATTTCCTTTAGGGCTGTGAAGATGTCAGTGTACTTAAGGTAGAAGCATCTATGTTTAATGAATTTATAAACAGACTAAAGAGATATTGTTTGAATTTCCCAGGGCAATCTGATCTGGATTATGGTTTTATCTTCCACTTGGAAGCGTCCAACGACCTGCATGTCACGGCCTATTGATTTTAAGTACCCCTTGAGCATTAATAGCCATGGCGAATTGGGCAGTTTCCCATTTTTGCTCTTGTACTCTATATTAATTATCTTTGTTAATTCATCATATTTTACTGTTCCGTCCTTTATGTCTGATGATATGAGTTCAATAAAGATGGGTATAGCTAGGCTAAATTCCGAAGTAACAAATTGAGCAGGCACATTGGTTTTAAAAATATCAACCATTTGATCTCCAATTTGCCACAGTGTATCTTCTGGCAGTATATCAAACACGGCCTGTGTGAGAATTTCAAAAATACTCCTATCGTTTTTTAAATTAAGAAAATCTTCAGCAGAACCGGTATTTATCAACCGTATGTAACTTTTTATATCAATTGAACTTGATATTAGAGGATCAACAATATACTTGTCTATTAGGCTAATAAGTTGAGGGAGCATAACAAGCACGCCGGTGCCACTGTCTTCATTTATAAGTAGCAGATATCTATCATCGCTTATAATTGCGCTGCGCCCGTCAATGGTGTTGCCAACAAGCACAGGCAGAAGGGATGTCGACGCATCATTAACTAACTCACTATCCTTTGGAGATACAATTGCGTTAACCTTGACTTCAGAAAGCCTCATTGACATTAATTGTCTCTCATACTTTTTTACTATCCCAAAAGTATTAGAATTAACTATGAGCGTTATTTTGTCCTTGGTCTTACTCAACATATCGTTAACTACACTCTCTATGCCTCCGCCATTTATTATTTGAAATGATCCCTTAACAGAACTGACGCCAGTTTTTTGGCTCATGGATCTTATCTCATTTATCAAGGACTTTAATTCTCTGAACTTTCTTTCTTCCTGCTCTATTATAACCTCAAAGGGTTCTGGACTGGATACAGCAGAAAACTTTCTAGGTCTGCCATAAGCCTCAACCAATTTTTTCTTTATTAGCCCTCTGACAGATTCATATACCTTTGTCCTTGGGACGCCAGAATTCAGCGCAAGCTCTCCGCCCTGGAGAGATCCTTTGGTTATAAGTGTAAGGTAAACTCTGGCTTCGTATTCAGTTAGTCCAAGTTCCTTGAGCCTACCTATCATTTTTATTAATTCTGACATATAAGAAATCTATTGAGCCACGACGCTTTAATTCATTATGACAACTATTTTTGACCTTTATCTCAAATATATGTCACTACCGTTTGCTGTTACTGCGGTTACATGTAAAACAAGTTACAAAATAGTAAAATTAAAACCATAGATAGTAAGGTTACAATGAGCGATTTTGCTAAAAGATGGAACTCACCTCAAGGAGAGGGGGTAGGAGAAAGAATAAGGGGTGCTGTAAGACCGGAAGGGCCACTAAAGCCCCGTATAGAACAAGCTACAAGGCAACTACAGATGCAGATAACCAAATTGGATAACACAGCAAACAAACTCAAAGAAAAGGACAGCACAACATTTCAAAAAATTGTGAATTATCTTCAAAAGCACGATACAGACCACGCTACAGTATATGCCAACGAACTGGCAGAAATTAGGAAAATGTACAAGATGGTAAGCCAGGCAAGGCTTGCACTAGAACAAATAGTTACAAGGCTATCAACAGTAACAGATCTTGGAGATGTCGTAGTAACACTGGCCCCAGCCATGTCAGTCATAAGGAGCGTCAGATCTGGATTAATGCAGGTAATGCCAGCAGCAGAAGGTGAAATATCGGAAATATCTTCATTGCTCAGCAGCATACTGGTAGATGCCGGACAAATGAGCGGAATGACACTAAACTTTGAGAGCGCTAACGAAGATGCAGAGAAGATCCTTGCAGAAGCAAGCACATTGGCAGAAGCAAGAATGAAGGAAAAACTTCCAGACCTCGGTACGCTGGGAATTTCAGAAGGAGAAAGGCACCAGATCTAAACCCCCTGCTAATACAATTTTTTCTTTTTGTTAATTTTTTTTGACTTTGATTAATAAATTGATCGCAGATTAAGAGGTGTATATAATTGAAATTTATTTTTAACCCGTTCAAAAAAAAGGATGGCGATGAGTTAAAGAAGGCACTTAGAGAACTTTCTTTATATCGTTATAATTTGGCAAACTTAGACCTCAGAATTAAATCCAAGATACAGATAATGGGAGGCAAACTATCTACCATGGATCTCAGCAAGGACGAGGCTAAGGTCATTGCGAACGAATATGCAGTGTTAAAACGGGTTTCGCTACTTGTTGACAGGATCGATTTGCTTTTATTGAAGCTTTCCTTAAGGTTGGAGAGCTTGATAGAATTTAAATCTCTGATAATGGCATTGCAGGATGCTTCCAGATCTTTAAATAAACTTAAACCATATTTGGCTGGAATATCTGATACATATGGGCTGCTTGTAAGCCAGCTTGATGAAGCGTTGCAGGAAATGGGTAACGTGTCCATATCGTCTACCGGAATATCTATTCCAGTTTTGGACGAAAATGCAGAAAATGTGCTAAACGAGGCATTAGATTATACGCTGGGAAACACAGATACTGACATGGGCATTAAAGAAATAATTTTTGAAGCGGTTAAAGACGGTCAATTAATTGAAGAGGTTGCTTAAACATGAGTTACCAGGCAGCAGGGGAACTAGAATCCATAGCAATAAAATATGCAAACGAAGCAATAAGACTAGACAGTCAAGGAAGCTATCCACAGGCTATAATGATGTACCAAAAATCCATAGAGACATTGATGAAGCTTATAAATCTATATCCAGATTACAAGTTAAACCAGATTTACACTCAACGCGCAATGGCGTACAGGGAAAGAATCAAAGCTATACAGAGAGCAAGAGGAATAGGGGAGGAGGGAGGCGTAGAACCAAAGGACGGTGAAGGAAGGGTGGAAACGCTAAGAGCCAATTTTGATGATTTGGTCTTAAAAGAAAAACCTGATGTCAAATTTGAACAGGTTATAGGGCTTGAGGAAGCAAAAAGAGCCCTCGAAGAAGCAATAATTTTTCCAAATAAAAGACCCGATCTCTTTCCTCTTGGATGGCCACGTGGAATTTTGCTCTATGGTCCACCAGGCTGCGGTAAAACCATGCTTGCCGCCGCAACAGCAGCCGAAATCGATGCAATATTTTTATCGGTTGATGCAGCAAGCATCATGAGTAAATGGCTTGGTGAGGCTGAAAAAAACGTGATGAAGCTTTTTCAACAGGCACGCGAAATAGCACAGCAAGAAAATAAGGCGGTCATAATATTCATAGATGAAGTCGATTCATTGTTTGGAACAAGATCACAGGAAGTAGGTGGGGAAATAAGGGTTAGAAATCAGTTTTTAAAGGAAACTGATGGTATAACGGAAAAGGGCAAAAAGGTGCCAATATACATTTTAGCTGCAACAAATAAACCATGGTCACTTGACCCAGCATTTTTAAGGAGATTTGAAAAGAGAATTTCTGTAAACCTTCCAAATGAAATGGCTAGAAAAAAGATGTTTGAATTATACACTCAGCCATTAACTCTTGACCCTAGCGTCAAGCTTGATGCGCTTGCAAAATTAACGGAAGGCTATACGGGGAGTGACATAAAAGATATAGCGCAATCAGTGCAACTGAACGTTGTAAGAGAATTATTTGATTCAGGCGATGCATTGAACCCTGGATCCAAGCCTAGACCCATAACCTTAGAGGACTTTAAAGCCATTGTAAAGCAAAGGAGGCCCAGTGTAAGCCCAGAATTGCTTAAGACGTATTTAAAGTGGAGCGAAAGCTTTAAGGCTCTTTAATGAGGATGATGTTCAGTATGGATAAAAAGTATGAAGTAGAAATAAAAAAAGCACCTAAGGCGCTCAAGATTCCTAAAGAAAAAATGGATAGTTTGAAGGGATTGAGTGGAAAGTTACTTTCTTCTATGAAAAAAGAATACGTGGATTGCCCTGTGGTTAATGAGCAAGTGCCATTTATAGTATGTTATCAATGCCAATCTTTTATCAGGAGATACAGAGGAATGGTACATTGCGCAGGCGATAAAGGTCCATATTAAAACTCAGGATTTATTAGTTTATATTTATTTAATATTAGAACGCCATTTTTAAAAAAATCAGAAATATTTAAAAGCGATATCGTTATCGATACTAGTATGTGGGATTCATACCTTTACAAAAGCTTTATGTTAAAAAAAGAGATTGGAAAACATGGAGGGTTACGCTTTATGGTTCTTTATATTTTGAAAGACGGTCAAAAGAACGGCGCAGAAATCATGGATGAAATAGAAAAAATAAGTGGAGGATGGTGGAGACCATCGCCGGGTTCAATTTATCCTCTATTGATGGGGCTAGTAAATGACGGGTTAATTGAAAAACTGAGTGACAGAAGATACAGGCTAACTAAACTGGGCGAATCTAAAGTCAAGGAGTTTTCTGGGTTAATGTACAAAAATGAAATGAGTCTGGGTGATATGCTGGATGCCATTGACAATTATATATCATATTTTGAAGATCTAGATATAAGCAGGCTTGAACCCTACAGGGAAAGGATAGAACAGATAAGCAACAAACTTAGGGCGTTGTTAAAATGATCGATCCAATAATAAAGGTAACAGGGCTAACCAAGATCTATAATCATACGGTGCTTGCGGTGGATCACATATCATTTGAAGTTAATCGCGGAGAAATTTTTGGGCTACTAGGTCCAAATGGTGCAGGCAAAAGCACAACCATAGGAATGCTCAATACCCTTCTGAAACCTACTGAAGGTACAGCACAGATAGACGGCATAGATGTCGTAAAGGAACCATCTAAGGTTAGAAGAATTATAGGTGTTGTGCCACAGGAATATACTGCAGATGAAGATCTTACTGGATGGGAAAATATTATGTTAATAGCTGATTTTTATGGAATACCACATGAAGTAAGCAAGCAAAGGGCAAGAGAACTGCTTGAAATGGTGGGTTTATTGGAAGCTTCTAAAAGAAAGGTTGAAACATACTCAGGTGGTATGAGAAGAAGATTGGAACTTGCCATGGGTCTAATAAACAAGCCCAAGGTCCTTTTTCTAGATGAACCCACTTTGGGACTCGATGTGCAAACTAGGACTGCCATTTGGGAACATATAAAGAAGCTTAAAAGCCAATATAATATGACAATACTTGTAACAACACACTATTTAGAAGAAGCTGACGAATTCTGTGATAGAATTGCTATAATAGACAAGGGTAAAATAATCAAGGCAGATACACCAGAGAATCTGAAAAAGAGCATTGGAGGAGACATAATTACAATACAGCTTGCAACTGATGGAAAGGAGGTGGATCAGGTGCTTAAAGGGATAGAAGGCGTATTTGATATAAAGAACAATGGTGACGGGCTGTTGACCCTTAAGGTCAACGATGGCGGTTCGGTAGCTCCAACAATAATAAAGACATTCACTCAAATGAATCTTAATGTTGCTAGACTTACATTGGCAAGACCTACAATGGATGAGGTTTATATGGCATATACTGGCAGAAATCTGAGGGAGGAACAGGCAAGTTCGGAGGAAACATTTGCAATGAGAAGAACATTAAGGAGGGCAAGGTCTTGATGGAGAACGAAAGGGTAAACTATGGGCCTCTGCACGGTTTATGGGCTGTTACCAATAGGGAGCTTAAAAAATGGTACAAGGAACCATTTATATTCATAATAAGCCTTGTTCAACCAATAATATGGATAGGCCTGTTTGGAAAAGCTATGAATTTGGGTGCAATATTTAGCGCCGGCAGCCTAAATATACCCGGGTTAAATATACCGAAACAGGTAATCGATGAAATTTCACAGGAAGTGCTTAAATCTACCTTTGGTACCACAGATTACTTTTCATTTTTGGCGGTGGGGATGCTATCGTTTATAGTGTTATTTTCTGCGATGAGTAGCGGAATGACTATAGTATGGGATAGACGGCTAGGCTTTCTGAACAAAATGCTAACCACACCATTACCTCGGGGGAACGTTATAATGGGGAAAGTACTTTCATCTGTTATTAAGGCTCTTGTTCAGGCAGTAATAGTTCTCCTGATAGCCATATTACTCGGTCTAACATTTTCTGCCCAGCTGACTATTATGAGCATAGTAATCACATTTTTTGCGCTTTTCCTGCTTGCAATGGGTTTATCGTCCTTGTTTATAATGCTGGCAATAAGGTCAACAAGGTGGGAGACGCAAATGGCCATAATGAATCTTCTTAATTTGCCGTTGCTGTTTGCAAGTAATGCATTTTATCCAGTAAAATTGATGCCATCCTGGTTAAAGCCCGTAGTCATGATTAATCCTCTAACTTACGCAAATAATGTAGCAAGGGCAATGCTTATAGGTGTAACTCCAACAGCCAGTGTAGCTTTCAGCGTAATTTACCTTCTTGGATTTGCAGTAATATTTTCATTCATAGGAATATTTTTATCATGGAAGTACATATCTAGCTAGATAAGTCATTTATTAAATCGAAGCTCGTTTACAGGAATCAGCATTTGTTGATGTCGTAACCAATGATTCAGTAAACATGTTTGAAAAGAATTGTAGTGGTAAAAAAGCTAATTTTTTAAAGACATCAAATACCCTGAAAACCCAATAACCCATAGTAGAACAGGATAAACTATCATTCTTTCCATTCCCCCTGGGCCCAATGAAAGGTAAATGTCACCAATATACATGATCAAGGCAATTAATGTTATGGCACCGCAGCCAACTGAAATATAATTAAGCGGAGGGGCGAGTATTTTATATGAAAGAATTGCACTTATTCCCCCAAATAGAAAAACTATTAATGACATTATTGTATGTAAATAAAAGGGAGACCCTTCAGGAAATATACCAACTCCAATAGCGCCAATTGCTGAAAGCATTATTGAGAATAAAAAGATGCGCCACTTGAAATTTATATATATTAAATAAGAAGATATTAAAACAAGGACACCAAATAAAACTATAGATGTGTTAAAAATGTATGCAGTGCTGCCAACGCCCAAATCGCTGATATAATTTTTATAAATGCTGTATGAGGGGTACAAAGCCTCTGATATGATCATCATAATTATGAATTGAAACGTTCCAATAAAAAGCATCAAGCCTGCAGATTTTATTAGATTAAGTTTCATAATTTGTTAAACAAACGTTTAATTTATAAACCTTTATATCTATCAATTTAATCTTGCTAAAGCGAAAAAGGGTTCAATTTTTCAAACAGCTAAAGCATTAAATTTATATAAAAACAATAAAATGCGGCATGGTTCATGATGGCATAAAAACGGATTGGCCCAAACAGATATATTTTTTTTATACACAGCTTTCAGCAGGCTCGCTTTTGGTTCTTCCGTCAATAATGTTGCCAATCTATTTTCATCAAAGTAACATTTATGCCGTAGAGGGCTATCTTTTTTTTATCGAATTCTTTGGCATGCTAATTGGATCCTTATTACTTGCAGGCGCTTCAGACAAGATAGGAAGGCGTCCCACATTGGCAATTTCCATAATCCTATATTCAGCAGGCTCTTTTCTGCCTTCGTTAAATGGATCGCTGTATTCTCTGTCAATCTCCATGCTAATTATGGGCACCGGCATAGGAGCCAACGTTCCAATAGTTAATGCATTGATGAACGAGCATTCTGACCCTTCGATAAGAGGCATAGTGATGTCATTGGGCAATGCAATTTTTAATCTCGGCTTCATAATTATACCAATTTTCCTGTTAATTGGAGCGGGGAAGTATGTTTTTGGTTACGGATTAATGCAGCTTGTGCTGCTTTTACCTATTCTATGGATTCCCGAAACAACTAAAATGAATAGCGGTGGTGGATTTAAAAAATTATATGCGGGCAGCTATTTAAAGAGAACCCTAGCAATATCATTTGCAACGTTTTTTGTATTTTTTTCGGTTTATGGTATAATAGATTGGGTTCCCACATTGATATATAAAGAAGTAATTGAAGTGCCAGCCTTTTTTCAGAAAGGCTACATCATAATCGCTAATCTGGGGGCGTTTGCAGGAGCAGCTCTTATGGCGCCATTTATAGAAAGATTGGGTAGAAAGGTACTTGGCATTCTAGTTAATCTTTTGGCAGGTGTAGCAGAAATAATTCTGGGGTTTATATACGGCAATGCTTTTTTGCTCATTGCAGCGCTAATATTTTCATCAGTATTATTTATGGAGGGCGGATTGGCCATAGTAACAATCGTATCATCAGAACTGTATGACCCAGAAATGCGGGGAAGAGGTCTGGGAAATTCGTTGGCTTGGGGAAGAATAGGAGGAATGATATCACCTTTGGTGCTTGGCAGTATGTTTGAGGAATTAAAAAGCCCAAGTTTACCATTTTTAGTGATATCAATAAGCTCATTAATTGCTATGACCTGTTTTTTTATACTGCCAGAAACTAGGCACGTTAACGCTTAACGCTGAAAAGGCACCCAGTTATTTACTGGAAGGAGGCAAAAGTTTTGAAGAGCTCAACATAAGCTTTAAAATCAGTTTAAAATTTTACTGGGCTATTAAAAAGCGCAGCACCATAGCTAAAATTCCATAGAAATATAAAATATGCCAGTTATGATGATAATTTTAAGCATATTATGAAGTTCCAGCTAAAGGCTATAAATTAAACCGTTGAGCTCAATAGTAAATATGTTGGGAACGTTTTTATTCTGCTTTATCTATAAATAATAACAGTAAAATGGTGGCACTGTCTTATAGTTTGCTCATATCGCTTTTTATATTACTGGTAATTTTGATTATATTCATAAGTGGCATCCATGTTCTTAAAGAATGGGAAAGAGCGCCGGTTCTTACGCTTGGACGGTTTATTGGTATAAAGGGTCCTGGAATAATTTATGTAATTCCATTTGTATCAAAAATACCGATAAAAATATCACTCAGGCTACAGGTTTATTCTTTCAGAACTGAACAGTCACTTACCAGAGATAATGTGCCGGTTGATGTGGATGCTGTAATGTACTTTATGCCGGTTGATGTGCAGAAATGTGTTTTAAATGTGGAAAATTATGCAGCTGCAACGGAATACGCTGCACAGACAACGTTGAGGGAAGTTGTAGGTCAAACAACGTTTGATGAGCTGCTTAGTGAAAGGGAAAAAATAGGCGCCAAGGCTAGGTCAATCATAGATGAAAAAACTGAATCTTGGGGAGTAAAAGTTACTGCAGTAGAAATCAGGGATATAAAGATACCCTCTGCATTACAGGAAGCCATGTCAAGACAGGCCCAAGCAGAAAGAGAAAGGAGAGCCAGGGTAACACTTGCCCTTGCTGAAGTTCAGGCTGCAGAAAAAATGGTTCAGGCCGCAGACCTTTACAAGGACAATGATCGCGCCTTTCAGCTAAGATGGATGAATATGCTGTATGAATTCGGGCTGCAATCAAAGGGAACCCTGATAATGATACCCACTAATATACCGTCAGCAGGAGTGGCGCCACTGGGGATCTACAATATAGAAGATATTTTAAAGGAAAAGAAAAAGAGCGAAAATAAATGAAGGTAATATTGCCTTTAATTTTTATTTTAGCAATATTACCATTGGCCTTTCCGGTTCACTCACAGGGGCAGCCTGCACTTATCATAGTTAATTTTGATTGCCCCGTTAATGCCGGCTCGTCCAGTATGATGAATAATGTGGTTCAACAGGCTACAGAATACCACTCAAAATATGTGCTTATAGTAATGAATTCTCCAGGTGGATACATATCTGATATGATGGTTATACTGGATGATATTTCAACCCTAAATCAAACCGGAATTGCGGTTTACACTTATGTTCCACCTAATTCTCTTGCGGCATCGGCTGCAAGCTATATAGCGATGGCATCAAATAAAATAATAATGGGGCCTGGCTCAGAAATAGGGCCGTCAACTCCAATAGTAATAGGTGGCAATGAGCTTGAGCAAAACCATACGGAGTATGCCATGCTTAGCTTGATGCAGGGAGAAGCTAAGGCATGGGGCAGAAATATGACTGCTGTGTACAACATGGTTATTAACGATCATGCATATACGTATAGCCAAGCCATAAAATATCATATAGCAGAAAATACAGCATCAAACATGACTCAGGCGTTACATGAACTGAATTTATCAGGAGTCTCCAGCATGACAATTAATGAGAATTATTATGAACAGTTTATCAGTGCCTTGAGCAACGTTACGCTGGACGGTCTACTAATTCTGTTGGGGATGATATTAATAGCATTGGATTTACTTCATCCTACTGTTATAATGTCAGCTGTTGGTATATTCACCATTATCTTAGGGCTTGCTGGGGCGGAAATAATAGGTGCTTCCTTTATAGGTTTAACACTTTTATTAATATCTGCAGTTCTTTTAATAATCGAAATCAAATCAGGACACGGATTTGCATTTTTAGCAGCGGTTATCGTGGGCGTGCTAGGCGTTTATATGCTTGCACAGGGAATACCATTTTCTCCATCCCCATATGGAGCAGATACATATGCAGAGCTTGCAGCCGCGGTTGCCTCAGGGGGCATACTTGTATTTTACATAAGACATATAGTAAAATCAATCAGGAGAAAGGAATTCGTTGGCGCTGGCGCGTTAATAGGAAAAAAAGCTATAGCTGTAACTGAGCTCAATCCCACAGGAGAGGTGTCAATTGAGGGCGTAAAGTGGAAGGCAATATCCACCAATGGAGTGATAAAAAAGAACAGCAAAGTAAAGGTAGTTAGCATAAGGGGGTTGACCGTATATGTAGAATCGATAACTGACGAAGAACCTTCATCATAATATCTGTTTAAACATTTAATTCGATATATTAAAAACCTTCTGCAGTAAACTAGAAATCATGGAAGGAGCAAAGGTAGGTAAATGGGTTAAAATAATTAAAGAAGGAACTTACCAGATAAAATTTACTGATGATCACCTCAATAGGCTGGGGATAGTCCATGGTGGTATAATTTGCGTATTTTTTGATGAAATAATGGGTAGCTTGGTAAAACAAGAAGTAGTGACTGTAAATTTAAACGTAGATTTCATGGAGCCAGCAATTAAAGGCGAAGCTTTAGCTATAGCAAAGGTGGATAGAAGAGGTAAGGATCTGATTTTTGTACAGGCAAAAATACTACAGAATAAAAAAATTGTTGCTAGAGCACACGGGATCTATTTTATGGTGCCAAAAACCTTTTTGGGCAGCGCATAACAATTAAAGTGCATGCAGGACCTTATTAATTTAGTTTCTGAGGCTGCCCAAAAGGAGGTTAACAGCGCTGTAATAACTAAGCTACCTCAGGACTTTTATGGCATAGTGGCAATGAGACTAAAGCAACTTAAACTTATTGAATCTACAGCGACCTCTGAACTTACCAGAAAGGCAGCCCTTGAATTGAGAACAATTATTTCGGATATAATTGATGAACTGATAAACCTGAGGATGAGAAAGTTCATGTCAATGAAGCTTCAGGGTGAACCCGTTGAGTTGGATGAATACGAAACATCCATAGCTAAACAGATAATGTTAGCGATAAATGAATCTGAATCGTTCAAATCAAAATTAAAGGATGGGCTAGTAAAGGAGTTGCAGAATCAATATAAACAGGCCGAACCATTCTATTCTCTGGTTTTATTCAAAAGCAATGTAGATAAATTTGTAGGTGTAGATATCAAGGAATATGGCCCCTTCAATGAAGGCGATATTTCAATGATACCAGAGGAAAATGCAAAAATATTAATAGACAAGGGTTTAGTGATAATGGTGGGAGAATTATAATGAAGATAGTTAGCGTTGTAAAGAGGTATTGCCCTAAATGCCGTAATTATACGGATCATGAAGTTTCTACTTACCGTAAGGGAAAGGAAAGAAGCATGAGCCTGGGGGCTAGATACCACGAAGAAGTTAAGAAGGGATATGGTGGTCAAAAGTATCCTGAACTTAAAAGGACATCAAAAACAACTAAAAAGGTATCTCTCAGATTCAAATGTAAAAAGTGTGGTTACACAGTAGTAAAGAAGGGCATGAGGCTTAGAAAGCTTGAAATAGTTGAACGGGTGAGCAAGTGATAATCATGTCTCCAAAAGTTAAACAGCTCATACTGACCCCACGGAGCGCATTTCTTAAAGTTAAGTGCACCAAGTGTGGAATGGAATCAATCATATATTCACATTCAACTAGTGAAGTAAAATGTGAGGGATGCGGAGAAATTCTAGCCGTTCCCACAGGTGGTAAAGCAGAAATCTACGGTGAAATAATTAAAAGGTTAGATTGATGAGCGCGCAAGCGTTTCCGGAAATAGGAGAAGTAATTTTAGCCACAATAGAAAATGTTTCACCTTCAGGTGCATGGGTTACACTTGATGAATATAATGGATTAAAGGCATTTCTTCCTGATAATGAAATTTCAAGGAGTATGGTAAAAAACATAGATAGAATGCTCAAGCCAAAACAGAAGATCGTAGTGAAAGTAATTAAGGCTGATAGATCAAGGTTAGATGTCGACGTTTCGTTAAAACAACTCACACAGGAGGAGCAGAGAATAAAATTAATTGAACTGAAAAAATCTAAATGGGCGGAAAGCGTAATTAATATAGCTGCACAAAAGCTTGGAAGGAAGAACGCCGATTATGAAACAAAGCTAATAGCGGAGAAATTTGATGGGCTTTATAACGGGTTGGAGCATATTGTAAATGAAGGTCCTGAAGCAATAACCAACCTGGGCATAGACAAGCAATTTGCCGAAACATTGTATAAGCTTTCGGCTGAAAAGATAAAGCAACCCACCGTAAAGGTCTCAAAACTGTTCGAAATTTACAGTCAGCAATCGGATGGCATTGAAGTCATAAAGAAGGTACTAACAAAGGCAATAGAAAGCTCTGATAGTAAGGTCGAAATAAACTATGTAAGTGCGCCCAGGTATAGAATAACATGCTATGCTAAAAATTATAAAGAAGCAGAAAAAAATCTACGAAAGGTATTCTTAACTATAGAAAAAAACATCGATGGTAAAGGTAATTTCAGGTATGCTGAGTGAATATGTCTAAACATCTAAAGAAATGCCCAAAGTGTGGGCGTTACACCATATTTGATACATGCCCAAATTGTGGCGCAGGCACTAGAACGGCGCACCCTCCAGGATTTTCCTTGAATGATAAATATCTTAAGTTCAGGATTACATCTTAAATATTATAAGAATTTGGTTGTTTATTTAAAAATAAATGGTATTCAATATAAAAATATTAATTGTTTTTGCAAAAAGATTTAACATGATACTTAAATAAATATCATAGACTTAAAAAATAGGCATAATGATTATATACTGATTTATTATAAAAACAATTAAAATGAGCTACGAAGTTTCTTTAAAGAAGTATGAACTTCCACCACTACCATACAAAGTTGATGCACTCGAACCGTACATAAATTCAAGCATAATAGATGTGCATTATAATGGCCATCATAAAGGATACGTTAATGGAGCCAATTCAACAATGGAAAAGCTGGAGAAGATAGTAAAGGGTGAAGCTACGGGGTACGATATACAGGGAGTATTAAAGAGCTTGACGTTTAATACAAATGGCCACAAACTGCATTCTATATATTGGTACAACATGGCCCCAGCTGGAAAAGGTGGAGGAAAGCCAGGAGGCAGGTTGGCAGATCTGATAAACAAGCAGTATGGCGGTTTTGATAAATTCAAGGCTATTTTTACTGAATCTCAGAAATCTCTCCCAGGAACAGGATGGACAGCTTTATATTACGATATTGAAACCAAAAACCTTATGCTAATGACAATAGAAAACCATTTCAACAATCATTATGCAGAACTACCAATAGTTCTAATAGTCGATGAGTTTGAACACGCATATTATTTGCAATATAAAAATAATAGAAACGCCTATCTTGATGCTTGGTGGAACTTGGTAAACTGGGACGACGCTGAAAAAAGACTATCTAAATATCTATAGGTTAATTATTTATTATTTTATATACGATTTTTTCTATTCCACTGCCATACTGAAAAGCCTTTTTTTCTGACTTTACAAGTTCATCTGGTAATCCAGCCATTGAAGCTATTGTTCTTAGACCACGCTTATTTATCTTATAATCAGCGGGCAAACCCAACGCAAGATTTGCAAACGGTCTAGAAGCATAAGGAAATACCGGAACCACTCCACCAGAAAGAATTGCATATGCGTCCCTTTGCAGGTTAGAATTTAAAAAATCTTTAAACAGAACCGGGGTTAGATTTTTCTCATTTATATTTTTATATTTAGAGTATCCACCGAAGAGTTCATCAGCCATTTGCCCTGTAACTAACCATTTTGCGCCAAGTTCCTTAGCTCTTTTTGCAACAGTATAGAATCCAACAGCAAGGGAATAATCCATTAAAGTTCTAGAGAAGGAAGATGCAAACCTAATAATTTCTTTAACATTTTCAGTCTCTATAGTTTCAAGTCCAAGACCCATAATATCAGCACCCCTTTTGGCCATTACTATATCATGGCTTTTCGCTTCGCCGACAGTTATTAATATTGGATCCTTTTCTCTAAGCAACCAAGCAAGAAGAGAACTGTCAAGACCCCCTGAAAATGCTACGGCTACTTTGCCTTTTATATCATTAATAAATTGAACAAGTTCAGTAAGCAGAACATCGATATTATAACCGCTTAATGCAGAATACTCCTCTGTTTTGTAAAACACTATGCCGTTTTTTTTGATAACCATACACCCATTTTTAAGCTGAGGCGCTGTTTTAATACCCAGCAACGGTATCCCAAAAGCTCCACTGGGATCAGTAGCAAAAACGCTCATTTCTTCGTTTGCAGCCTTAATTGCAAACTGCCCTCTTTCCTTGCGAACAGCTTCCTGTAGTTCCTTTAAAGTCACTTTTTTGCTAAGCGAATCTAATGACGTAGGTCCTCCAAATAACCTAGAAATAATTAGATATTCATTAGTTATTCCTTTTTGCAATTAATTTTTTAGCCTCCTTTACTATTTCAATGGCAAGCATTGTCCCTATGCCCCTTATCTTTGATATACTATCAGGGTCTGCCAGAGATAGATCATTAAGATCCCTTATTCCTGCACTATAAAGTGCTCTGGCCCTCTTTCTTCCTATTTTTCCAATTTTGACAAGATCCACAAGCTCTTCTTTAACCCCCTTTCTGATTCTAAGAAGCGAACTTTCAAATTTATTGGCGCTCAATCCGTGCAGGCGACCAAGGCGAAGGTATGAATGGATTAACCATTCGGCTGAATCAGTTAGCCTAAACAGGTCACCAGGGTCTATCCTGTATTTATCCAAAATTTCCTGTTCAGAAAACTCGTTAACCCACGCATACAGTCCAAGAAAACTCCTCTGGTAGGTATCGTTATTTATATATCTAAGGAGCCTAGGTTCATTCTCTAGAACAAAATTGATTTCAGATTCATCACTTGAATTTGACGAAAGTTTCGGGTCTATATCTTCAGACGTAGAAGCAAGGCCTATAAGTGGAAGCGTTAGATCTCTCTCCTTTCTTATATAAGGTATGTTTTTGATAAAATCTTCTGCAGTACGAGGTGCTATGTATAACCTGCTTACTAGCCTTCCGAGCTCAGTCGTTTCATATTTCCCATTTTTTAGTTTTTTTATAAATCCTGCACTTTTCAAATATTCAAGAGATTCGTGCAATGTCTGAATAGGGGCAGTATGCTGATGTGCAAAAAGGGTCCTATCAAATAAGTCAGCAATATCGCTTTCAGAAGATATCTTTGATATGGAAACATGCGCTAGGATCAATGAGTCAAGGTTCTTATAATTTAACTTTGAATTTATCGGTTCCGGATCTCCCCGGATATAATTATCCATTATCCATGAAGCTTGACGTTCACTATTTGCAATGGTTATGCATTCTCCAAATTTATCATATTTTGGTCTGCCAGCTCTGCCAGCCATCTGCTTGTATTCCATCACCTTAATAGGTTCCATATGTGCGCCATTGTATCTAAAAACAGAATTAATTATTACGGTATGCGCCGGCAAATTGACACCTGCAGCTAGAGTGGGGGTGCTACTAATTACCTTTATCTTGTTATCAATAAACAGTTTTTCCACAATTGATCTATATTCAGCAGGTATGCCAGCATGATGAAAAGCAGAACCCATAATAATTAACGACTTGAGCATTTTTGAAATTGACGTTTCTTCTTCCTCTTCCGGGAATTGAACTGAAAATTTATTCGAATATTTTTTACTTATATGAGCTAGCCGTTTTGCAACTTCAACAGTTTTCTTTCTAGTCTCTACAAACACCAACACTTGAAAACCATTCTTTAACTCTCGATCTACAACACTGTCTAAAAGGAATCCATGGCTTTCAATATTCTCTTCAGAACCGTTATAGTGGATTATTTTATCGTCAAACGCTACACTTTCCGTTAGTTTAACAGGTCGCCAATTAACATTGACACTCTTAAAGTGAAGCCATTCTACTATTTCTTGATGATTGCTTACCGTGGCAGATAGCCCAAGAAACTGAGCTTTAGAATATCTGTACATGCTTTCTGTTAATACAAACTCAAGGGTTCCCCCCCTGCTTTCATCACTTAAAAGATGAATTTCGTCAAATATAAAGATCCCTACACTATCAAGCCACTTAACTCTGTGCCTCATAATTGAATCAAAGCGCTCATTGGTAGTAATTATCAAATCACATGATGAAAGATATGAAGGGTCTAAGTCATAATCTCCTGTGCTTATGCATATTCTAACCGGTTTGCCTTCAGGTGTACTTATTCCAGAGAAAAACTCCTTAAATTCAGAGTACTTTTCTCCAGCAATGGCCCTTAAGGGTGAAATATAAATAGCTTTCAGACCAGATTCAATAATTACTTTACACAGCGCAATCAATGAAGTAAGCGTTTTTCCACTAGCAGTTGGGGTAGAGATTAGCATGTTTTTACCATCAAGCAGTCCAGCTTCAATTGCATCCTTTTGAGGGGGCCAGAGATCGATATAACCTAGCTCTATCAGCCTCTGCTTCACAACAAAAGGTACTGGCAGATCCTTAATTAGCAACATCTATATGAATTTTAAATGATTAATTAAATTTATTGATGGCCGAATATGTTTTTTTAGCAAACATCATTAAGCATTTCACTGCAGCTTTATTGAAAGCCCACCAGTGGGCAGCTCCTCAGCTCCCTCCTTTATCATTAGGTCCATCTTCAGCTTGTTCCACTCCTTTTCGTTGTAAATGCAACCTGGATCAGGTG
>Ga0080003_1000579_pt1 | contig 23482 bp, 23 predicted proteins | sample JossMetagenome_FD_69206 | JGI IMG/M metagenome (GOLD analysis project Ga0080003, IMG submission 69206) | Hot spring microbial communities from Joseph's Coat, Yellowstone National Park, USA - JC2_E (SPADES assembly) (version 2) | ecosystem: Environmental > Aquatic > Thermal springs > Hot (42-90C)...
GATAATAGAGGCTATGCACTTTGGACTACCCGTTATATCTTACGAGTGCCCCGGTGGACCAAAAGAGATAATAAAAAATGAATTCGGAGTTTTAGTACCACCAAAAGATGTAGATGCTTTAGCAAATGCTATGATAGAAATGCTTGAGAATAAAGAAAAACAAAAACATTACTCTATTATGTCTAAGAAAAGAGCTTTGGATTACGATTGTCAAAGCTATGCAAAAACGTTAATATCTTTGAAAATGCTATAATATTTACAATAATTTTTAAGGGGTGATTATGAAAGTTTGTATCATAGGAGGCGGTATAGGGGCTTACAATGTTACCGAGGAGCTCATAAAACAAGGAAATGTAGATATACATATCTTCTCGGAAGAAAAGTTTTTGCCTTACAACAAGATATATATACTCGATGTACTAAGCGGTAAAAAGACCTTTGAGCAAATACTTTTAAAAGATGAAGCTTGGTATAAAGAACATGGTGTTGAGATTTTATTAAATACCAAAATAAGTAAAATTTACCCTAAAGATAAAACCTTTGTTAGCGATAAAGGTGAAACTTTTTCTTACGATAAGCTCATATTGGCTACTGGAAGTGTGCCAAAAATACCACCGATAGAGGGTTTAAACAAAGAAAACGTATTTTTTGTAAACAACATAGAAGATATATATAAAATCTCTAACTACGCCAAACATTCTAAAAAAGCTGCTATAATAGGTGGTGGTTTTATAGGCATCGAAGGGGCAAAAGCTTTAAAAGATATAGGTCTTCAAACAACAATTGTACACGTCTTTGATATCCTGATGGAAAACTGGTTAGACAAAGAAGCCAGCGATATGTTTGTTAAATATCTAAAGAAATTAGATATAGATGTGCTTCTTTCTAAAAAAGCCACAAAATTTAGCAAAGATAAGATTGAATTTTCAGATGGCACCACTATAGAAACAGACTTTGTGATCCTTGCCACTGGTGTATCGCCAAATGTGGAGCTTGCAAAAAACTCTGGGCTAAATGTCAACAAGGGTATAGTGGTAAACGAATATTTAGAGACATCAGAAACTGATATATACGCAATAGGGGATTGCATAGAATTTCAAGGAAAAACCTTTGGCTCGGTAGCGCCTATAATGGACCAAGTAAAAGTATGCACCAAAAACATACTAAATGCCAACAAAGAAACATACACTATGCACGAACCAGATTACGCTATACTAAAATCCTTTGATATAAGTATAGTTGTGATAGGCAATACAAAAGATGAAGCTAATGCCGATGAAATCATCTATAAAAACACCCTAAAAGATATATACAAAAAGGTAATAATAAAAAACGGTTTTATAACAGGGGCTATACTTTACAACACCCATGGTTTTAGCGAGATTTTACACTTAGCTCAGTCCAAGACAAGCGTCCTTGGTGTAAACACAGACTTTCTTGTGGAAGATTTGATTGAAAAATCCGAAAATAGGGAGTTTGACCTATCTCATATCGTATGCAGGTGTAATTTTGTATCCTATGATACCATATTAAAAGCCATAGAAAACGGTGCAAAAACAGTTCAAGATATAGAAAAAATGACCAAAGCCGGCACCTCCTGCGGGGCTTGCATACCAGACATCAAGATGATACTATCCACCAAGGTAAAAGACTACTCTCCTACATCTGATGTATATAAACCAAAAGCTAACAACGTTGATTTTAGTATATTTGATAGTTTTTGATATATACTTTTCATTGTATGAAACTCATACAAACTATTCTTAATCTATGATAAAATATTAGACTTGAAAATTTTTTAGGAGGTTTTTTATGAAAGAAGGAATACATCCAGAGATGAAGGAAACAATTTTTCACTGCGGGTGTGGTAATACCTTTACACTTTTATCTGTAAAAGGTGGGACTGTTTATCTTGAAACTTGCAACCAATGCCATCCATTTTATGCAGGAAAGTTAAAGTTAAAACCAGCCTATCTGGAACTGGACAAAAAAACCTAATCGGTTAAGGGGTGATGCTACCCAAAAACTTTTTAGATAAAATAAACAGTATAGAGCAAAGGTATGCCCAAACGGAAGAAAAGCTTGCTTCTATAGATATAACAAAAGATGCAGAAATTTACAAAAGCCTAAGCAAAGACCTAAAAGAACTTTCCCAGATACACGAACTTTACAAAGAGTACAAAAAGGTTTTAAAAGATATAGACGAGGCCAAAGAACTTCTAAAAGATAAAGATCTAAAAGACTTAGCTGAAAAAGAGTTAGAAGAGCTGAGTATCAGGCTTTTAGAAAAAGAAAAAGAACTTGTAAGTTTATTGGTACCAAAAGACGCCAACGATAACAAAAACGTAATACTTGAAATAAGGGCTGGGGCCGGTGGTGAAGAAGCTGCTTTGTTCGCCTCCGATCTTCTTAGGATGTATCAAAGATACGCTGAAAGAAAAGGATGGAGATTTAATATATTAGAAGCCAACAAAACAGGATTGGGTGGATATAAAGAAGTTATAATGTCCATAGAAGGTAAAAACGTCTATTCTCACCTTAAATACGAAAGTGGGGTTCACCGGGTTCAAAGGGTGCCCATCACAGAATCCGGAGGAAGGATACACACATCCACTATCACCGTAGCGGTTTTGCCAGAAGCCGATGAGGCCGACGTTAGCATAAACCCTCAAGACTTGAAAATAGAAACTTTCAGAGCTTCTGGAGCCGGCGGGCAATATGTAAATACCACTGAATCGGCGGTGAGGATAACCCATATTCCCACAGGTATAAGCATATCTTGCCAGGATGAAAGAAGCCAACTTCAAAACAAGCTAAAAGCTATGAGGATTTTGTACGCCAAACTAAAAGATTTTTACGAAAAGCAGAAAAAAGAAGAAACAGACAAAGAAAGAAAAGAACAAGTGGGTACAGGTGAAAGAAGCGAAAAAATAAGAACTTACAATTTTTCTCAAAACAGGATAACAGACCATAGGGTAAACCTAACGCTTCACAAACTCCAAAGCGTATTGGACGGGGATTTAGATGATATAATATCTTCATTGCAAGCCCAAGAACTGGAGGAAAAACTTGTAAAGGTATGAGATTTTTCTTTTTGTTAGAACCTATCGTCTTGATACTGGTAATAATAGGGGTGGTCGTATTTATCTTTAGGGAGATAAGAAACAAGTGATAATATTTAAAAATTTGCCATCCGTAGATGAGCCAAGACTCTACATGTCTTTAGAAAGAACATACCTTACATATCTTAAGCTTATACTACTCGCTTTTGGTAGCGGGATAGTGGCAAAAAGGCTTGAAATATATTTTTTTTATACAGGCTTTTATAAGCTGGCGATTTTTTTCGGAGAACTTCACACTATATTGATTTGGCCATCGCTTTTAGCTCTTTTTTTCTTAGCGATTAAGTTTTATCTGGATGTAAAATATATACAAGGAGGCCAAAAGGTGAGCCAAAAAGAAGTAATAAACCCCCGTATATACATGGCTGCTGAGAGAACATTTTTAGCTTGGATAAGAACCGCCATAGGTCTTATAGCCTTTGGTTTTGTAGTAGAAAAGTTTGATTTTTTCTTAAAGCAATTATCCATAATGCTCCATACAAAGATAAACGTCAACGGTCATTTTGAGGGTATGGGTTTTGTATTTATATTTTTTGGTATATCAACGCTTGTAATAGGAGGGTTAAATTTTATAAAAACTATAGATGATATAAACAAAGGCACTTACAAAACACACAAAGCTCTTTATATCGTTTATGGGCTTATAATATTTGTATGTATGATAATACTGGCATCTATGATTTTGGGGGTTAATTTATGATAATAAAAAAATTAGAAAAGATTCAAAAAGAGCTAAGGGTCCCATCGGACAAATCAATATCCCATAGAAGCATTATGTTTAACGCACTGGCAGAAGGCGTATCTCATGTAAAAAACTGGCTTGTAGCAGAAGACACCATGGCAACGTTGGAGATCTTTAAAAAATTAGGTATAGATATAAAAAAAGACAAAAACAATTTAGAAATAAGAGGTGGCAAAGAATATTTTAAAGAACCAGAAGATATATTAGATGCTAAAAACTCAGGTACCACCACCAGGATTACAGCTGGGATACTGGCAGGATTTAATTTTTTTAGCGTTTTAACAGGGGATGAAAGCCTTAAAAAAAGACCTATGAAAAGGATTACAAGACCTCTTTCTTTGATGGGAGCTAATATCATAGGGAGAGAGGATGCATCGCTTCTTCCTATCGCTATAAAAGGTGGGTCTTTGATAGGTGGGTCTTTTGAAAACAAAGAAGCATCGGCTCAGGTAAAATCTTGTTTGTTGGTGGCTGGACTATTGGCAAAAAACGGTTCTATCACAGAGGTGATAGAGCCCTACGTATCAAGGGATCACACCGAAAGAATGCTATCTTCGATGGGAGCAGACCTAAGCACTTTGTTAGATAGCAATTATATTGTCAAAATCAAATCAGGGACCGACCTAAAACCAGTAGATGTAGATGTACCAGCAGACCCTTCTTCTGCAGCTTTTATAGCAGCCCTTGCGATACTTACCAAAGATAGTCATGTTTTATTGAAAGATGTATTGGTAAATCCAACCAGGGATGGGTTTTTCCAAAAAGCCAAAGACATGGGAACAAATATAAATTACACAAACCTAAGGCATCAAAACGGTGAGGATATAGCAGATATAGAGGTTAGATATTCACCAAATCTAAAGGCAATAACCATAGAAGAAAAAGATGTGCCATCTTTGATAGATGAAATACCTATATTGTCTGTGCTGATGTGTTTTGCCGATGGCATCAGCCTTGTAAAAGGAGCAAAAGAACTAAGAAAAAAAGAAAGCGACCGTATAAGAGCCATCTACGTAAACCTCAGACATGCGGGTGCCATCATAGAAGAGTTTGAAGATGGATTTAGCATAAAAGGTCCTTGCAAGTTGAAGCTAAAAGAGATAAAATCTTTCAAAGATCACAGGATTGCCATGAGCATGAGTATACTTGGTATGGTGCTTGGCACGGAACCAACCTTAGATGACAAAGAGTGTATAAACATATCTTACCCGAGCTTTTTCGAAGATATCCAAGCTTGAAAAAAATCTCTAATAAAGCATATAATATTTTTATGTTAAAAAATATCGTTTGGGGCTTTTAGAAAATGATTAAAAATAAAGAAAGAGAGGAAAAGATATTACAATACATCCCCCTTGTCAGAAGCATATGCGCAAAAATACATAGAAATTTACCACCAAACGTAGATTACAACGATTTGGTGAGCTATGGCATCATAGGTCTTATAAGCGCCATTGATAATTTAGATTTATCAAAAAAACCAGAATCTTACATAAAAATAAGGGTAAAGGGGGCTATATACGATTACCTTAGAAGCCTTGATTTCGGCAGTAGAAACATAAGGGACAAAGAGCACAAGATAAAAGAAATTATAAAAAATTTTCAAAATGAACATCAAAGAGACCCCACCGACGAAGAAATAAGCAAGATACTTGGAGAGTCTTTAGAAGAATACCAAAACAGCCTTTATAAGATTTCATTTTCTTACCTTCAAAATTTGGAGGATCTTGTTTATAAAATCACCGAAGAAGATAAATCCTACGATAACTTTATAAGATCAGACATTGAAACACCTGAAGAAAACGCTATAAAATTAGATATAGCAGATAAGCTAAAAGAAGCTTTGGATGAGCTTGATGAGAGAGAAAAGTTGGTTTTGCAGCTTATATTTTACGAGGAGCTTGGTATAAAAGAGATAGCAGATATCTTAGGAATATCTTTATCAAGGGTATCCCAGATAAAAATTGAAGCTTTAAAGAAATTAAAAGAGTATTTGGAGAAAAGCTTATGAAATGGCTCTATACGTTTATTGTTTTAAGTGGGACTTTTGTAGCTGTGTTGGGTATAACCAGCGTAAACGTGGCCTTGCCAAAGATGATAGCCCCTCTTTCCACAGATATTTACGGTATACAGTGGGTTTCTATAAGCTATCTTGTGGCTACAGCTATCACGATATTGGTTTTTAGCCATTTTACAAACCTTTATGGGCTTAAAAGAGTTTATCTTGCTGGTATTGTATTTTTTGCAATTGGAAGTGCGCTATCTGGTTCAGTGGATAACATAGGTACTATGATATTTGCAAGATCTATACAAGGTATAGGGGAAGGGTTTTTGATACCAGCAGCTCAAGCTATCATCTTTAGGATATTTCCACCAGAACAGCGTGGGTTAGCTATGGGAATGTATGCTATGGGGGTTGCTTTTGCACCGGGTTTGGGTCCTACAATAGGTGGTTATTTGGTGGAATACTTGTCTTGGCGATGGGTCTTTTACATGAACCTTCCTTTTATAATGCCGATATTTTTTGCATCTTTGATACTACTACCAGATTTTCACAACCCCCAAAAGCATGAAAAACCTTTTAACTACATAAGTTTTGGGCTTTTAGCCACAGCATCCACAAGCCTTATAGTCTTATTATCAAGAGGAGAAAAATGGGAGTGGTTTTATTCTATAAAAACTATCGTGTTCTTGGGAATAGCAATACTTTGTTTTTTGGGATTTTTGATAGCAGATATGTTGTCAAAGCATCCTTTAATAGGATTTGACATATTTAAATACAAAGAGTTTGACTATGCAGTCGTCACTTTTGTTCTGGTATACGGCCTTGCTTTTTTCCAAATACTATATATAATGCCCATTTACTTTGAGAGGGTAAGGGGGCTTGGAAGCTTTGACACAGGGCTATACATATTTCCTTTTGCCATAGGCATAGTTCTTTTCTCGCCTATAGGTGGGAAACTAAGCGATAGGCTTGATCCAAAGATACTTCTTCTTGTTTGTCAAAGCATTATTTTTATAGATATACACTTTTTCCTTTCTCACGTAGATTTCTTCACACCTAAGCTAAGCATATCTTTTTATATGTTTTTTGTGGGTGTTGGTATGGGGCTTTTCTTTGCACCTCTTACAGCTTTGGCTCTTAGGCGTTTGAGGCAAGATTTAGTCCCGCTTGGTTCTGCTTTATACAATTATGCCAGACTTATAGGTGCTGCCGCTGGGACCTCTATAGCCACCAACACATTCACCAAAAACAGCACTTATGTATATGACAATATAAACAATATGAACTATACCCATGTACATTATATATACTACAGGCTCGAATCTTTAAAATGGATTTTAAACACAAGCTTACTAAAAGCCAAGGCTTTGGTGATTGGTTTACAAATGCTTATATCACAAGCCTACGCAGTGCAATCTGTGTTAAAATTTGGTTCTATAACTCTTGTAATAGCTATGATACTTACCATCTTGCTTATGTACATAGAAAGGTCAAAGGTTAAAGCATGAAAAACGATATCTTGTCAAACGCCATAAAACAAATCACAAAGGCTTTGGAACTTTCAGAGCCTTCTGGTTTTATGCTATCTTATGATTTTAGCGACATATGGATAGACATATCCTTAGAAAAAAACGAATACGGGGAGTGGGATGAAAAGAATAGAATATACACAATAAGTATGAGTAAGCAAAAAGCCAAACATTTTTTAAGCTCTATACCAGATCTCATCACAGAAGTCTACGAAGACGACGAAAGGCTATACGTGCAATTGTCAGAAGAAGAATGGCAGTCTATACAAGATCTACTATTAGATATAATATAATATCCCGTCAAAGGGTTTACAATGCTCTTATTACAATTCTTGGAGTTTTTGTTGTATTTTTCATAGGAAGTGTATTGCTAAGCCAGAAGCTTTTAATAGCAAGATACGTCCTATCAAAAAACGGATATTACATATATTACAAAAAAGCCAAAGAGTATATTATGAGCATAGACCTTCAAGATGCAAAAGTTTACCATAATTCTCATTACATAGCCCATCTTTCATACATAAGAGCCGGCATATACCCCCCAGATATCCTAAATGTTTCCCTTACTTGCGAAAATGGTTATACTGATATAAAAGAGCATCTCATTTCAAAACATATAAGGATTTTATCCCAACGATTTCCCCTTGGTTGTATAAAAAACAACAAATACACATCCCAAGGAGAGCTAAATTCAAAGCTTTATATAACACCAAGCTATGTAAAAGGTTTTATGGATTTTAAAAACTTAAATATAAACTCATATCATATTAAAAGCTTAAAACTAAGCTTTCACAAAAAAGACAAGGGAAGCATCTTTACATTTGATGGAAAAGCTACATTTTTGGGAAAAGAGCTAAGCATAAAAGGAAGCGGCACCGTGGACATAAACCAGGATTCTCTTGCAAATTCAAAAATATCTGGTATAGGTCTTATAGACAACACTATCCACATAGCTTTTGGAGGAGACCTCGTAAACCCTCAGATAGATATAAAATGATAGTTTTGGTGGCCCTTTTTTTCTCCTTAGCGGCTATATTCTACAGTCTTGAGGCTTTTGAAAGAGCAAAAACTTACTATATTTACACCCTAAGATTAGCCTTAAAACAAGAGCTTATCGACGAGGATAGCTTTTTGATACCAAAGCTCATACTAAAAGCCAAAAACACATACATTCAAAATCCATACAAACCTTATTATGAAGAAAAGCTTGAGAAAAATCATATACACATAAAAATTGTTGTAAAAGACGATGAGAACTTAAACATAAACAGCATAAAAGATAAAGATTATTATGAGGTCTTTCATAGGCTATCTGAGAACTTTTGCATGCCAAAAGACTTTGACAAATACATATATTATTGGATAAGCGGTAAAAACTTAGGCATAAAAGAAGAAAGCCTTTCATACCCACCCCCTTTTCAGAATATGGCATCAAAACAAGAACTAATATACGCCACGCCATACAACAACAGATTTTTATATCAAAACAACTGTCATAAAAAAACAAAAGGCATATGGTATGTCTTAGACACCAAAAATGAAGGTCTAAACATAAACACCGTAAAACTACCCATATTAAAAAGCCTAAACAAAGATATAACAGACGATATTGCAAGAGAAATTATAAACTATAGAAACGCCCACACCATAAAAAACCTTCAAGATCTTGTAAACATAAGGGGACTATCTTTAGACGATGTTTATAAAATAGAAAAACTCCTTTCCACCAGCTCTAAAACTCTTATCATACTACTAAAATCCAGTACACAAAAAGGCGGTGTAAAAGAAAACCTCACCACAAAGATATATTACTCCCCTATCCAAAACAAAATTCTTGGCATATCTTGGTATTAACATTATTGCTTAGTAGCTTCAGATACCAGCTTTTTCCAAAAGAGAAAGTATTGTTGTATTCATGATGCAGTGAACTTATACAAATACAATATCGGTGTTATAATATATGTTAAAGTTTTTATTAAAGTTTTTGGCTTTTAAGAGGAGTAATTTATGGAAACACAGCACAAAGACGATGCTTACGGTGTACTTAAAAATGCTAAAGTTATAGCGGTAGTGGGGTTTTCTGACAATCCCGATAGACCTTCTTACTACGTTACGGAAAGAGTGCTAAAAAAGCATATACACAAGATATACCCCATCAATCCAAAACTTGCAGGCCAAGAAGTAATGGGTCTCAAAGTGTATAAGTCTTTGGAGGAAATACCAGAGCCCATAGATATAGTAAATGTTTTCAGAAACCCAGCCCATGTAGAGCCTATCGTCCAAGAGGCTATAAAATTGGGAGCGAAGGCTGTGTGGCTTCAACCAGGGGCTGAAAATTACGAAGTCATAGAAAAATACAAAGACAAAATTAATTTTATCTATGAAGCTTGTATAGGAGTAGAGGCTGGATACTTATGATAGATTATGTTTTGAAGAAAATATTAGGTACAAAAAACGATAGGGAGATAAAAAAGATAAAAAAATGGGTGGACAAAATAAACGCCTTGGAAAAATCTTTAGATGAGTTATCAAACAAGGATATCGTACTAAAAGCCCAAGAGTTATATTTTAAAATAAATGAAGATGAAGTGCTAAAACAAGCCATTATCCAGGGGCAGATGGTAGACGATATAGTAGAAGCTTTTGCAATCGTAAGAGAAGCTGCCAAAAGAACGATGGGCCTAAGACATTTTGATGTGCAGCTAATAGGCGGTATCGTCCTTTATCAGGGTAAAATAGCCGAAATGAAAACAGGTGAGGGTAAAACCCTTGTGGCAGCAGCACCGGCATTTTTTACAGGCCTTACAGATATAGGCGTTCATGTGGTTACGGTAAACGATTACCTTGCCAAAAGAGATGCTGTTTGGATAGGTCCTATTTATAGATTTTTGGGCTTAGGAGTAGGTATCATCAATTCAGACAATATCAGCTATGTGGTAGATTGGCAAGACCCAGAAAAAACAATGGAAGCCATAGAAAAAGATATAAGAGTATGGCCAAAGGGAATGGTAGGGGATGCTATAGATTATTCTAAGATAAACGTTCATGCAAAAACTTCATACTTTACAAAAGCGGTACCTGTAGAAAGAAGAAAAGCTTATGAAGCTCATATAACATACGGTACCAACAACGAATTTGGATTTGATTATCTAAGGGATAACTTAGCCGTTTCAAAGGATGAGATAACTCAAATAAAAGGACATGGTTATGCCATAGTGGACGAGATTGATAGTATACTAATAGATGAAGCGAGAACACCTCTTATAATAGCTGGTCCATCAAATTTAGACAACAAAGTGGTTATGCAAGCCAACGAGTTTGTGAAAACGTTGGAACTGGATAAAGATTTTACTTTGGATGAGAAAACCAGAAATGCAATGCTAACAGAAGAAGGTATAGAAAAAGCAGAAAAATACTTTGGCATACACAATCTTTACGATATAAAGAATATAGATTTGGTGCATGCTATAAGTAAATCAGTTTTGGCACATCATCTTTACAAAAAAGACGTTCATTACATGGTAAAAGATGGTGAGATCTTGATAGTGGATGAGTTCACCGGAAGAGCACTACCCGGTAGGCGTTGGAGCGAAGGGCTTCATCAGGCTATAGAGGCCAAAGAAAGCGTTGAGATACAACAAGAAAACCAAACTCTTGCCACCACCGCTTTTCAAAACTACTTTAAACTTTACAAAAAACTTGCCGGTATGACTGGCACCGCCGAGACAGAGGCTCTTGAGTTTAAGGAAATATACGATTTAGACGTTGTAGTGATACCCACCAACAAACCAAACATAAGAAAAGATTTACCAGACTCCATCTTTAAAACTAAAAAAGAAAAATGGGATTACGTGGCTAACATAATAGAAGAAAACCATGCCAAAGGAAGACCCATACTGGTAGGTACCGTATCCATAGAAGACTCTGAGACCCTTTCTAAGCTTTTAGAAAAAAAGGGCATAAAGCACAACGTATTAAACGCCAAACAACACGAAAAAGAAGCGTGGGTGATAGCTCAAGCCGGAAGAAAAGGGGCTGTGACGATAGCTACCAACATGGCTGGTAGAGGTACCGATATACTACTTGGAGGTAACCCGGAGTTTTTGGCAAGAGAACTCCTAAAACAAAAAGGCATAGACGAAGATAAAGCCACAGAAGACCAGTGGAAACAAGCCTATGAAGAAGCCACAAAGATCACAAAACAAGAAAAAGAAGATGTTATAAAAGCTGGTGGGCTTCTTGTTATAGGTACAGAAAGGCATGAATCAAGAAGGGTAGACAATCAGCTAAGAGGTAGATCTGGAAGGCAAGGAGATCCTGGAGAAACGAGGTTTGTGTTGTCTTTGGAAGATGATCTTCTTAGAATATTTGGTGGTGATAGAATAAAAAAATTGATGGAGTTTATGAAAATCCCAGAGGGAGAACCCATAGAAAGCTCCATGGTATCAAAATCCTTAGAAGGGGCCCAAGAGAGGGTAGAACTTCAAAACTTTCAATCCCGTAAAAGACTTATAGAATACGACGAAGTTATAAACATCCAACGCTCTGTGGTTTACGACATAAGAAGATCTATTTTGTTTAAAGACGATATAAAAGATGAGATAAAAGAGTTTATAAGAGATGTAATACACACACAAGTTTTTACGCTTTTAAAAGACGACGAACCAGAACTATGGGAATTAGAGCCTTTGAAGGTATTTTTTAAAGAATGGATAGATTTGGAACTGCCTGAAAACTTCCAAGCAAAAGACAGAGAAGAGTTAGAAGAAGAACTATTCTTGCTTGTGATGGAAAAATACGCCCAAAAAGAACAAGAAATGGGCGAAGAAACCATGAGAGAAATAGAAAAAGTATTTACTCTAAATATCTTAGATAACCTTTGGAGAGAGCAACTTCACACCATAGACAAACTAAGAGAAGGAATCTACCTAAGAAGCTACGCCCAAAGAGATCCGCTGGTGGAGTTTAAAAAAGAAGCTTTTAGATTGTTTGAAGAGCTTATGCTAAACTTAAAAGTATCTGCCATCCAATCCATAATGAATGCCCAAGTGTCAAAAGAAGAGTTAGAACAACAAGAACAAAACATGTTTAACTTAGAAATAGACACATTAAACAAAAGTATGGCTATAAGTGAAGCTTTAGAAAATATATCCAAAGAATTTCAAGAGAAAAAACCAAAGTTTAGAACGCTAAAAGACCGGATGGAAGAGCGCAAGAAAAAATTGGAGAAAAGGGGGCAAACATGATAAAGTTTGGTACCGATGGTTGGAGAGCCGTAATAGGCTTTGAGTTTAGTCAAGACAACATTATAAGGGTGGCAAAAGCCCATGCGAAGGCCTTGAAACAAAAAGGGCTAAACACTGTAATAGTTGGCTATGATCATAGGTTTTTAGGAGAAAGGTTTGCCCTTTTGGTGGCAAAAGCCATGAAAAAAGAAGGTATAAAAGTAGATGTTGCAAATGAAGCCATAAGCACACCAAACATCTCTTTTGCAGTTAAATATATGGGTTATAATCAAGGGGTAATGATAACAGCCTCTCACAACCCTTATTACTACAGCGGTTATAAGATAAAAGAATCTTTTGGTGGTGCGGCTACGCCAGAGTTTATAAACAACGTTGAGGGGTTTATACCAACCATAAACGATCTTAGTTTGGACGAAAGTGATATAACAAGGGTGGATATAATCTCTACTTGCATACAAAAAACCATATCAAATATAAGCAAAGACCTTCTTATACAAAAAGAAATTGATATAGTGCACGATTCTATGTATGGACCTTCTTTTAAATACTATTTAGAAGCTTTTAAAGATAAGAAGATAAATACATTTTTTATAAGACATCACAAAGATGCGCTTTTTGGAGAAGGAGCACCAGAGCCTGTTGAAAAAAACTTGCAACTATTAAAAGACAAAGTCAAGACCACCAAAGCATACCTTGGTATAGCAAACGACGGAGATGGAGATAGGATAGCCTTAGTGGATGAAAAAGGAGATTTTGTAAACTCTCAGCTTGTCTATGTGCTTTTAATGATGCATATAATAAAAAATAAAGGTATCAGAAATGGTGCTGTGGTAAAAACAGTCTCCACCAGCTTTTTGGTGGATAGGATATGCAAGGATTTTGGTATAGAAGTAGAAGAAACACCTGTGGGCTTTAAGTATATAAATGAGATAGTGCTTAAAAAAGATGTGATATTTGGCGGGGAAGAATCAGGGGGCTATGGTTTTCCATTTTTCTTGCCGGAAAGAGATGGGTTTTTGTCAGGACTTTTCATAATAGAGATGCTTCTTTTGGAAGGCAAGACCTTATCAGAGATTATAAAAGATATCTTTAGCAAATACGGAGAAGCCTATTACAATAGGATAGACCTAAAAGTAGAAGAGCATACAAAAAGTAGACTTAAAGACTTGATTAAAAATCCACCAAACAAGCTTGAGGATCTTAGTATCAAACAAATAAATACAAAAGACGGACTTAAACTTATTTTTGAAGATGATTCTTGGGTGCTTTTTAGGGCCTCCGGCACAGAGCCCCTTATTAGAATATACGCTGAAGCCTCATCTAAAGAGTTTTTAAATACTTTGTTATCAAAAGCCCAAAAACTTATATCCTAATAAATGGAAAAAGAAAAAATTGTAATATTTATAGACGGGTCCAACGTATTTCATGGGCTTAGAAACGAGACTTTTAAAGTAGATTATCTAAAGCTTGTGGAGTTTTTGAAAAAAGATAGGTATTTGGTAAGGGCTTATTTTTACTCAGCTCTTCCAAGCGAAAGAGACGTAGACAAACAATCAAAAGAGGGCTTTAGCAAGCAAAAAAAATTTCTTGAAGACCTTTCTTTCATGGGTATAAAAGTAAAATTGGCAAGACTTAGAAAATTACCAGACGGCAATTTCTTAGAAAAAGAAGTTGATATAATGCTTGCTACAGATATGTTGTCCTTAGCTTACAAAAACGCCTACGACACATGCGTATTAGTAAGCGGAGACAGCGATTTTTCTTATACGGTGGAAGTTATCCAATCCCTTGGCAAAAGAGTGGAAAACGCCACCTTCAAAAAAACATCTTCTTACTCTCTGAGAAAACTCTGCGATGAGTTTTTGTATCTTGATGATCATCTTGACAAGTTCATCCTAAAACCAAAAGAACCCACCGTATGGGACAAAATTAAAAATGTTTTCAAAATAAACATTGTAAATTAAAATCTTGAAAATTTTATAAAATTGCATTATAATTAAGATATACTTTTTTTAAAGGAGGAGTAAGATGAAAAAGTTACTCATTATAGCAGCCGCAGGATTGGCTCTTGTTGCTTGTTCAAAGCAACAATCAGCAGAACAAAGCAGCGGTAGCCAAAACGCACCAGCAGCTACCCAAAACGCAGCACCACCACCACCAACACCAGCAACACCTGAAGCTGGTTCATCATCTGGTGCTTCAAGCTCATCAGCTCCAGCAGCTGGTTCAAGCAATGCTGGTTCATCATCTGGTGCTTCAAGCTCATCATCAGCTCCAGCAGCTGGTTCAAGCAGTTCTGGTTCATCAGCTCCAAGCCCAGCACCAGCACCATCTGGCTCAAAAGGTAAATAATTAACTTATACCCCCACAACGTTGTGGGGGCCTCCACACCAAATATAAAATCTGATATAATATTTAAATGCAGGAAAACGTAGTAATAGATACAAGTATATTTACAAATCCAAACATATACAAGGTTATATCTTTAGGACAACCCTTAGATGCTATAGAAGCGTTTATAGGCTTTTCTAATGAAAGCTGTAAAAACATATACATGCCAAGAACTGTATATATAGAGTTGTGCAAGATAGTAGACATTGAACCCGTCAAAGGAAAGTTTGAATCTGTTGTTAGGATAAAATCCCCAAACAGATACAACGTCAACATAAACTCCTCTATATTATTTGATTTTGTAGAGGATATACGCATAAGGATAAACAAAGGCCTTAGAATAGCTGAAGAGTTTACAAAAGACAAATCCCAAGATACAGCAAACGCCATAACAAAATTAAGAGAAAAGTATAAAGAAGCCCTAAGGCAGGGCACTTTGGATAGCAAAGAGGATGTGGATGTTATACTTCTTGCTTTGGAATTAAACGCTACTATACTGTCTGCAGATGAAGGTATAAACACATGGGCAGACAAGCTTGGTATAAGGACGGTAAATCCTATATATACACAAGAGTTTTTGGCTTGTAATAACAAAAGGAGGTCTTGATATGAAGCTCAAAAATCTTGCGATAGCTTTGTCTTTTTGGACACTTTTTTACAACGTATCACCGGCGATGGCTTCTTTTATACCATCAAAAGCCCCTATACAACAAACATCCGATAAAGCCCAGTACATAAACCAAATTCAAAAAGCTTTAGAGAACAAAATAGTAGCACAGAAGCTAAAAGAGTACGGCATGAGCCCCCAAGAGGTAAAAGAAAAGTTAAACTCTATGAGTCAAGAACAGCTTAGACTTTTAGCAAACGCCTCCCAAAAGCTAAACGCAGGTGGAGATGCCATTGGACTTGCCATAGTAGCACTTGTCATAGTGCTTTTGGTAGTGTTTATATTAAGACTTACCGGTAAAGAGGTGGTTATAAGATAAAACGGGTATTTTTCATAATAACCCTTTTTGTGGTTTTATCCTATGGGGGGCAGGTTTGCTCCCATCTCAGCGTAGCATTTATAAAACAAAAAAAAGAACATCTTTGTGGGCCTGTGGCAGTGCAAGAGGTGCTTATCTTTTACAAAGAAAAAATCCCGTTTGAGAGTGTAGTAAAAGATGTTTATACGCCCTCTATAGAAGGAAGCCTTATCACAGATATACAAGATTTTTTTGAGAAAAAAGGTTTTAAAACTAAGTATATAAGAAGCATAAACTCTATAAAACACCAAATAAAAAAATGTAGGCCTGTAATAGTACTTATAGATATGGGAGATTTTTTGGTAAGTATACCCCATTATGTGGTGATTACAGGTTTTAACCAAAAGGGATTTTTTATGAACGATGGATATAAAGAAAATAGGTTTATGAGTTTTAAGGATTTTAAGAAAAGGTTTGAAAGTATGGGAAGTGTTGCAATAGCAGCTTACAAATAATTTATATGCTAAAATATTTTATCTATGGAAGAGTTTAGACAAAAAAAGTTAGAAGAGCTTTTTAAAAGCCAAAAACACATTTACAAATACGAGTTTGATAGCCCTTACTTTATCCACGATATAAGAGAAAAATACGAAAAAGAACCAAGAAAAGATAAGGTTGTATTGAATGTTTTGATAAAAAGGGTTTCAAAAACAGAAGATGGGTTTGTGCTTAGGATAGCTTCAGAAAGTGGCGTTGAAATGCTTGCTTATACAAAAGAGGCTTTCGAGCCAAATAAAACCTACACTATAGAAGGTATGCTATCAAGGGTAGAAGAAAAATTGAGCCTAATAGATGCAAAACCCACAGAAGAAGCTCCCACCACAAGCATAGATGATATCAAAAAAGAGTACGATTTAGATCCAAACTTTGAAGAGATATCTATAGCTGGAAGGCTTATAGCTTTAAGAAGCATGGGCAAAGCCATCTTTGGTCATATACAAGATTTTACCGGTAGACTTCAAATATATCTAAAAAAAGATATACTTGGAGATGAGAAGTTTAAAGTTGTAGAAGATTATCTTGACATAGGGGATATCATAGGTCTAAAAGGAAAGCTTTTCAGAACGCATACCGGAGAGCTTACCGTAGAAGTTTTTGACATTGAGCTTTTAACAAAAGCCCTAAACAACATGCCGGAAAAATGGCATGGGATAAAAGATGTAGAGATAAAATACCGCCAAAGGTACTTAGACCTCATAGCCAACGAGCATTCTCGTCATGTATTTGCCCTAAGATCAAAGATTGTAAGAGCCCTTAGAGAATTTTTTGACAAAAACAAGTTTATGGAAGTAGAAACACCCATCTTACAGCCAATAGCCTCAGGGGCCACTGCAAGGCCTTTTGTTACATATCACAATTACCTTGAATCTGAGCTTTACCTTCGGATAGCACCAGAGCTTTATCTAAAAAAACTAATAGTAGGTGGTATACCAAGAGTATATGAGATTGGTAAAAACTTTAGAAACGAAGGGGTAGACACCACCCACAACCCAGAGTTTACGATGGTGGAGTTTTACGCCGCTTACTGGGATTATAAAAAGCTTATCAACTTTACTCAAGAGTTATTTGATTATCTTGCAGATATTACAGGTATTAAAAGCATAGAAACTAAAAACGGGATCATAAACCTAAAACCACCTTTCAGAGTAGCTAAGTTTTTTGAGCTTTTAGAAGAAAAAACATCAAAAGATAAAAGTTTTTTCCTACATCATGAAGAAGAACTAAAGAAGTTTGCCCATGAACTTGGTATACCAAAAGCTTATACTTTAACAAGACCAAAGCTTATAGAAAAAGTATTTGAATACACCATAGAAGACGAGCTAATCCAACCTACTTTCATCATAGATTTCCCGAAAATACTATCCCCTCTTGCCAAAACCCATAGAGAAGACGATGAGCTGGTAGAACGTTTTGAGCTTTATATCAACAAAAAAGAAATAGCAAACGCCTACTCAGAGTTAAACGACCCTGAAGATCAAGCCAAAAGATTTTTAGAGCAAAAGCTTCAAAAAGCCACCGGTGACGAAGAAGCCATGGAAACCGACGATGATTTTGTAGAAGCCCTTAGATATGGCATGCCACCCACCGCCGGCGAAGGTATAGGTATCGACAGGCTTGTAATGCTCTTTGCAAACGTAGACTCCATAAGGGATGTGATACTTTTCCCAGCCGCAAGAAGGATAGAGTGAGAAAGTTAGTAATTTAGAAATTTTTTTAAATCACCTTAAACAACACCCCAGAGGATAAACCAATAACATCTCCTTTTTTTATCCTTGTTTTCTCACTTATTTTTTTCTCATTTACATAAGTGCCGTTGCTGCTTCCAAGGTCTTCTATATACCATCCATCTTGTTCTTTGTAAAACTTTGCATGTGTTCTTGATACAGTATGATAATCTTTTAGATACTGAGAGCCTACATGATGTCTTCCTACTATATCACCAGAGTATACTTCTATTTTGAATTTCTCATGTTCTAATACAAGCTTTTCTTTTGTCTCTATAATGGTTTTAAACTCATCATCTTGGGATGGTTTGTCTTTTTGCTTATCTTCTTCTTCAACGATATTAGCATTTGATAGATCTGTCATGCAATTTATACACAAAAACTCCTCTTCTGGATTTTTAGTGCCGCAGTTTGGGCAGATTTTATATCTCACGCATTAACCTCCTTATATCTTCTTGGTATGGAATGCCTATTATGTAAATACCATTTTCTTTCTCAACGATTTGAAGTATTTTTTCTTTCTTTTTGCTCATCCAATCTTTATATATGTTTAAAAGATTGTTATTTAATACAAATATCCTTTGGTTTTGAGAACCTTTATAAATCAGATCGCTCTCAAGTCCATCAATAAACTCTCCATCTACAAGAACATCTATAAACTTAAGATGTTCTTTAAACTTTTCTTGTATAATCTCCATCCTATACCCAGTATAAACCAATATATCTGTAAATATATTTCTTATAGCTTTTAAAAGCTCAAAAAAAGCCTCTGGCTGATCAAAAGGCTCTCCTCCACTGATGGTTAGCCTGTTGCAATTGTAGCTTTTAAGTTTATCTCTCAATGTTTTTATATTCATTTCTTTTTTCTTATCAAAAGCCCACGTGTGTTTTGACATACAGCCTTTACATTTTATACTGCATCCTTGAGTCCAAAGCCCCACTCTCTCACCGGGTCCAAGCACATAAACAGGATGATAGATAAGGTTTACAAGTATGCCACGCTCCACAAGTATGCCACGGTCTACAAGTATGTCACGATTCACAAATATGCCATGATTTACAAGTGTCCTTGAAGCGTCCATCCTTCTTTTTCATCGTAGTATAGATTTTGTATGTTGACAGTGGCACCTTCTTCTGGAAATAAGCTAAATAAAAGCTTTGCAAGAGGATTCACAAAAAGCACCTCTAACTTGTTGCCTATACCTCTTCCGCCCATACTTAGATCTTTCACAACCTCTTTTAGTATAGTATCCTGAACACTTTCATCGATTACAAGCTTTACCTTCTTCTCTTCTTCTAACTTTAGCTTTATGTTGTTTAGCATCTTATCCATAATAGCTTTTGCGTTTTCAGGTCTTATAAAATCAAACACCACTATGTTTTCACCAACTCTATTTAGTATCTCTGGTCTTCCTATTTTAAACTTAAAATAATCGTATATTTGCTCAGTTAGTTTTTTGGCTATCTCGTCGTATTCCATATCTGGGGATATGCTTTGGACCTTTGTTCCATCTTCTAGCACAGAATAAACGCCCAAGTTTGAGGTAAATATTATTATACTTTCTGAAAAATACACCGTTTCACCTTTACTCGAGGTTAGCCTTCCATCGTCTAATATCTGCAAAAATATATCCAATATCCTTGGATGAGCTTTTTCTATCTCATCAAAAAGTATCACTGAAAAAGGATTTTGCTTAACTGCACCTGTTAGCTCTCCCCCTGTTTCATAACCCACATATCCTGGAGGGGCACCTATCAGCCTTTGGTTCGTATGCTCTTGGGAAAACTCAGACATATCAAACCTTATGTAGTTGTGCTCACTTCCAAATATGAGCTCTGCTAAGGCTTTTGCTAGCTCTGTTTTACCTACACCGGTGGGACCTGCAAAGAAAAGTACTCCTTTTGGTCTTGTGGAATACCTCGAATACTGAGCCCCAGACAAATTAAAGAAAGACCTTCTTAGAATATCGGCGGTGGTTCTAACAGCTTTCTCTTGTCCTATAACCCTTTTTCTTAGATATTCTTCTGCATTCATTAGCTTTTCTTTGTCTATCTTTGCCCAAGGGTTATCTGGAACACCTATTTTGTATCTTCTTATAGACTCTCCTATCTCCAAAGCGTCCAAATCCTCTCTTACAGCCAGCTGAACTATAGAAAGCATCTCTCTAGAATACATACCAGAGGTCATATCCACAAACGTTTTAACTACGCTTTCTTTTTTATCATCGCTAAGATCGTTCCATCCTTTTACCCTTGGTAAAACCGCCTGAGCCATGTATTTTCTTATATCAAAATCTGGTTTTGGTATAGATATAGTCTTAACCCTTGGATTTTCCAAAGTATACCAAACTGGTAAGTCGTTGTCTTTATCCACTATGAATAAAATCAGATTAAAACTTAAATTGGGCTGCGCTCCAGTGGGGCTTTGAGATAAAGATAGTTTAAAAAGTTTGTATATAAAATCTGGATAATCTTTGCTACAAGAGATTTCGTTCATCCTTGATGCAAAATTAAGTATTACAGCATTTTTATACTCTCTGCTGTTCATAAGCGTTTGGATGACATCAAAAGCATCTGATAGAGCTATCACCTTATCGTCGATGTTTAGTTTTGTGATCTCTTTATAGATCTCTTTTGTTCCACTTACTAGCTTAAAACCCTCCAGCGGCTCATATTCAACCACGAGCTTATAATCTGAATAATTGGTGAGTAGTTCTCCAAAATATTTTGAAGTATTATAAGGAATATACTTATTTTCAACGGGAAGAGGCATTATATCGTACACGTTGCCAAAGAATATAAACTGCGGATGCGTAGCATGAAACCTTAAAAGCTCTTTTGCAAATTTTGGTAGTTTTTCCATCTGAGATTTTTCCATATCAATCCTCCACCTTTAATATTATGAAACTAAAATTGTCCCTTTGTGGGGTTTCTGACATCTTGTCTAAAAGACTACAATCCTGCCCAGAAACCTCACGCTGATTTTGTTCTAACAATGCCTCTTTTATCTCTTCATTCTCCAGCTCATCCCATACCCCATCTGAGCAGATTAAAAATGTATCACCATCCAATATATCAATTTCATTTACATATATCTCGGTTATATGCTCTGATAGATCAGCCATTATAGCTGATGTAAGAATATTTCTTTTTGGATGGGTTCTTACTTGATCTTCATCTATAACCCCCTCCGATACAAGCCTTTCTACCATAGAATGGTCTTTGGTAAGTCTTATAAGCCTGTTGTTTATAAACCTATAAACCCTGCAATCTCCTACATTAAACACTTTTGCTTTGTCTTTTCTTATAACAATACCCGCTACTGCACATCCCATATTAAAAGCGCTTGGGTTTTCTTTCGCATACTTATCAAGCTCTTTTTTAGCTTTGTTTAAAACCTCTTCTATATTCTCATAAGCTTTGTCTTTATTGCTTCTTATACTCTCAAGCACAATCCTTGAGGCCACTTCACCCTTTTCATGTCCTCCCATACCATCTGCCACCACGAATAAAAATTCCTGCCCTTCTTGCTGCCCTTCTTTGCAATCATCTAAGGACTCTTCTGATATGATCTCATCCATCACAAGAAGGGCATCTTCGTTGTTTTTCCTAACTTTACCTACATTTGTGTAATAAGCGAACGATATTTTCATAAATCACCCCTATTTCTGTTTGTGCGCCTTTATTACTGTATTTTTTATAAATTTTTTTATCAGCTTACCAAATCCTATCAGATATAACAATCCTATAAGAAGCATCAAAACTGGACGAATAATTATACGCCAAAATACCAAAAATATCAGCAACAAAAATATTTCTACAACACTTATACTAACTAAAACCGTGATGATCCTAGATGTTAAACTAACACCACCAAATACATCTATAGATACTAATAAACCAAATAAAACACCTACAAATAAAACCACTCTCAATAAAAACTTTTTGACTAAATTTATGATATTTTTCTTAGAGTTAGCAATCCTTGATTCTTGAGTTCTGATAAATTCTTTAGGGTTTTGGTATCCTGCTTTTATTATCTTTTTAGTAAATTTAATGATTTTATCAATCTGACGTTTTGAGCCATTAAATTTGTTTCCAAAAAAATAACTTTTTAACGCTGAACTCCATTCATAGGCCTGACTAGCGTTAAAACCGTTTTTTTTCCACTTTAGAGCTTCATAAAAGCTAAATCCTTTAAATGCCCATTCTTTGGCTTCAAGAGGTCTAAACAAAGCCTCTTTCCAAACTTTTGCCAGCTTTGGATCTTGAAAGCCGTTGCTTGCCCACTCTTTGGCTTCTTCTACGGAAAATCCTTTTTCTATCCAATCTTTAACATATTCTGGTCCAATTTTTGCTTTTTCCCATTTTATAGCCACTTCAAAATCAAATCCTTCTTTTATCCACATTTTAGCATTTTTAGGAGATACACTTTGTTGTTGCCATTTTACTGCATTTTCAACGTTAAAACCCTCATACAACCACTCTCTGGCTGTAGTAGGGTTAAATCCGGCACTTTTCCATTTTGAAGCCTCAAAAGGGTCAAATCCAAAATTTTGCCATTCTTTAGCTCTATCTACACTAAAGCCTAATTTTTTCCAGTTTTTAGCTTCATTTAATGTAAATCCATTTAATAGCCATCTATAAGCTTCTTCTAAGCTAAAAAAGCTTTCTTTCCAGTTTTTGGCCTCTTTAAATAGTCTATTGATGATATTTTTATCGTTTTTAGGTTTGTTAGAGGAATCTATAAATCTGTATACTTCATCGATTATCTCTGGATTTTCTATAGCATAATCTTTTAACGGCATCATATCAAAAGCGCTAAAACCTTTACTTTTTACACTGCTGGCTTGTCTTATGCTAAACCCCAAATCTTCAAAGATCAGAGCCTCTTCTGGTTCAAAACCTGATTCATACCATTTTTTAGCTAAGTCTCCACTTTTCCATCCAACTTGTACCCATCTTCTTGCGTCGTTGTATCCAAAACCAGCATCTATAAAAGATTTCGTTTCAGAAGGTGATAACCCAAGCTTTCTCCAATTTGAGTCTGGTGGTATATTGTACTTTTGCCATTCTTTTTCTACTTCATCATCTGATTTTTCAGCCTCTTCATAGTAGAAGTTTATATTGGTATCTCCACTTAACCATCTTTTGACCTCTTCATATCCCCATCTTTTCTTGTAATCTCTTGTCAATAAGC
>Ga0080003_1000580_pt1 | contig 23398 bp, 25 predicted proteins | sample JossMetagenome_FD_69206 | JGI IMG/M metagenome (GOLD analysis project Ga0080003, IMG submission 69206) | Hot spring microbial communities from Joseph's Coat, Yellowstone National Park, USA - JC2_E (SPADES assembly) (version 2) | ecosystem: Environmental > Aquatic > Thermal springs > Hot (42-90C)...
CTCCAAGAAAGGAACCTGCTTCTTTTATGATATACAATGGAATTTTTAGTTTGCAGCATCGCGGGCAAGATGGTGCCGGAATAGCCACTATCGACAATAATAAAGTTAATATTAAAAAAGGTGCACAGCTAGTAAGCAGAGTTTTCGAAAATTATGATTTAAATGAGCTAAAGGGCAATATAGGGGTTGGAAGCGTCAGATATCCAACAATTGGTCATTCTACAGATAAAGATGCACAACCTTTTTTTGTTGAAGGTATCAGAAATGGAATCACACTTGCACACAACGGAAACTTAGTAAATTATAAAGAGATTAGAAAGGAATTGATTGATAGTGGTATAGAACTAGAATCAGATGGAGATGCAGAAATAATGCTTAAGGTTTTAATTCAGGAATTAGAGAAAACAAGCAGTATATTTGATGCTGTTAATAGATTGATGAAAAGAGTTGAAGGTGCATATTCTGATGTTGTTGCAACAGGAAATGGCGAATTAATAGCTTTTAGAGATCCACATGCAATAAGGCCTCTCGCATTTGCGATTGATGAAGAAAATGGAATAGCAGCATTTGCTTCTGAAAGTGTTGCATTTGACATCAATAAATTAAAGAAAAGGGAGGATTTAAAACCAGGTGAAGTTGTTATTGTTAAAGTGGATTCAAACAGATTTAATATAGAAAGAAAGATTGTTAATAATGAAGGAAGAAAACACTGCTTCTTTGAATATGTTTATTTTTCGAGACCAGATTCATATCTAGATGCAGGTTCTGTTTATAATATTAGATTTCAACTTGGAAAGAAGCTGGCGTTAATAAAACCAGTTAAAGCAGATTTTATAGTTCCAGTACCTGATACTGCCAGACCCGCTGCAGATGGTTATTCAAAAATTAGCGGCATACCTGTTGCAGAGGGGCTTATAAAAAATAGATATATATCAAGAACTTTTATAATGCCAACACAGGAAAAGAGAAATGATGGTGTACATTTAAAATTCAATTTGAATAGAGAAATAATAAATGGCAAAAGCATTATATTGATTGATGACAGTATAGTAAGAGGAACAACATTAAGAGAAATAATAAAATTCCTAAAGGATGGAGGTGCAAGAGAAGTACATGTAAGAATTACTGCTCCACCAATCATGGCGCCTTGTTTTTATGGAATTGATATGTCAAACCACGGCCAGCTTATTGCATATAGACATAAGGGAGATATAGAAAAGATAAGAGAGGAAATAGGTGCCACCTCTTTAGCATATTTAACAATAGAGGGGCTTGTAAACGCTATAGGTCTTAATGAGAATGAGTTATGCCTTGCATGTCTGAATGAAAAGTACCCCACACCTATGGCCCAGAAGATAGCAGATCTCAATAAAGGTAGAAACGAGGATGGAAGATACTACGAAAAATAATACATATTATTCTTTTTTATTCTTTTTCTATAATTGAGCTTAAATTAAGCTCAAATGCTGCTATAGGATACCTAAAACCAAAATTTTCGAGAACTACTGGTGAAATTTCACCTATTAATCCAATATTTCTTTTTACACCATTCATATCTATTATTATATTGCCAACCCTTCCCTCAATAAAGCTTCCATGATTGCATTCTTCTATTTTGTATTTTATATTCAAAGCTTTAAGGACTGTATCAGCAACCTGCTTGATATCCGTAAATGTGACTTTCTGATTCATTATTGCGGCAACAAGCTTTGAAACATTTTTATAGCCTGTTTCTGTCCTCTCATCAACCGCACAGCTGTCGTTAAGCTCGAACATCTTTATAGGAATTCCAAAACCTTCATTAGCTTTTATAGCCCTCAAAAGCTCTGGGAGGATCCACGTTCTAACCGCATCTATCTCGCCAGCTTTAGAGTTTGGAATTTTTATCCATTCTTTGTCATCAATATTCATATATTCATATTGGTACTTTCTATTTGTTAATGAAACAGTAACCGCTTCTGAGAAATTCATTCCAATAAACAAATCCCTGATGAAGCGTATAACTTTTGTTTTTGGAAGGAAACCCGCCGCGGTGGCTAATTTTGGCAACTCCGGTTCAAAATTGTTAAATTTGTATGCACGTGCAATATCATCAACAATATCTATAGGATGGAGTACATCAGCCCTATAATAAGGAACAAAAACCTCAATGTGATCCTTATTTTCATTACTTACTTTATAATCCATTCTTTTTAGTAATCTTTTTAGCTCGGATTTTTTAAACTGCACACCGAGCACTTTGCTTATATAGTCATAACCTACAGAAACCCTCCTTTCTGATAAATTAGGTGTAACCTCTACATGATTCTTATAATCCACTTTGACTGAATAGATATCTGAACCTATTTCATCAAACATCTTTACTAAAATATTAGTAAGCTGGTCAACCCTTGATTTTATTATACCTGTGATCTCTACAAATATCTCAGATGTACCTTCTTCAACCTTTCCTATATCTGCAGAATTTATTATTGGAGGCATTGATAATATATTATTATTGCTGTCAAGCAATACTGGATATTTATCCTTGTTCTTTAATAATGGTGCATATTTAATACCAGTATCATGCTTTTCAAGTATTTCAACAGCATTCATTATACGTTCGGCATTCAATGGTTTGAAATTTATATCATTTGGTATTTTTGCGATATAATAGATTGGTGTTTTTATCTTTTTTAGAGGATATATACCTATAGCTGCAACCTTTCTATTTCTACAAAATGTCTCATGCAGTTTTTCCTGCACATTTATTATATCTTTTAATAGGAAGCTATCAATCTTTATATTTTTTACAACGAATGCAGATATAAAAGGCCTTACTGAATCTACACTTTTATCAACATATATATTAACTCCAGAATCTTTTATGCTAATGCTCTTCTTATTTTTATTAATATCTTTATAATTTCTCAATGCACCTGCAAGAGTGAAGCTTGATAATAAATCAGGTCTGTCTGCAGTTATATCAATATATAGATCATTATTTTCATAGCTATCAAGCTCCATACCAAAATCAAAGAGATCAGAAGCTAGCTCATCGATAGTGAATTTTGTACCAATAAGCTTTTCGAGTTTTTGTTTATCTGTTTTTAATATTGTCATAAATATCACATATTATAGCTCTTTGTATGGATAGGAATTTATGAATTCTAACTTGCATTCGTTTCCGAATATCTCCCTTATATCATGAACATCGTAGAGTATCATTGCAAGACGCTCTAGAGCCAAGCCCCAACCGAGAACCGGAACATTGACGTTATAGGGTCTGAGCGCTTCAGGTCTGAATATGCCGCTGTTAGCAATTTCCAACCATTTTTTAAAGTGCTGGTGATAATAGAATACCTCCATACTCGGCTCTGTGTAGGGATTATAAGTTGGTTTGAACTTCAGGTTTTTGATCCCAAGCAGATTGTAAAATTCTTTCATGTAGCCCATCAAGCTTCGTAGATTTAATCCATCTCCTAATACAACACCTTCTATCTGATGAAACTCTGCTAGGTGTGTTTTATCCAGATTCTCATTTCTAAATACCCTTCCTATATAGAAAAACTTTGATGGATTATTAATCCCTTTATAGAGATTTCTAAAGGTTGTTGATGTTGTATGAGTCCTCATAAGAAGCGATTTTGCCACTTCAGGATCCCATTCATATTGATAGCCTAGAGAACCCGTATCAGCGCCATTCTCCTGAACCATCTTTACCTTTTTAACCAACGCCTCTTCAGGAAGCTTTCCCTTTTTATTTAAATAGAATGTATCCTGGACATCACGTGCTGGATGATCCTGTGGAATAAACATGCTGTCCATAACCCAAAAAGCGGTTTCAATCCAAGGCCCCTCTGTTTCTTCAAAACCCATTGCAATAAACGCATCCATAACCATATTCATTACATAAATAAGGGGATGCTTTCTACCAATAGACAGTGGTGGTACCGGCGCATTAATATCATACCTTTTGAATTTTCTACCTTTCCATAAACCGCTTTTTAATATATCAGAAGAAAGGAGTTCAATTGTATCTTCTGGCTCCTCATTTTTTATAATCTCAAATATCTTCAAACCAAAATCGGTTATCTCAACTATATACTCTTCATCAATACTTTTCTCAACAAGCCTTCCAAGAACGGGCTTTATCCTTTCTTCATCAACACCTCTTCCCTTCTTTACCTCTTCAATAATTTCCTCTATTGATTTTATTTTTCTATCATCACTGCTCAACAAAACCAGATGTAGAGTATCTTTCTTCTCTACATCAATAATGGAGAGCTTCTTTAATGCCCCAATTGCTATATTTAATTCATTGCCTTTTATTATACTTTCAACATCTTTGATGCTTGCATTATTATGCTGTTTAAGATATTCAAACAGCTTTCTTTCAGGAAGCTTGTTTATCAAGGCATCCTCTCCAAGCTTCGTAAGTATATACTTTTCAATCTTCTTTTTTGTTATTTTTACTATCGATTTATTTTCAAGCCAGAGCGCATTTCTCGATACACGTGCATACTCCCATTTAAGCGAGTCTTCTAAAATTTTGAAGCTGGCGCTCTTGAACTTTGCAAGCTCTATCAAAAAGGTTCTTTCATCTTTCGATAGCATTTCTGTAGTGTTTCTTAGATTAGCATCAACCATAAAACCAACTTAGGAAGATCTAAATTTTTTTATATTTTTTATATTTTTTTATTTATGTTTTTTATATTTTTATTATATTTTTATTTGCTTAATATAAATATAATTTAATACTGATATATTTATGATATGTTTATTTTTTTACTTAATGTTTATTTTATAACTATTCTTTAACAAGATTTTTAGAGCTTGTGCTTGCTCCCTTTATCAGCGTGTTGAATTTTTAAAATCCTTCGTTTTGAATATAAATTTAATCCACACATCAGGGGTTGCCTTCTCTCTTTCGATGATATAATTAGGAACATCGAAATGGTGTCTATATGATATAGATATAAATTTCAACACCCTACTAATTTATAAATATATATAATTATTATTTTTATAAACATATATAATTATTATTTTAATTTGTACATTGTAAATTGATTGCTTTCGTAACCTGTATTATGAGTGAGTTTCCAAAAAGTAATGTTAAAAATGTGATTTTATGGCAAATTATGCAACATTGTTCGGTTTCGGCCTTTTTGACCCCTCAATGATGAAATACAGAGAATACCTTGAGAGGTTTCTAGCCTTTACTAACTTAACTTCGCCACATCAGTAAAGCCTAAAAGGCAGTATTACTAAACTTATTTTGATTTATATGAAAAACAACATAACACTGCCTTTAGGCAGTATATCCTTCTTAGACAAAATATAAAAAGATATCAGTTTCGTATCAAGCATTTTTGAAAATACTGGAGGTAAGTCAAAAAATTTTATAGGTTTTATAAAACTCTTTATTTCAAATAGAATAGAAAATATAGTATCAGTTTATCTCAAAATTTTCTCTTCTCAAGGAATGAACACGAATGGTGCGACAATGGTTGAAAAGAACCTTGAAACAATGAGGAACCCCAAATTTATTCTTGGAAGGATGTCAGTTATTGTAATTATTTATAATATGCAACAACCGCCAGAGGTGCCTTTTCTACCGTATCATTTTTTGCTTTTACTATTTTCACCTTCCTATTATAATATGCAAGCTCGATTGGAACCCTCTTTTTTATAGCGTTGATAAAGTAGGCTCCATTTTTTGTTAAACCTCCACCAATAATTATAGCTTCAGGATCAACAATGTTTATTATATTTGCAATACCTACTGCTATGTCTTCTACTGCTTTATCTATAATTATCTTTGCATAAGCATCATTCTTTTTTAATGCATCAAACACCTCTTTTCCCTCTATTCTTTTTTTGTTCTCCTTATTCAATATACTCTCTTTTGTTAGATTCATCATTGCATTTTTTGCAATCGCTCTCCCAGATGCGATCGCTTCTAGACACCCATACCTTCCGCAACCGCATTTTGGTCCATTCTCCTCTATTACCATATGCCCAAACTCGCCAGCAAATCCGTTGTAGCCTCTATAAAGTTTCCCATTAATGAATATTGCGCCACCTATACCTGTGCCTATTGTAAAGTATACAAAATCTGAATAATACCTTCCAGCACCGTAAAGCCTTTCTGCTAGTGCTTGCGCTTTTGCATCATTGTCGACAAAAATTTTTTCTTTGAATCTCTTCCTTAATTCTCTAATTAAATTTTTGTGATTCCAGCCTTGAAGATTCGGAGCGTGCATAATATTTCCAGATTTATCAATCGCAGCAGGAAACGTAACGCTTATGTAATCTGGCTTAAATTTTTCTGAGAACTTTTTGTAAAAATACTCAATCTGATCAAGCAATAGATTGCTTCTTTTATTGCTGGTTTTTGTATATTCTTTTAGGTATACATTGCCTTTTATATCTCCAACTAGAGCTATCAGTTTGGTTGCGCCCACTTCAAATCCAAATATCTTTTTATCGTCCATATTGAAATATAAAAATATATCTTTTTATGTTTTGCCATTAGATTGTATAATGTAAGGTGATTCTTATGAGGTTTGAAGTTACTATTAGCCTTAAAAAAGGAATCTTTGACGCAGAGGGGTATAACACTTTGAAAACCCTTAATATGCTTAATATAAAGGTAAATAATATAACTACTGCAAAGGTTTTTAGGTTTGATATTGACTCTAAAAATGAAAAAGAAGGATATGATATAGTTAAAAGAGCTGTTGATTCTTTGCTTGTAAATCCGGTTCTTCATGATTATACTATAAGGAAGGTTGTTGAACCAACAAAGGTTAAACTAAGGAAGGCATGATTACTCTTTAAAAATTTTAATGCTTTCAATATTGTGCCACCTGTGGATATTATATCATCTATTAAAAGCACCCTTTTCCCTTTGACAGATACATTGTTGAGGTCCATAATAACTTCATAACCGCTTACTTTTTTTATTTAAGGGATGAATGCAAAACGAAAGGTTTAAATTGTATATTGAAGATATAAAATTATGGAGCTAACTGTGCCTGATAATCGTGGAGAAATAGAAATTGCAATAATTAATGATATACTTGGCTTCGCAGAGTATAATTCTCAAGATAAAGAGCTACAAGAAGCGGTAAAAGTATATTTTGGAGATAATTATAATTACGCAAAATCTATTTATGATGAATTTAAAAGGCATGGGCATGTAGAAATAGAGAGGCATTTTATAGATGAATATACCTTTGCAAAAATGAAAAGCATAAGCACTGAAATAGTAGAAGCATATAATAAATACAAGGAAAAGATCGAAGATGAAGTTAATAAGTTATTTGGAATAGACTTGCCAAAGAGATTAGATTTTGTAACAATTCTGATCCCAAAGCCAGAATCCCCTTCCGGTGCTCGCTACCTTTCAGGTGGTGGATATTTGGAAGATATGAAGGTAATAGCTCTTAGAATTTATAATGATATTGATTTAGAGAAAGAAATGTCTAAAATTATTGATGTTTTGATCCACGAGATTCTTCATGCAGCGTTCGATAACTCAGAGATTAAAAATAAGCCTTCACATGACCAAGAGGAAGCTCTGCTTAGGTATTTTACACCTAGAGGTATAATTAGCCTTCTTACAGGTTTAATAAAAACCTTTGATTTAGACGAACTTTATAAAAATGAACTCAAGAGTATACATAATTCTGATTATTTATCTGAATTTAGGAAGCTCTTTCCATACATAAAGGATTATTATGCACAGCTTAGCTATGGCAAGCAAAACATATTAGATTACCTAACAGATAAAATAAACTTTGATAATAAAAATAAAATACATTAGTGACTTTTTCAAAAGTAGTATACGAATCTGTCTATAAAAGTTGTTTTGTCTTATTTAACTTTATCAGATGTTTATTAGTCTTAAAAGTACATATCTTTTTTTAACAGAGTTTAACTCCATAGATATACGCCCGAAGCAGGAATCGGACCTGCGACCTACTGGTTAACAGCCAGTCGCTCTACCTCTGAGCTATTCGGGCTTAAAAAAAGAAAAGCCTTCTTTAAGATCTACTATTCTTAAATATAGAAATGATGTATCCCCAACCTTATCTGTCTGCTCTACTATATCGTTTGTATAATCATATTTAATGAATCCTTTCTTTAAATCTTCAGCTTTTAGATCTTTTAACTCTGAATAATAAAGGATATTACTGTCATCACTCCCAAGCAAAGATAATGCAACAATAAAGTATTTATTATTTTCCTTTAGCCTGTAGACTTTGCCGAGCGTGTCGGCATCTATTGATTTTGCAATGAGTGCTTTAATTAGAGAATTTGAATCTTCTATTTTCACTGATAAAATAGGTGGTATCTTTTTCTCCTTAAATATATTCCTTGAAAGTTCAACAATAGTTATGTATTGAACATTATTTGAATTCTTTTCTATAGAAGATGATAAGCCAACGACCTCATCTGAAATTGCATCTGCAGACTTGTAGTATATATATTTACTTTGATCATTTGGATCTAAATCAAAAAAGAATACTAAGCGCACATTATGCACTTTAGAACCTAAAACAAATAGCCTTCGTTTACTTTTATCTCTAAGCGCAAGGATTGGTTTAGGTGCACTTGTATAGAACTGTATTGATTTAACTAAATCTTCAAGCGTATATAATGGAACAAAGCATGCTGGAATTAAATTATCATTATTGATTTTTGTTTCCTTTTTCAAATCTACCACCTTCAATTAAAGAATTTTCCAATGATGTTCATAACTGCATATACTGGTGCATAAATAATAGGAAAAGTTAAAGCACCTTCTCCAAGTGCATTATAATCATTCAATAAAGAAGCCTTAACATCAATTACAGCACTTTCCTCTTTATGTATCAATGGGCTTGATGATGAAGCAACAGATATAGATGCAGAATATACACCTGGCTCATCTACATATACAGGATATTTAAATACTTTTGTAGTATGGTGCAATGCTATAACTGTAAGAGTATTATTCCAAGCGGGTAAGCCTGAAGCGGTAATTATAAATGGATTATCAGAAACACCAGTATTGTTTATTGAAACATAAATAGGTACTGGCTGTGATGGACCAGTATTAAGTTGGGTGGGATATATATTCAACTTGAAAACATCAGGAGTTACATTAATAGATGCGTGAAAGATCACATTTCCAAGTTTTGAATAATTTCCAATATTGATCGCTTCAAAAGTAAAATTATAGGTTCCGTTTTTAGCATTTCCGGGAACTGATATTTCAATAGAAATATTAGCCCTATTTAATGGTGAGTTTGCAAAAAGCCAACCTTCAGGAGCTTTTTCCACTAAAAGCTCGTTCCAGCCTCTTTGAATAATGAGGCCTGCTGAATTCTTAACACTTGAATTAATTGTTATAAAGAATGTTTGACCTGGACCAACTTTACCAAGCATAACATTCCCGTTGTTTGGTATAGTCATATTAAACGGCTCAATCATATTTACATAATAAGCATTAGCGAATGATGAGAATAAAATAATAGGCAGTAATAGCGCAGAAAAATACAATATTTTATTCATCAGATCACGATATGTAAATTAACTTAATTATATTAATTATAAAATTTATAAATATACTAGTATGTTATATTTTATATTCTTATTTAATATTTAATTGTTGATTGTAAGTGTTATTGTCTTATTTACTTTATTAATTAACTATAAGAATATTTTTATTCTTTTGTATTTTTAGGTTTCTATGCCTTTATATTATAATATTTTAAACCTCTGATGACCCTTATAACTATAACTCTATAGATTCTAAAGATAATATTGTTTGGAATATTTAACTACCTTTATTATATTCAGCTCGTACTTGTCGAAAACTGGATTACCTTTTCCACAGTATAATAGCCCTTCGGCATGCCACTAGAGGTATAATTTATCCATACAAAGCCGGTAAATGTTGTACCTGGATTTTGAGTTGCAATACCCCCTCCATTATAGCAGTATACCTGGATGACTGCTGAAGAATCACTATACATTATAATACCATTGGCAAGCATATTGTTTGGGTAATAGCTTGGAGCTTGATTATAACCTAATAAATATATATTTCCATATTGTGGTGCATAGTTTGTTGCGTTGATTCCGCTGGAGCATGCCACCGCGGTTATATTTATAGTGCTTCCAATAGCTTGGGAAAAAGAAAGGGTAAGAAGGCCGTTAGAAGAATAAAGCACATCACCACATGAAAAATCAGGTGATGCGGTGCAACCCTGCGGCGTTATGTTTACACCAAGTATATTTATTTTTGCTATAACCGCTATAATTAAAACTATTATTGCCAGCGCTATGCTGTATGCTATCATGAAGTCTACTGCTGATTGAGATTTTGAATTTTTCATAAAATCTATATATAGAATTATAAAAATTATTTATAAGTGTTAATAAAAATGTTAATAATCCATATCAACTGCTGAATAAATGAAAGACAAAACAATAAAAAATATAAATAAAAAATATAAAAAATGATATAAGTAAAATAATATTAATATATAAATAATTAATCACTGGCCGTTGCTCTTCTTCCCTACGCGCATCTTCACTCCTTCTGAGTCCCTTGTTATAATAATATCAAAATCCTCTTTGCCAAAAATCTTCTGAAGCTCATCATATGTATATGAACCAATATCATTTGTTGATATACCTTTGTTTTTAAGAACTTCATTTCTTCTTTCTTTCAGTTTTTCCTTTTCAGATATTGTAAATATTAATGATAGTTTTGGCACTTCTTCTGTTTCAAATAAAGAGTCTATATTAAGATCGATTTGTTTATATCCTGCATCCTGAATCAGAAATGGAAGCACAGCATTAAATTCACTCTGTACTTCTCGTACAACCTTATCAACATTATCACGCATTCCGGTAATGACAAATTCATCACTATTTAAAAATCCAACAAAAACATTTGGCGCATTCTGTTTGATTGCATCCTGCAAAAGCTGTGAAACAAGCCTTAAGATTGTGACGGCATAATGCTCTCCTATTCTAGATGCATATTCTCCAAGCCCGTCTATCTTAAGTGTTCCGATTGTATAGGTTTCGCCCTCTTTTATACTGTGCTCAACCTCATTTGAGATTCTTTCTTCATCAGGAAGATCTATAAGCGGGTCAAAGCGTTTGCCTTTTTTCTCTAGGAATAGCGTTACTAGAGTTCTAAGCTCGCTAGGATCAAAAGGCTTCTTTATATAGTAATCAGCACCATATTTAATCCCTTTGAACCTATTGCTTGTTGGATCCATTGCACTTACAAGTATGACTATTGTATTTTTGATTTGAGGATCTGACTTGACTGTTTGGCATATATCAAGCCCATCCTTGTTTGGAAGCATTAAATCGAGTATAACCAATTCCGGCTTCTTGGATCTTATTGCTTCTATCGCCTCGCCTCCATCATATATCTGTGTAATATCATAATTTTTTCCTATTGAAATAGCCATCAACTTGTTTATATTTTTATCATCCTCTACTATAATTACCTTTTTGAGATGGCTTGGCTGCTGTAACATATAATAGGTTAATATACCTCCGTTGCTTCTTGATGCAATAACCCTATCCTTTTCCAGATTTGAAAGAATATCTTTAAGGGACACTTCACTTATTCCCCTACTAAATGCAATATCCCTTAAATCATTAAATGATATTTGCTGCTTCTCATTCAGTATACTCAACAGATCATTCTTAAATATCTGCTCCTCTCCAGTCATAAGAACACCTAAGTATAACTATACTACAAAAAAATATAATCCTTTGCAAAATTTTTATATAATTTTAGTATATATTTTAGTATATATTTTATAATATTTAATTTAGGGAAGGAAAAAATAGAAAATATAAAACATAAGATAAATAGAAAATAAATAAAAAAGAAAAAGGTGCTGGTATAAGATAATATTTTAAATTCTTGTATTTAATATTATTCAATATTATAAATATAAAAGGGATTTCTATGGAGGTTATAAATACTAAAAATAGCAAACAGAAAAAAGCTAACGCAAAAATGAATAATAAAAAAATGTTAAGGTATTTGGCATATATAATAATCTTTTTGATAATTATATTAATCGCTTATTCTATAATCAGCGCTGTTATGAGTTACGCAAATATTCAAGAAATAAATCACTCAACAGCGCTTATTCTATCGAGTGCACCAGCTTTAATATCATTAAATGGAAATGAATATTTGATACAGTTTATATCCTACTCAAATTATACCTCAGTAGGAACTTTTGCTATAACAAAGCTTCCGATATTTGTAAATCCATCAATGCTTGTTAAAGTTCCATTAGACAACTTTACTGATGTTAATTTAAGTAGCAAATATGCAGATTTAAGGATTGATCTAAAAAATATAAGCTCAAGTAGTGTTGGCCTTTTGTTAACGCCGATACCTATAAACCTTACAGAAACACCAACAAGCTTGAGGATTTCATTTATAAACAATACACTAGGAACTGCAGAAACTGCAACTTCAAAACCAACAAGCACGCCAAGCTCTAATGTGCCTCTTGTCACAAATACACCGACAACCACAAAATCGAGCAGCAATAGCACTACAACGCCAAGCTCGAGCTCGGGATCCTCAAGCACTTCAAGCAGCCAGAGCAACACAGCCAAATTAAAGCTTGTTAAAAGCATCTTGACAAAAAGTGTTTATTATCCGATAATGCTCAACTATACTACAATGTATGCAGATGAGGTAAACTGCACGCCAGCAATGTACAATAAAACATACTACAATGTATATGGAATATCACCTTCTGGAGGAGATACATATGCAAACATAACAAGCGTGGTTCCATACAAGCTTACACTCAATATTACAAACTCAACTCCAGAGCTTTATACCGCAACCTATGTAACCTATTCAAGAAATTCCAGCTTTAGCGGAAATGCAATAACGATAGGGATTGATTTGAGCACAAACTCGATAACATCAACGTCCTTAGAAGGGGCTTATTATGGAATGAATGCAACCACACTTGAAGGAGGGTATTTAAAAGCAAATAGGGTAGGCGTTTGCGGTGCATTAATATGCTCAACATCAAAAGGATGTTGAGGTTTTTCTTTTTATTTTATTTTTAATTAGAATCTTTTATTTTTTATTTTGCTGTTTATTCCACTGTTGCTTCTACTCTAAGTTTCAGATTAATCTTAGCATGTTGAATTTTTAAAAACCTTTGTTTTGAATATAAATTTAATCCATAAAAGCAAGGGTTGCCTTCTCTCTTTCGATGATATAATTAGGAACATTGAAAAAGGTGTTTCCATAATATAGATATAAATTTCAACAACCCAAGTTTTTCTTTATTAGATATCTTTAAAAGGATTTTATCATAATGATTAAATAGTGATTAAATATGAAAAGTTTATCAGTATCTTATTCAAACATACATTCAGGAGAAAAAGCGTTTAGGGGAATTGTTCTTGTTATAGATCCGCAGATAGGATGGTTGAATAGGTACACAGAACCCACAATAAACCGCCTGCACTCCTTTTTATTAGAAGATGGAATCTTAAACAAGACCATAATTACATTATTTAACAATAACGAAAAATCTAATTTTAGAAGGCTTTTGAGCTGGTGGAAAGGATTCACAGTAAAGGATGATACAGAAATTATTCCAGGCTTCAAATTTTCAAACGTACCTGTTTTTAAGATAAATACTTATGGAATGCCAGAAAGATTCTGGAGAAAATTAGAACTTATGAATATAAATAATATTCTTATAACAGGTTTTGAAACTGATGCCTCTGTAATAAAGACAGCAATGGATGCATTTGACAGGGGCATATCCACATGGATTGTTGAAAGCCTTGTAGCCAGCACGTATGGGAAAAAGGGCCAGGAAGCTGGAATAACAGTTGCAAAAAAAGTTCTAGGCAGGGATCACATTCTCAAGACTCCAGACATGCTTAGCAAGGACTGGTTCGCTTAAAGATAAAAGTGACAAGAAAGAGACTATGAACCTTTTCTGTTAAAATAGAAGCTGAAAAGAAGAAGTATAACACAATATGAAAGGATAAATAACATAAGCAACGCAGGGCAAATCCATTGTTTGAAGTGGTAAAAGGGCAGATTGGAGCATGGGGAAGGGTTAAAGGCTATCTGCACAGGTAAACACAAGTTGTTATACAATTAGGAACATTGAAAAAGGTGTTTCATGATACAGATATAAATTTCAACAACCTGATTAATCTATAAAAAGTATTAATTAATAATAGTAAATAATAATAATATTAAATAATCCTAATTGTAGACAAAAGAGATAAAAAAGATAAAGGATCTTTTATTTTTTATTTTGATTATCTGAATCTTTTTTAAGTTTCTCTTCAAGAAACTGCTTTCCCAGCATCGCTCTGTTTTTAAGTTTATTGTTTATCTCTTCGACTTCTTCTGGTTTTAATACTTTCTCCAAAATAAGCTTTGAATAATCCAATGATATCTGTGAAATATCCATAAGCATTGATTGAAGCTGGTTTACCTTGAAGAGCATTTCTTTGTCTGGTTTTAAGATTTCAACACCGGCTGGTGCATATTTAAATGCAACACCTATTAAAGGCATAAAATTATCAAACAATGCGGTTATTGTTCCGCTTGTTATATAAACACCATGACTTTCAATAGGCTCTTCTATACTACCGTAAACATAAACAACACCAGGCTCCTTCATCAACCCATTATTTATTAGGTCCACAAGAAGTGGTTGCAATTTTTCTTTATCTTTATCTTGTATATCAAAATAAAGTCTTACAAGAACACCTCCTTTTGCAATCTTTTCTTCGGTAACTATATCAACATCAGATTTAGCCATAACAAAACCTACTTTAATTTTATATATTAAATAATATAAGTATAATATAAGATGCACATATTATATAAATATATACCAAATCTATAAATCAAATCTATAAAATTATTTTTTGTAACTTTATTTAGTTTTATAATTTTATTAATTTTTAACTGCTACAATATAATACAATGTTCTTAATATTATATTAGGATTTTATATTTTTATTGCTACCTTTCAATATATTTATAACATCAGAAATTTTTACACTACTTTCTGTACCATCAATCATATTCTTGATTTTAACATTGCCGAGCTTCTCTTCTATATCTCCTACTACGGCGACATATTTATATTTCAATGCATTTGCATATGCAAGCTGATTTGATATATTCCTGCTGGTAGTATTCATATCAACTGCAATTCCATTATCGCGCAATTCATTTGCAACTTGAAGTGCATATTTATAATTATTATCTTTCACGTTTAAAACAAACACCTCTGCAGTATTGAATTCGGTTGAGTCCGAAAAACCAAGTATATCTAATATCCTATCTATACCCAAGCTTGTACCCACCATAGGCACCTGCTGTCTGCCACCTACAACCTGAACCAGATTGTCATATCTACCTCCTCCACCAATTGAAGACCTAATATTTTTATCATTTACATTATATTCTACAACCATTCCGGTATAATAATCAAAACCCCTCATCAAAGATGGATCAATAATTATCTTACCGCTTAATTTATACAGATCCAGCAATTCAAGTATATTGCGAAGCTCTTTCGCAATACTTAGAGATAAATTATTATCTATATTCTCAATTATTTTTAATACTTCTTCATTAGATCCTTTTTGATCTATTAAATCTCTGATCTTTTCTAATTTATCACCTTGAATTCCCAACTTTTGTAGGCTATCCAATACACCATCAATACCGACTTTGTCGAGCTTGTCTATAGCACGTACTACATTCACCTGTATATCATCAGTTATACCAATGCTTTTAAGAAAGTTATTGATAAAACGTCTGTCGCTTATCCTGACAAGATAGTCTATATTAAACTCCTCGAGCACCTTGGCCTGCACTGCTATTACTTCAGCATCAGCAAAAAGCGACTTGCTTCCCGCGATATCTAAATCAGCTTGTGTAAACTCTCTATACCTGAGCTTTTGCGGCTCCTCCTTTCTCCAGCTTTTACCTATTGCATAACGCTTGAATGGCATAGGGAGCTCTTGATTCATAGCTATAAAACGAGCCAAACCTAGAGTCTGATCGAACCTAAGTGCAAGATCCTCATCCTTTATCTCAAAAACATTTTTTGAATCCTCACCTATACCGCCCTTAGCACGCATCAATGAAAGCGGTTCAACAACAGGGGTTTCGCAGGTTAAAAAGCCGAATTTTTGGTATATCTTTTCTATTCTTCCAAGTATCTTATTTCTAAATAGAGCCTCATTCGGCATGAGGTCCCTCATACCCCTTGGAAATGGTATATTAGACATTTAATCACTTAATATTTGATATAAACATATTCTTTCGTATCTATTTATGATTTAATTATAGTTTAAATTTAAATATTTTAAATATATATAATTTATAACTCTTTATACATGGTTATAACATCAACAAAACCCTCTTTTTTAAATAGCGCAACTTTTGGTATTCTTCCCGCTTCTTTAAAACCGAGCTTTTCATATAGATGTATTCCGGCACCATTATTTGAATATACTGTTAATTTTATAATTTTAAATCCTGAGGATCTCGCATATTCTAAAAGCATGCTAATTAATTTGTATCCAAGACCCATGTTCCTAAACTCTTTTGCAATAGCGATCCCGAGCGAACCAACATGCTTTTCCCTTCCGATACTTTGTGTTATCGCCGCATCTGCCACTATCTTTCCATTATACTCTATGCAAATTGCAATTTCTCGCCCTTCAAACATATTTAATATTTTATTATATATCCAATAAAGTTCTGATGTATAGCTAACCTTTTCATCTAAAAGAAGCGGTACATCTTCATCAATAAGATTATTTATAAATAAAAAATAATTATCAATATCTCCCAACTGTGGAGTTCTGATTATGAGTTTTCTTCCGTCTTTTAATATATATTCTTCAATAAATTTTCCTGCTTCCATACACTCACAATAAATAGAATAGTAGAATAAATATATTTAAAGATATTGTGCAAAACTAAAAAAACTAAAAAAATATTAAAAACTATTAAAAATAAGGGACAATAATTTAAAATAATAATAAAAATAAATTAAAATAATACATTATTTTAGATTTTTATCGAGCCATTTCTTTACCATATCTTTTGGTACAGCACCTATTTGAACCGCTTTTACTTTTCCATCTTTTATAAGCAGAGTTGTTGGAATGCTCATTATTCCGAATTTTTCAGCCAAATTTGGATTTTCATCTGTATTTATCTTAAAAAATTTTGCCTTGTTTTCATACTCTTTTGCAACCTCTTCTAAAATTGGGGAGTAGATTCTGCATGGACCACACCATTCCGCCCACATATCTATCACTACAGGCAGTTTTGATTTCATTACCTTCTCTTCAAAATTTGATTCATCAACGTTTTCTATTTCCATATATTACACCTAATATAATATTTCTATTTTAATCCTTTATTTTTCTTTCTCTCTTAAAAGCTTTAAAAGTTTTATAAAATTATAAATTAAATTCATTGTGTTTTTGTTATATATTCAAGAAATACCTCTTCTGGTTGTGCACCCTCAAAAGACTCTTTTTCATTAATGACTATTTTTGGAACCGCCATTACCTCATAGCTTTGTGAAAGTTCTGGAAATTCTGTAGCTTCTATCATACTGCTTTTTATCTTATTATTTTCTATTGTAAACTGATGTGCAGTTCTAACTGCTCTTGGGCACCATGGGCATGTGGGTGTTACAAATACTTTTATATCTACAGGTTTATTTATCTTTTTAAGCGCCTCTTTTGTTGATGGGCTCAGCCTTGTTTCACCTGCAGATACATCAATTATATCCTCAAGCAATGAAGCAAATTCATAACCCGTTGGTATTCCAAAGTAATAAAGGTTATGTATTACCTTTCCACCTAATACAATTGCAGGAACCTTGTCTATGCCCATAAACTTGGCTTCCTTGCTATTTTCATTGATATCATATCTTTTTATTTTTATCTTATTGCTCAGTGAAGCTAGTTCATTAAGCAGATCAACGGTTTCCTTGCAGTACATACAAACAGATTTATCATTAGAGGTAAATACCATAATATTTACATCGCCTTTTAGCCTGCTTTCAAAAATCTTACTGATCTCTTTTTTATCTTCTTCTTTAATGAATTCCATTTATTCACCATTTTAAGTTTTTTTAACTACACAAAAATATTTAAACATATATAAAATTATATTTTACAAAAAGTAAATATTTGTAAAAGATAAAAGATATAAAATAATAAAGCGCTCAGAAATAAATATAGAATTAAAAATTATAATTAAATAATTTTAAAATTGCTTGATAAAACACAAATAATTTTAATGACAAATTACTTTTATTTTTTTTATTTGTTTTTTTTTGCCTGCTTATTTTATATTTATATATCATTAAATTTATATATTACATTTTATTATTTTATATTAATATATTATTATTTTTATATTTATATATTTATTGGTTTGAATGTTTTTTCTATTTTTTAGTCCATAATTATATAGAATGAATATAATCTTTTTATAGAAATATTTTTATATAAGTTTGTACAATAACAGATATAAATGATGATAATGCACTACGCCGAGCTTTTGCTATGAAGAAGATCTTGAGTGCTGATATTATATAAATAATGGTGGTTGTATGGGAATTCCAAGATCAACAATAAAGAATATAGTTAAAAAAAATAATATTAGGATTAATGATAATGCCGCAGATGAGATAGCCAAGCTATTAGAAAAAAAAGCCTCTATAATTGCTAAATATGCTGTCAACAGGGCAAAGAAAGCAGGGCGCAAGGTTATACTCCAAGAGGATATAGATTCGTATAAAATAAAATTTGATGAATAGTAAGATATTATGGATCAGAATAATAAAATATATAATTATGCAAAATTAGGCATTGCAGATAATACCGCTAGGCTAGATATTGATAATTTTATTATATTATGGGAGGAAAAGGAGGATGCAGTACTGATGACTAAATTTAATTTAAAGGGTGAAATATTAGAGCAGGCTGGAATGCCGAAAGCTAAAGCAGAATCACACGCATTAAACTACTCAAAAGAAAAAAAAGTAGCAATAGAAAAAGTGAAATTTGCAACTGTTGAAATTGATAAGGTATGTCCGCACTGTGGTTTAAAAACACTTAAACGTATTTCAGAGAGCGCCAAGAATATGGCGGAAGTGCCTGTTATGCCGATGTATTTATGCAGTAACTGTGGAAAAAGGAGTTTTTATTTAACTGATGAATACTTGGCTTTCCTGGCAGACAATAATTTAATTTTATTTAATGCTGCAGAAAGGGAAGCGCTGAAGAGCAAGAAAGAGGAAACATTAAGAGAAATAAAAGAAACCGCAAAAAGGATATTTATTGCAAAGGGTGCAAAGCAGATTATTTGATTTTATTGTTTGATTTTATTAATTTTATTTAATAATTTTATTTAAAAAAGACCATAAAGTGCCATAAGAGTTTATTGTTTTGTATTCTTTTTTATATATCATCTTTATAAATTTATCTAAACAAATTATTTATGTTTAAGGTGTTTTATATGGCTATATTAATATCAGATCTATACGGAAAGCAGATAATAACGAATAATGGACAAAAACTAGGAACTGTTGAGGATATAATATTAGATATTGAGGATAAGGTAGTTGCAAACCTACTGCTAAAGAAATTTGATGATCTAACGCGTGAAGAAAATACAAAAATTGCACTCGGAAAAAATAGTGTAAAATATAATAGAGTTGAAAAGGTTGCAGAAGCAATAATAGTAAAAGCAACAAAATAAAAAAGATAATAAATAGATTATGTTTTTTTGTCTTTTCCTTTTCTATTCTTATTTTTTATTTATTGTTTATTATGAAGTTGAAAATAAAATAATAAAATTAATCTGTGGATATTTCCTTTGCTATACTTGGTCTTTCCTTAACTATAATCCTACTTCCACAGTACAGACATCTTAATCCTTCCTTAACCTTCCTCTTACATTTTATACAGATGTATCCCATAATTACCACTCTAATTTCTCAGCTAAAATTTTTATTAATTTACTTTTATTTTTCCACTTTTATATTTCTTATCCTGGTCAAGAAGCCATTTTGCAACAGCCTGATGAAGCGCTGAACCGCTTGTATCAATAACACGTATCTTGAGCTCTGCCTTATAATTCTCGTCATTGAGCTCAAGCACAGGCTGATATTTATCCAACTTTGTAAATTGAATTTCGCTCCAATGAACCCTTCCTTTTAAATAATCACTTACAATCTCATCGGTCCAGGGCAATGAACTAAATGCAAAGAGAATTCCATTACACCAGTATAATGGGAAATTTCCTGCAGGAGTAATTCTACTCCTTAAGAGATCGTCCTTTTCAACATTTATAACCTCGTGTATTACAACCTCATTTATAGGGCTGAAATTTATTGATACCATAACACCATCTATAATTTTAATTATTTACCATCTATTTTATATATTTTATATTTTATATGTTTTATACTTACTTATTTATTTACTTTTATGCTACTCTTTTGCTTTTTGCTTCATTTCTTGCCTTCTGCTTCCTCACTCTTTGTCAAAAACTCAACAGCGCGCATTGCCTCCTCCTTACTATACCTATTTTCCTTAAGCTCTTTTATAAGCCTTATTGCAACTTCGCCTCTCTGTGTTGATAATGAATATGCGCCGCCTGCATACATCGCATTGCAGTGTCTGCACTGCCAGATGCTTGTGCTTATCCTAACTACGTCATTTCTACCGCATGAATTACACATGTATTTTGCTCTCTTCTTCTCCTTTATTGAATTATATCTTTTTCTTAGACTTGCACCATATCTTATGCTTGCATTTACCATAATATCACTCCTCTTTTACAGCATTTTCAATTTTTTCATTTAATTCTTTATATTTCATAATAGAAATATCAACCAGATTATCAAGCTCGCTGTCAGCTATGCTTCCATCCAGGCCTTTCTGCATTGCTCTAACTCTTTTTCCATCTGTTGTAATTGTAAGCCTTGCATCAAGTGCGGCTTCTTCATTTATATTTGGATCGAGCAATAATGTTGAACCGATCTTGCCGAATGTGGTTGAAGCAACTACTGCATTGATTGGAAGCGGTGTAGTACGCTCTTCATATACTGCTTTACCATTCTCATATTTAGGCATTTTGGTGTTCTTCAAAGCGGTCATTACCGCCAAAGTGCTTGCATCAAATAGATTGCCGTCGTAGTTTAGCACGTATATATCTGCATAAACCTCCCAGACCTTACCCTCTTCTATAAATAGCTTTGATAAATCAATGCAGTTTGCGGCTCTTATGCCCCTATCAACAACCCTTGCTAGCTCTATCGATTCTGGGCTTGGCGGCCCGCTTTCAAACTCTGCATGTGCTAGTGGAAGCAGCTCTGCAGAAACGGTAAAGTTGCCGTCTGTAGGTGTATCCTCCATTGGAGTACCTACCTGCATCTTAATACCTGCAAGAACCTTGGTACTACCTATATCAACAATAGAAGAACCTTCAGCATGGAATATAAAATCTTTTACAATCTTTATATTTCTATAATCCATCATTCCTCTTTTATCTTCTCGCAATCCTTTTGTAATAAGCTCCTTTACATAATTACCTTTTATCTCTTCAAAAACACCCATTTAAACACCATTTTCTATTTCTTTTTCAACATTTTTATAAACCTTTAGAAGCGCCTCTTGTTGAGCTGCTGATATTATCTTACCTGCATCCTTGGCCATCTGTATTGCTTTTTGAATCTCTTCACGAGTTATGTTTCCATCCATCTGCAGTAGAAGAAGCTCGCCATTTCTTGGTGATATAGCCATAGGCATATCGCAGTCTGAATAATTATCCTCGATCATATTAAGATCTAAAAGCAGATCATCCCCTACCTTTCCAACTGAAACCGCATATACAATATCCTTCATATGTATACCTGCATTTGCAAGTGCAACCGCAGCTGCGGTTATTCCTGCTGCTCTAGTACCCCCATCACTCTGCAGTATCTCTATAAATATATTGATTTCACTTCCTGGAAAATCATTCAAGAATATGACATTCTCAAAGACCTCTTTTGTAACTTTTGATATCTCTATTGCTCTTCTGTTAGGCCCACTTCTATTATGCTCGCCCATTGATGAGAATGGAGCCATTGAATACCTGCATTTTACCGTTGCTTTTACTGGATCTGCTGTATGCCTCGGTGTTGATTCTTGAGGTCCGAAAACCGCAGCTAAAACAATATTATTGCCCCATTTAAGGAGTGCAGACCCGTCGGCATTTTCCAATACACCAGCGGTAATCTTAATAGGTCTTAATTGATTAGTAGTTCTACCATCAATTCTTTTTCCGTCCACCAATAATTTTGGTGCATTCGCCTTATTTGCCATACTTACACCTGTTTATCAAACTTCAACATTTCATTTTCAAGCATATTCTTTATTCTATCAGTCAAACCTTCTGTGTGTGCCTCCCTCTCTATTTTCTTTATTGCGGTGGTTGCAACACCTATGAATTCGCCCCTAAGCCATATAATTCCATTTGTTCCTACAACAATGCTGCTTTTTGTTATTCTTGCAATCTGCTCAACCATCGTATTATTGCGTCCTACTATCCTTGGAACCTTTGTAGGCTTTACAGAAAGGAGTGTACCTCCACGCAGGGCTCTCGCGTCCCATAATATAACTGTTTTATTATCCTCTATATCCTTTACCTTTGCTTCTATAACATCCCCTGTTTTAAATTTTATATCCTCAAACTTTCCTCCGATAAGCAAACCTCTTCCGAAAAAGAATAGCTCAACTTCATAAACGCTTCCTTTTGAGGATGTAACAATACCAACAACAATATCATTCACCTTTGGAAGCCAATTCCCTTCAAGAGGTATTATCTGCTTCTTTTCGGGATCATAAAGACCAATGACTTTAGAGAAGGTCTTTCCATTGTCTAAATAGGTATTTTCCATTTTAATAGGCGTCTCGGATATGAGCGCACCTGGTAAAATAATATTCTTCATAAAATTCATCTCTTTTTTCTTTTAGCATTTAAGTATATTCAACATTATATATTTATCTCATCGAATGATTGAAAAATAATTAAATATTGTAAAATATAAATATATTAATGTTTATGTATCTTGAATTCTGCTTTAATATAGTGCGTATTAGGGCGTATTTAGATATTTATAGATTATTTATGAATATAAGTTATAGTATAGTTATATTATAGTTATATTATAGTTATTATTTATATTTAGGGTATTTAGTGTATCTTCAATATTTATATCAGAAGGATAGATTCCAATAATACAAACTAATAAAAATAATATATATTTTAGTTTAAGAG